>Ga0181593_10002874_pt1 | contig 15901 bp, 16 predicted proteins | sample 071ome_19_FD_133756 | JGI IMG/M metagenome (GOLD analysis project Ga0181593, IMG submission 133756) | Coastal salt marsh microbial communities from the Groves Creek Marsh, Skidaway Island, Georgia - 071413AT metaG (megahit assembly) | ecosystem: Environmental > Aquatic > Marine > Intertidal...
GCGATAGCTTTCCAAGGTGGGGGTTCTGACATAAAAGTCGTTACTTCGTAGGGCTGTCGCTCGCGACAAGCCGATATTTAATTGTAGTTTCGTTGGCTTTCGCGGTCGCCGCTAGCGACGACCGTAAAGATAGGCTAGACGGATATGGGCGCCTTGATCGTAGGGTGGGGATCGTAGTCGATCAATTCGAAGTCGTCGAAGGTGAAGGCATTTATCGCCTTCACGTTAGGGTTGATGCGCATGCTAGGAAGCGCTCTGGGTTCTCGAGTCAACTGTAGTTTCGCTTGTTCGATATGGTTCGCGTAGAGGTGAAGATCCCCGAAGGTATGGACAAACTCGCCGGGTTTCAGGTCACAGACTTGAGCGACCATCATAGTTAGGAGGGCGTAGCTGGCGATATTGAAGGGTACGCCCAGGAAAAGGTCGGCGCTGCGCTGGTATAATTGGCAAGAGAGCTCGCCGCGTTCAGTGTTTACGTAGAATTGGAACAAGCTATGGCAGGGAGGCAGAGCCATCAGATGGAGTTCCCCAGGATTCCATGCGCTAACCATCAGTCGCCGACTGGTCGGATTGTTTTTGATCTGTTCGATTACCTGTTCGATTTGGTTGATGCTGCCGCCTTCGGGAGTTTTCCAATCGGTCCATTGGGCTCCATAGACGCGCCCGAGATCTCCGTTTTCATCCGCCCACTCGTCCCAGATGGTAACTCGGTTTTCGTTTAGGTATTTGATGTTGGTGTCCCCATGGAGAAACCAGAGAAGCTCATGTATGATGGAACGGAGATGCAGCTTCTTGGTGGTCAGGCAGGGAAACCCGTTTCGCAGGTCGAATCGTTGCTGGGCGCCGAATACGGAATAGGTTCCGGTTCCCGTGCGATCGCCCCGGAATTGGCCGTTGTCGATTACGTGTTGGAGCAGGTCGAGGTATTGCTTCATGCGATTGTTGGTGAGCTTTTCCTTTCGTCGCCCTGCCGTCGATTAAAAACTCGAGCAGAGGGAAGAGTCGCGTCTTTTTGCAGGAACAAAGATATTTCGGCGGTTAGAACATCGGTCCCGTTGGGACCTAGTGTCCTCGTGTTGCCAGGCCAATGGAATTCGCTTTGCGAATATGGGTCTTTGTTTTTGGAAGGTCGCGTACAAATGAAGTCGATCCCACAGTCGCGCATTTGCGCTAGCTTAAATAGGTAGCGTTGTCGGAAGCTCGCTTGCGAGTGAATCGTTGAGAGTCCAACACAGTGAAGCAATCGCTCGCAAGCGAGCTTCCTACGCAAAACGATCGCCCATTTTGGATAGGTCGCGCGTATTCGCAATTGCAGGGTCAGCCCTTCCATCGGCATTAGCTAAACGACGGGCGCTTCTTTCTAAGCTGTCGGACCTAGTACTTGATAGGTCTCCCCGTTGAATTCGATAGAGTCGCCTTGGACGAGCTTGCGGCGTTTGCGCGATTCCGTTTCCCCGTTGACCTTTACCAAGCCGTTGCTGATGGTCTGCTTGGCTTCGCCTCCACTGGGAACCAGGCCTTCGAATTTAAGCAGCTGGCTGAGCTCGATGCTGTCCGAGTGGATCGTGATAGTGTGACGAGAATCAGAAGTCATGAGCTCCTTGAAAAACGTCGCTCGCCTGTGTGTCGACGGTTTTTCTACTTACGAACCTAATTGCCAGGCGAATTCATCAACCTCGGGTCAACTGGATCCTTGAGTTTGGAGCCTAATCGCGCTTCATCTTTACGGGTCCATTGCCAAGTTACATTGCCCAATTTTTAATTATGAAACGCTTTATCCCGATAATCCTGATTCTTTTTCTAACTACTGTATTGCGGGCAGAGAAACCGAATATAGTTTGGATTAGCTGCGAAGACATTAGCCCGCATATCGCCTGCTTTGGGGATTCACACGCCATCACGCCTAACTTGGATCGCCTGGCTAGCGAGGGTGTGCGCTACACTCACGCATTTACCACGGCGGGCGTGTGCGCGCCTTGCCGTAGCGGAATCATTACGGGCATGTATCAAACCACTTTGGGTACGCAGCACATGAGAGGCAATGCCCGCTTGCCGAAAGAGATCGTTCCCTTTCCAAGCTATTTGCGAGATGCAGGTTACTACACGACGAATAACAGCAAGCAGGACTATCAATTCGAGACGCCGGAAGGCGTGTGGGACGAGTCGAGTAGCAAAGCTCACTGGCGCAAACGGAAGAACAAGAATCGACCCTTCTTTTCTGTATTCAATTTTACAGGATGCCATGAAAGTGGCATAGCCGGCGATGCTAAGTACCGATCGGTCACAGAGATCCTGGATCCCAGCCAAAGGCAGGATGCTTACGCGCTGTCCACCTTTCCTCCCTACTATCCCGATACGCCCCGGGCTCGTGAAGACTGGAAGCGCAACTACGAATTGATCACCGCCATGGACATGTGGGCGGGGGAGCTCATAGCCCAGTTGAAGGAGGATGGGTTGTATGACAATACGATCATCTTCTTCTGGTCGGATCATGGAGTTGGCCTGCCGCGAGCCAAACGCTGGTTGTACGACTCGGGAACCCGTATCCCGTTGATTGTTCGAATTCCCGAGTCCATGCGGATCGGAGGCCAGGGTTCCGAAGGGATGATTTCCCAGCAGTTGATCAGTTCGATCGATCTCGGCCCCACCGTGCTCAACTTGGCGGGTATTGCCGTTCCGGATCATGTCCAAGGTCGACCGTTCTTGGGGCCCAAAACGCCTCAACCAAGGGACTACGTGTTTGGAGCCCGCGATCGAATGGATGAGCGCTACGATATTATCCGCATGGCCAGGGATCAGCGTTTCAAGTACATTCGGAACTACGAGCCGCTGAAAACTTATTACCAGTACATGAATACGCCCGAAAAAGGGGCGACGATGGCGGAATTAAGGCGTCTTCATCAGTCGCGAGCCTTGCCGCCCGCGGCAGAATACTACTTTTCCCCAACCAAGCCGGTCGAGGAACTCTACGACACGTGGAAGGATCCCTTTGAAATCAAAAACCTCGCTGCCAATCCTGGTTATGCGGCTATACTATCGCGATTGAGGGAGGCTCATTTGTCATGGGTAAAAAGGACGGGCGATACTGGATTGATTGCTGAACCCATTTTGATAGAGCGGGAAAAGGTGATTGGCCACCGATACGGGATTCTTAGGCAGAATGACGACCCGAGCTTTAATCGGCGACTGGCAGAAATTGCAGCCCAAGCTTCAGAAGGCCCTAGCGCCTTGCCGCGCTTGCTTGAAGCGACCAGCGATCGCGATGCTGCCATACGCTATTGGGGCGCGGTAGGTATCGGGAATATTGGCGCTCCCGCCAAATCAGCTGCCAAAACCATGGAAAAAGCGTTAAACGACAAGTCAGCCGTTGTGCGTATAGCGGCAGCTCGAGCGCTGTGCCGCTTGGATATGCCCAAGAAAGCCCTGCCCGTGTTAACGAAAGTGCTTGAAGAAGGAGAGCAGTGGGAACGTTTGCACGCGGCTATTGTTCTCGACGAGATTGATGAGATGGCCAGGCCGGCGCTTTCGGAAATGCATGCGGCTCTAGAGCCTAGGATGGATCTGTATTCAAACGGAAAATACGTAGTAAGAGTGTTAAATCGGGCATTGAATCAGCTCGAAGGCACGACTCGGCAAGTGCCCTGAAGATGAATGCGCGATTGAAGACTTTATGCCTTCTCGCAGTTTCCTGCGCGCTTTTTGCCGCGCGCGGTTTTTCTAGCGAACGTGACGATCTTCGGTGGTTCAAGGGCAACACGCATACCCACACGCTTTGGTCGGATGGGGACGATCTCCCGGACTCCGTCGCGGATTGGTATAAAAGCCACGGCTATCACTTTCTCGTGCTTTCCGACCATAATATTCTATCGAGGGGAGAGAAGTGGAAGACGTTGAGGGCTGACCAAGCTTTACCGGTAATCGCCAAAGCTGAAAAACGCTGGGGGAAGGGGCATGTAAAGACGCGATTGCGAAATGGCGAAAAGCAAGTTCGCTTGATGCCATTGGACGAAGTCCGGGACCTGCTGGAAGAGCCCGGCAAGTTCATCATGATCGAAGGACTGGAAATGACTACCGATCCGAGCGGGTATTCGGTTCACACCAATCCGATGAACGTCAGCGCTCTGCTAGAAGTAGAGAAGAATAGCGATCGTTCGGCGCAAGAGGAGTTGGCGCTGCATGAAAGTCTGGTGCATCAGCACGAACATGAAATCGGCAATCCGGTTTTCTGGCAGGCTAATCATCCCAACTTTAGATTCGCGTTAACGGCAGAGCAACTGGCCGCTGCTCGAGGACTCGAAGGCGTGGAAATCATGAACTCCAGCTCCGACTGCTTCAACCTCGGCGATGGGCTACGCCCCTCGGTGGAACGCATATGGGATATAGCTAACACCATTCGTTTGCAGCGCGAAGGCCTTCCAGTAATATACGGTACCGCAACCGATGATACACATGATTATCACATTGGAGATTATGTCATGAATGCGCCCGGCACATCTTGGGTTATGGTTCAAGCCCGCGAGTTAACCCCCAATGCGATCACCGCAGCCATGCAGGAAGGGCGATTTTACGCCTCTACGGGGGTGATTTTGAGAGAGTTGGAGTTTGATGCGGAGAAAAGAGAATTGACCGTCGAGGTTGAGAGAAGAGCTGGAGTAAACTATCGCATCGAGTTCAAAGGGTCGCTCAAGAATGTATCGCTTGAATTTGAGCCCGTTGCTGATGTTATAGGCAGAAAAGAGCTGCCTCATCCAGTAACAGGAAATTATACCGATGAGGGAATCGGCATGACCTTCCAGGAAACGGAAGGAGCTAGGGCAACGTACAAACTTGATGGGGACGAATTATATGTACGGGCGGTTGTACATTGCGATGCCCATCCGTATTTTAAATACGACGAATACAGTGACCTTGAACAAAAAGCATGGACCCAGCCTGTTGGTTGGCGCCATTGATTTTCGGGGAAGAAAAAATACACGACTATGAGAATTAGAAGGTGGATACAAGCTATCGGTTTAATAAGCTTTCCCTGTCTTGCGGCTGCCATCGAAACGCCCGAGTTCAAGCCCCTGTTTGACGGGAAGACGCTTACGGGATGGGTGGATGTGAATACAAGTCCGGATACCTGGTCGGTCAAGGATGGGGTACTGGTTTGCAGTGGAACGCCCATCGGGGTTATGCGTTCCGAGAAGCAGTACGAAAATTTCATCCTTTCCATCGAATGGATGCACCTTGAAGCCGGAGGGAACTCTGGCGTTTTCGTCTGGAGCGAAGGGGAAGTAACGCGCGAAAACCGCTTGCCGAGCGGAGTTGAAGTGCAAATGTTGGAAAATGACTATCCGAAGATCCACAATCGGGTTCGGGAATACGTGAGCGGCGAGCTATTCGGCGCTGGCACCGTAACGACGATTCCCGATCACCCCAGGGGAAAACGAAGCTCCTCGGTCGAGTACCGGTGCAAGGGAAAAGGGGAGTGGAATCACTACTTGGTTGTTTGTGTCGATGGCGTTGTAAAGCTCTCGATAAATGGCAAGTTCGTTAACGGGGTACGTGAATCATCGGTCAAGAAAGGCTACCTATGTCTCGAGTCTGAGGGGGCCCAGGTTTACTTCCGCAATATCGAGATTATGGAACTGCCTCCAGGAGTGATTAAAGCCTCGGAGATCGTCCCGTTGGTAGACTAGTCGAGTTTCTTAGCTTGCCGCTTACCCGTCAAGCTGCTCGAACGAGATTTCGGGTTTCCCGATTATCATGCTGGGCCAACTCTACCAACGCTTTCGCTGTGTCGTGCCCGACCCTGCCTCCGTATGCACGTGGGCTGTTGTGCTTGCCTGCGCGTCAGGTGGAGCGCTTTACGCCGAAAGCAAGCGACTGGAGGATGGTCCCTTTGAGCAGCAAGCTGTCTATTTCGAAGCGATTGAGTTGCTCTACCAAGAAGACGATGGCAGCCAGAAGCAGGCCCAGCGGCTTCTAAAGAAACTGGCGGTCGCAGGTCATGCTCGATCGCAATACGCGCTGGGAATCGTGTACCGGCAAGGGATCGGAGTGATTGAGAACTCCCGGCAGGCTAATCGCTGTTTCAAGGTGTCGGCAGCCCAGTCTTATCCTCCGGCTATGCTGTAATTAGCTGAATCATTCTTAGAAGGTAGCGGCATTCGCAAAGACGCTTCAGAGGCGCTATCCTTGCTTTAAGACATTGTAGATCCCGATGCTAAATTCGAAATGCGATTGGAAGAGTTCGCAATGTTGTGGCGAATAAAGGCTCGGGCTTTCTATTTGCTGGGCGAGATTCTGGTGGAGGGTAGCGAAATCGGTCGGGATTTAGAAAAAGGGATCGCCTTTTTCGAAGAGGCGGCTCGTATCGGGGAGCAAGATGCTACTATGTATTTGGCAATCGCTTACGCCGAGGGAGCGGTGGTGGAAAAGAGCGTGGAAAAAGCCAAAGACTACTTTGCGTTGCTCGACCTTCAATCCTCCGACGCGTTGAGAAGGTCTTTGGACCCGGCAAAGCAGTTGGGAATCGACCAGGCGGAGCTAAATAATCTCAAGGAATACGGTGACGAAATGCGGGCCGCCGTATCCAGATCGATCTTAGAGATGCAAACGAACTTCGCCAAAAAGGTTTTGTATTCAGATGGCGATGACTTTGATGCGGTATTCGCTGCTGAACTGCTAAAGGTGGCGGCGGATGGCGGTTATGTGGAAGCTCAATCTGAATTGGGGATCCTCTACTGGCGAGGAGAAGGGGTAGCGGCTGATGCCGAGAAGGCGGCCGCATTGTTTGCCGAAGCGGCGGCTCAGGATTGGATACTGGCCAAATACAATCTATCGATAGCCATGGCGGAGATCGGACAAATTGGAGAGTACGCATGGGATAGATCGGCTTTGCTCGAGTCGGCAGCGGAATCTGGATTGCTGGCAGTTCAGGTCCTTTTGGATGGAACGGCGGAATTTGGCGTGCTGAATGCGGAGGAGGCGCGGGATTATTGCTTGGAAATGGCGGAAAAGAAAGATTCCCGGGCTCGCTACAGTCTCGCTATGCGGCGCTTGAACGGATGGATGGTGGGGCGGGAAACGAACAACCAGCGTCTCATTAGCCTGGTAATGGAATCGGCAAGATTCGAGTATTCGCGTGCCCAATACTTGCTGGGAATACTCTACATGTCCGGAAAGAGCGTCGGTCAAAATACCGAGATTGGGTTCTGGTGGCCAGAGAGAGAGCGGATAGCCAGGATCATGCAAAGGCATTGTATCGGCTTGGCTCCTGCTATGCCCGAGGAATAGCGGTCGAGGTGGATCTGGCGAAAGCGTTTTACAATTATAACCGTAGCGCGGAGCTAGGGTTGGATGTTACGAAAAACAGCTTAGCGGCCTTCTTCAAAAAGGGTATTCATGTGGAGAAAGGCGAATGGCGAGCCACCGAGTTGTATTTGGAAGCGGCGGACGAAGGCGTCTCAACGGCGGCGTTCAATATCGGCAATTGCTATCTAGAGGGTAGGGGCGTAAAGCGGGATGTTCAAGCAGGGTTGGCCTGGCTCTCCAAATCGGCCGAGCGAGGCAACCTTGCGGCCTGCCAATCGCTTTCGCGAATCTATGAGGAAGGATTACTGGCAGATAAGGACGCGGTTGATGCGGCATACTGGGCGGAAAAATCAGCGAAATTGGGATACCGTCCGGCTATGAAGCGGACGGCGCTGAACTATTTCCAAGGGTCTGGAATCCCGGTGAATCGAGGCAAGGCATCGTATGTGATAACTGAGTACATAAACCAAAACGGCCCCTTGGATGTCGAGTCGCTGGCTTTGCCAGGCGAGTTTGAAGATTCTCGGAAGATTCAGGATTTCCTTCCCAATGATTACGCAGCCATGATTATCTACGCTGACTTGATGGCGGATTCAACCTGGTCTGGGTACGACCCGAAAGAGGCTGGTCGCGTGTTGTCATTGCTTGCCAAAAAAGGCTTTAATGGCGCTCGCTTTCGTTTGGCTTCATTGCATGTCGACGGCGGCTTTGCTGGAGCGAATGGGAAAAAGGCCTATCGTATTTATAAAGATATTTATTTGGATAACCGGGATTCCGATTTGGAAGTCGTAGGCAAGTTGGCTGGAGAATCGGCATTCGAAATGAGTAGATGCCATGAACGCGGAACAGGAACGCGATTGAATGCCAAAAAGGGGCTCGAATGGCTCAAGATAGCGGCAATCAAAGGGTATCCGGAAGCTCAGTACGAATTGGGGAAGAGGCTATTAAGCCCCGGTTTGGATCAGGCTGAAGGGGATTTGGGTGTCCGATGGTTGCTGGCCGCAGCTAGGATGGGAAACATCAAGTCGCATGTTATGCTTGTGGAAATGAACATGCAGCGTCGAATTCCTAAACTGGATCCAGATACGATCATAGCTTTGCTCAAGGATCTAGTAGATTCGGGATCTGGCGAGGCTCGGATTTTGTTGAGGCGCTATGGCGTAGAGATTGAAAATCAATCGCCTCGAAAGCGACGTCAGGAGACGGACGATGAGCCTGAATTCACTCCGTACACCCCCATTGAGGCGGCCTAGAAAGCGACCGGAGTTCCCATTTTTAGAAGGATACGACGGAGTCTGGTAGGGCGGCGCCTCAGCCCGCGTACCGGATCGGGCTCGACGGTTAGTGAGCATCAGATCTCTTCATGGACATAGCGATAACGCATACGGAGCTCGTTGTCGGAAGGCATGTCCACATCGATTTTCCGGTCTAAAGCGGATGCGATGCGATTGGTCTGACTTTCGTTCATTTCTCCGTAGTCCAGTGGCTGGCCCTTGGAGTCGACCGCGAAAGTGATCTGATTATCTTTGCTTGAGACCTTGAGTTTCACCTCCCCTTCTCTCCATTGGTAGATGGCGATTTCCAGCAAGTTGCTTAGAACGCTTTCGAGTAGTTCCTCGTCGACCTCGATGTCGATATCATCGGCGAATTCGCCTTTGACACTGATTTTTTCAACCTCTTGGGAGTAGTCGTTGACCAGCTCGAAGACTAGGGCTTGAAGGGTGGAAAGCGTTTCGGGATCGGGTTGGGAAGCGAGCTCCGTTTCCTCCTCGGAAGATGTCTCTAGCTGAATGGGCTCCGCTTCGGATGCTTCCTCGGTTTTCGCCTCTGGCTCGAAGTCCTCCGCTTCATCAGAAATTTCGAGCGTTAACGTTGTAGGTTCAGATTCTTCGACACTGATTGCTTCCGGATCGGGAGTGTATTCCATGTCTTCAAGCTGCACCCCAAGTTGGGGCATGCTTCTCGGTGGAAGCGTTGATTTTGGCTTCTCCGACGGTTTAGCATCGTTGTTAGCATCGCCACCAATCAAGGTGTCTCCCGGGTAAAGCGTTTCGCTCACTTCGAATTGTTCGCTGCTGGATACCTCTGCAGATTCGAGAGTGCTGCCTCTAGGTAGTAATTCGTCCGTTCCGACGGCCTCAAGCAACGAGCACTGGATATCGCTTTGTCGGCGGACTTCGGAAATTTCCTCGCCCAGGCGAACGAGGGAGAGCTCGTTCCAGGTATTCTCTAAGCGCCGGGCTATATCATTGATCAAATTGGTAGGCGTTTCGATTTTGCTGATCAGATTAGGAATCCATACCGCTCGGGCTGATGCTTCGGACACGGCCCTGCCAACCTGTCGATAGATTTCTTCCGCTCGCATCTTAACTTCGCGACTTACCTTGGTTTTGCGTTCCGTTTCCAGGGCCGACTGCAAGACCTTTGCTTCCGCTGCCAGCTTTTGCGATTGTACTCGAAGATCTTTGAGCGTTTCTGCCATCTCATCAATTTCCTTCGCCTGGCGATCGTTCTTGATTTCGGCCTGCTCCTTTTGGGCAGTTGTCTCTTTCAGCTCACTCGCTAGCGCATTTCTCTCCTCGGCAACTTCATTGCATCTTGAATCATGGATCTCGATGAAGGATTTGAAGGCGGATTCTTCGGCGCTTCGGGTTCTGTTTGGAAAGATAAACTTGCTTGATTCATCTTCGCGGACATGGCGGGCGAGGGCTCCCAGCGGTTTGGCGATGGATTCGCTGAGGCGCCAGTAGTTGAAAGCAAAAGCCGCTATCAGGATTACGAAGCCAGGCGCCCATAGTAGACTGGGACTGATACCGATCCCGTTTGCAGTTACTGAGCGGGCTGATTCCAGAAAGGGGAGGGCCAGAAAGCTGACTACGAGCAAAGCAAGGCCCGCGCAGATAGTAATGGAGTGTTGGATTTGCGTTTGGATGTCTTTCACGTCGTTTGCCTTGGTTGTCGTTAGAAACGTGATAGCTACAATCGTCCGTTTTGGGCCCAAATGTATCCTCCATTATGAAAGAGTAGCCATCCGTTGAATGGGTTTAGGGAATTAGAGCTCTTCCTCTATGAAACGGTGGAGCGGACTACCCGGGAACCTCTAGGCGCCAGTCCTCAGCTTGCCCGACCCGATGCGCTCGAGTCCGAATCCACGAAAACGAACCATTTCTGGCCCACGAAATTCCAGCATGCCCAGGCGAAGGTGGCCACGAGGAAAGCGGGTGCAGCGGAATGATCCAGATCGATCGTCGCATCGTAAACGAAGCTGTTGATTATCCAGCCAGATAGATAAACCAAAGCGAAGCGAATGGGCTCGCTAATGCGAAAAGAGCGGTGCCGAAATGTGAAATGCTTGTGGGCGAAAAATCCCCAAACGGAAACGCATCCAAAGCTGATGCGTTTGGACCAGGATCCATCGATATCGAAAAAGTACACCAATCCGCTATAAACGAGGGCATCAATCGCGAACGCGATCCCGCTGACCAGGATGAATCGCAGAGCTTCGGAGACGAGTCTTCGGTTGTTTAACATGCGGAGTGGCGTTGGAAATCGACGGGGATTTTAATCTAGGGAAGACGGCATCCATATGTGGATCAACAGTTTTCTGGATCTCGTCTGAATTCATAGCTCTTCCGCGTCCACATTAGGCTTGCTGCCCAAAAGGGATCTCCAAAGATTCCCCCCCTTTTAACGTTTGATACTAGGCCTACCATGAGCGACAAAGTGCTGATTATAACTGGCGATGGCGGCGAAAGCTACGAAACGCTCTACGCTAAACATCGCTTCGAAGAAGCGGAGATGACCCCCGAAATTGCTGCTCCAAGCAAACGGGTGCTTAATTTGGTTCTCCACGATTTCGAGCCGGGTTGGGACACCTATGTGGAACGGAAGGGGTACGGTGCGGAATCGCAATTAACGTTCGAGGAAGTCGTCGTCGACGACTACTTAGCGGTCATGCTCATAGGCGGGCGAGCTCCTGAATACCTCCGCAATGATCCGAAAGTTTTGGAAATCGTTCGCGAGTTCCACGCCAAGAACAAATGGATCTACAGTATATGCCATGGGATACAGATTCTCGCGACGGCAGGACTGCTGGGCGATTCTGGTATCACCTGCTACGAGCATTGTCGTCCTGAAGCCGAAACAGCCGGAGGCAAGTGGTCTCAGGATGAGGCGGTAATTGACGGGAAGATAATCACCGCCCAAACCTGGTTATCCCACCCGGACTTCTACCGGTTGATATTTAAGAACTTGTAGCCCGTCTTTGAGTATGTGCTATCAGGCCTTCTCAGGGCTCTCGGGAATTTCCTCCTCTGAACCGGACTCGGATTCGAAAGGCAGTCCCTGGAATCCATAGGCCTTTTCAGCGCGCTCGTATTTCCGCCTGGGTTTGAGGAATCGACCCGACAGGCCTCCGAATATGATGCCAAGCCCGATCCCCAATCCGAGACCAATGGCGGAATCGGCTCCAAATCTTGATATGGCAACGACCCCAGCGCCTATGCCGATAACCAATCCGAGATTCATTCCTAAAGGAGCCTGCATGAGACGCCGCTTTCGGGAATATCTCTCTTTCGAGCGATCAGCCATTCGCACTATTAGTAGATCATCCATTAGGGTTTTTACGCGACATTTACGATAGCGCGTTTCATGCGGGCCTGTCCATCGGGAATTGGCCTGTCAGCGTCTCGGGCTTTGCCGCAGGTAATTTTGCTCAGAGCTATTAGTTCACTTTCTTGGGCAATTGGCAGAATAGATAGGCTGATATCCCTCCTTTAAACCGCCACAGGCCAGCCCGGATCAAAAGGATTGGAAAATACTGGACTAAATTTGTAAGAAAATTCTTTCTTAACTCGGCACAGGAACGAATTGGCCGCGCTTGCCGAAAATCTTTTCTGTAAGGCAAGGTGGATGTGGAGCGATCAGCGTGAAAGACGGAAAGTACAAAGGGGCCCATCAAGAAACGCGAAGCAAGATTCTCGGCCTTCTTAAAGCGCGAGGGGACCTTTCAAGCGCTATGCTGGCCGATGAATTGGGTGTGTCATCGATGGCGGTGCGGCAGCATTTGAGTGATTTGGAATCTTCTGGGGATGTTTTTTCTACGGAATTTGGCCGCCGGGGCAAAGGGCGCCCGGCAAAACGATGGGGCTTAACCGAAAGGGCGAACCGCTATTTTGCGGACAGGCATCGAGAGTTGGCGATCGATCTTTTCGAAGGCTTGTCCGAAGTCGTTGGCGAGGAAGGAATGGGCGATTTACTCAAGAGGCGGGGTGAAAGCCAGGTAGAATTGTACCGGAAACGCATTGATCGCTCTTCGCCGCTCTCAATACAGGTAAAGGCGTTGGCTGACATTCGCGATCAGGAGGGCTACATGGCGGAAGCGCGGATGGAGAAGGACGGTTCCTGTCTTTTGATCGAAAACCATTGTCCGATTTGCTCAGCGGCTAATAGCTGTCCGAAGCTTTGTTCAGTAGAGCTCGACGTTTTTCGTCGAAGTGTCTTGAAAGACATATTGGTTGAGCGGGTGGAGCATATATTGGAGGGGTCCCGACGCTGCGTTTACCGTTTTTCTCGAAAGCAGGCTGGGGTCTAAGGGCTGGTTTTGCGAGTAAGCGTATTAACTAGTTCAAGCTCGCCTGGCCTGCAGCTCGGTTTGTCCGCCCTAGGCGGTCCTAGTACTCTGCGAGCAGTAAATCTGCGTAAACCGAGTAGCCATCCACTTCGAAAAGGTATCGGGATTGCAACGAGGTTCCGGCCGTGCTAATAGACATTCGCTTTCCTTGAATGACAGTCGGAATCGTTAGAGTTGAAGGCAGGCCCATATCGGCAAGAGCGTTCTTGAAGGTGCCGGCGAACATATTCGCGAGTTCGCCGCATACGTCTCGCACGGCATCGATATCCAGCTTATCTATTGGCGTATCGATAATTTTGTTGGAAATATAGTAGGCGAATTGATCCCTCATGAAGAGGTAGCAAACGCCATTCAGTTCTCCAGCGAACCCCACGGAAGCGGCGAAAAGCCCTGTTTTCGGTTCGTCACCGCTGTTGATTTCGGGGCTGAGGGCTGGCTTCGCGCTGTAGGCTTCCACGTTTTGCAACACGCATTTAGCTCTGGCCACTGTATTCAGCACTTTGAATAGCGAATCCTCCAGGAGCTTATCGAGACGTTCTTTGGGAATAGGTGGCGGCATGTTGATTGGGCGAATACAGAACGACGTCGCAGGGCTCAGGTTAAGATTCGCCAGCAGAGTGTTTAGCTGGTTGGCTGAAAGATAATGCCTTTACGTTGCCGTTCTATTAGATGAGGGACTTTAGAAGAAGCGTACAGCGATGATTTTATTCATTGCGGTTTAGATCATAAATTGAAGGCGGCGATAGCGATCGTCGCTAAGCTGAGGAAAAGGAAAAAGCCAACGATATCAGTTGTCGTAGTGACCATTATGGATGAAGCCAGAGCAGGATCGACCTTTAAGGCTCTTAGACTGATGGGGACGAGGACGCCCGCTGCGGCCGCGGCAATCATATTGAAAAGCATCGCTAGGGCGACAACGGCTCCGAGGATGGGTTTGCCGATCCAAATCCAGGATACCAAGCCAGCCAATCCGCCAACCGCGAATCCAGTGGTGCAGCCGGTAAAGAATTCTTTGATCAGCAATCTTCGCCATTCGCGATCCTCAATTTCTCCGAGGGCCAGCGAGCGAACGACGATGGTTAAGGTCTGATTTCCAGCATTGCCGCCGATGAGGCCGACAATGGGGAGGAAAAAGGCTAGAATGGCGTACTCTTCGATAGCGGGTTCGAACATGGATATTACCCAGGCAATACAGAATCCAGTGGCTAAATTGATGCATAGCCAAGGCAGCCGATTGCGAACGGACCTTTGCCAGGGAGTGTAAACCGTTTCGTCGCCAGAAATCCCCACCATTCGATGCATGTCTTCGGTCGCCTCCTCTTGAACGACATCCAGAACGTCGTCCGAAGTGACGCGACCCACTAGCTTGCCAAAATCGTCGACGACCGGGAGCGAGCTGTAATTGTACTTTTGGAACAGGTTGGCGATTTCTTCCTGGTCTGCCGCTGCTCGAATAGATCTGACCTTAGTGATCATTACATCGCGGACCGGGAGACTCAAGTCTCGGAATAGCAGATCCCGCAAACGAAGCACGCCTTTTAAGCGTCCTTCTTCGTCGACAACATAGATGTAAATGGCGCTGATGTCTTCTTGATCCTCTGCCAGGCGAATTGATTCGCGGGCTTCCGCAAGCGTGAGCGAATCCTTGATGGCGTGGACCTCTCTCTGCATGATCCCGCCTGCTGAATCTTCGGGGTACTCCATCAAGGTGGAGATCTCTTCCATCTCCTCGTCGGGAAGTTGCTCCATGATGGTTTGCAGCCTTTCCGGGGAGACATCTCCAAGGGCATCGGCGGCATCGTCCGAATACATTTCCGGAATAATCTCGCTCACCCGCTCGACTCGCATGTTCTCCATGAGGTCGGTCTGCACTTCTTGGGGAAGCTCGGGGATGATATCGGCGATGATATCGTGATCAAGGTCGCGAAGGATCTCCCGAATTTCGTCCAATTCGAGATCTTCGATCTCCTCGGCGACATCGCTCGGATGCAGATCTCGCAACCGTTCGATACGCTTGGCGAAAGCGTCCTCCGGGGTAGCGTCTCCTGCGTCCGACTCCTGCATGGGGCTAGTTGTAGGACTTCGAACGCTTGCTTCAAGTCGGGTGTTGCCCTTTCCTGAAAAAATGTTCAGCGGCCTAAGTGGTCGGATAGATGGCAAACGCTTCTTGCACGGCAGGCTGAAGCAGGTTCTTTAGGAGATGTGCCAATCGCTAGAGAATCGACTTATAGAGCTCCGATCTATTTGCCCAATGCTCACTTGCAGACCATTTTACCGAATGTAACGAGAAGGCGAATACGTGTTGACTATCAAAGAGAGCGCTTCGAGCTGCCAGACTCGGATTTTATCGATTTGGACTGGCTGCAGAGCGCCTGCGAAGGAAAAAAACAGCGCTGTTGCGTGGTCCTCCACGGCCTCGAAGGTGATAGCGAGGCTGCCTACATCAAATCGCTAGCCAGGTCTTTCGATCAAGCGAACTATGCTGTTGGAGCATTCAACATGAGAGGCTGTAGTGGCGAGCCGAATCGACTAAAACGGTCTTATCACAGCGGCGACACGGAAGCATTGGCGACCGTTTTAGACAGGCTGAGCCTTCGATACGAATGGATTGTCTTAGCGGGATTCAGTCTAGGGGGCAATGTTGTCCTTAAGTATTTGGGAGAGCGAGCATCCCAACTGCCATCTTCGGTGAAGGCGGCAGTGGCCTTTTCTACCCCTTGCGATTTACGAACTTCGGCGGACTGTCTAGCGAAGTTGGAAAACGCGTTTTATATGAGGCGATTTATCAAACTGCTTTGCGGCAAACTGAGAGAAAAAGAAAATGTGTATCCGGGATACAGATATAAAAAAGGTTGCCTAAAATTGAGGACCTTCAGGGAATTCGACGATGCGTACACGGCTCCCTTGAACGGATTTCGGGACGCTGAAGATTACTGGCGGCAGTGCAGTAGCCGCTATTATCTAGAGGGA
>Ga0181593_10002876_pt1 | contig 15896 bp, 13 predicted proteins | sample 071ome_19_FD_133756 | JGI IMG/M metagenome (GOLD analysis project Ga0181593, IMG submission 133756) | Coastal salt marsh microbial communities from the Groves Creek Marsh, Skidaway Island, Georgia - 071413AT metaG (megahit assembly) | ecosystem: Environmental > Aquatic > Marine > Intertidal...
AGATAATGGGTTCACCATTCTCATCACGCAGAACATTTTTGCGGTCTTCATTCATCGGAGCAAAGAAAATGGCCAGGTGGTTAGCTGCTGGATCGACCCGGGTAACAACACCAGTAAAAACCTTCACATTTTTCATGTCATACATGGCAAAGGAATGATGCGCCTGGGCTGGGGCACCGGCAAGGGCTGACAATGCCAGGGCGGCTCCCAAAGGCTTTGCTAACTTATTGATAATACTCATATTTAAGACTCCTAAATTCCCCATCTCTTGGTGATTATGTCATTATTAGACTTACTCAAAGCTGAATATATCCTGTTCCGGCTCAGGTTTCTGCATATCCTGCTCAAAATATTTGTCCCAGATATGGGCCCATGGACGGCCATACATATCAGGAATTTCATATTCTATCACTTCACCGTGTGAAACGGGCGTGGCATAACCATCAATCGGGAAAATCGACTGGATGCATTCCACATAGACATATGGGGTGGCATCAGCATCATCGAATTCGTTCTGCTTGACGTAATTACGTACTACCCTGACAGGCTCCACCCAGACATCGGGATCATAGAATATGGCTTCGTGGTTAAGACCCGTGAAGTTGCCATTCTCATCATGATTCGGCGTATAAATCTCAATGGTCTGCATCTTGTTGGAATGCTCCGGAGCCGAATGGTTTTTCCAACCCTGGATATTGGAGGTCCAGGTAATCAGGGCATCACCATCCCAGAAACCTATCGTTTCGCCATACCAGCGTGGTACATCAGCCCCCAATCGGGGCACTACACCATCCATATTGAACTCACGGCCGATATGTATATTGGTTATGAAGTTTCTTGCTACTCCCGCCATGATCTGCACCATGTTCGGTGTGACCATGATGTAATGCTCCCACACGGCAAACTCGTGAAAACGGCGGGTAAACCCTTCTGGCCAGCAATACTGGGACTGCCACTGGGCAGCATTGGTGTTGCCATGGTGGTAGGTTTCCTGCACGAAATAGGTCTGATATTCAGGTGTCAGCAATGACAGGATCGTCGGCACCTGGTTATAGCGCATTTTGTACCAGTACTGGTTGTTCAGCGTCCTCGCTGGATGCCGGTATATACCGCTCCATTCGCCGGGCACTGTGGCATAGGTGTGTTCGGTCGGGCCGCCCCGGCCTTTCGTTTCAGCCATCAGCGCTTCGTAATGCGCCTGGGCTGTTTTAAAGGGATACGGGCTGACGATGGATTCCCGGGGGTAGTCATTTTCACATTTTCCCCAGGGTGCCGTTGCGGGAGGATTCTCACCCAGAATGTCCGATCCCCTGGCATTGGCTCCCCATAAATCCTCGATGGCCGCAGAAGAATTGCAGCGGTAATAACGGGGATCCATCCACAGATCGCGGTCAGCGTAGAAATCATCCGAGGTAAACAGGTCGCGCTCCAGCGGTTCAACACCTGCAGGGGCATCGCCATTGCGGGCACTGCCAATAAAACGGGACACTGACCCTGGTGGATCAAAGGGGCCGCCACCGCGAATCGTGGCACCAGACATTTCATAGTCGTTGGCATCGGCTGCCAGGGGCCACCCCCTGCCGACACTGTCAAAATCCATTTGTGCTGTTGGCTGCGCGAGACTGCCTGTGCCAGTAGTCATACCAGCCACGATGAGTGCCAGCTGACATTTTTTGATCAGACTCATATAAGTCACCTTTACTAAGCAAGTAGAGCTGCCGGAATCGACCCGACAAAAATTCGGAAAAGTATAGTTTTCCTTGCCTGAAATGGCTACAGCCAGACACTTCCGGATCAGTTTTTCAGGCGATATCCTGTTTTGAAAATATAATGCAGAACAGTGATGCAGACCGCCAGGAACACCGATGTCATGATAAAACTTACCGTTACGTTCACATCGGAAATCTCGTAAAAACTCCAGCGAAAACCACTGACCAGATAAACCACAGGGTTGAACAGGGACACCTTCTGCCAGAATTCCGGCAGCATGGTGATCGAATAAAAGCTGCCGCCGAGAAATGTGAGCGGCATGACAACCAGCAGGGGAATAATCTGCAGCTTCTCAAAACTGTCTGCCCATACACCGATAATAAAACCGAACATACTGAAGGTTGTCGCCGTCAGGACCAGAAACAGGATCATCGATACCGGATGCATGATCTGCAGGTCAACGAATGCTGCCGAGGTAATCAGGATAATGGAGCCCACCATAACCGCTTTGGTCGCCGCCGCTCCCACATATCCCATGACAATTTCAGTGGGAGACACCGGTGCAGAAAGCACCTCGTATATCGTTCCAGAGAATCTCGGAAAATATATACCAAACGATGCATTCGAAATGCTTTGGGTAAGCAAGGTCATCATGATCAGGCCCGGCACCAGGAAAGCACCATAGCTCACGCCGCCAATATCACTCATCCGGGACCCGATGGCACTGCCAAACACGACAAAATACAGAGACGTGGAAACCACCGGCGACACAATGCTCTGGGCGATGGTGCGCCAGGTCCGGGCCATTTCAAATTTATAAATGGCTTTTACTGCATAAAAATTCATTTTTTCACCAGATTGACGAAAATTTCTTCCAGGGAATTTTGCCGGGTTTCCAGGTCCCTGAACTGGATATCAGCAGCTTCCAGGGCATCCAGCAAGGCGGTGATGTCTGAACTGTCCTGCTGCGCATCATAGGTATATAGCAGATCCATCCCCTCGTTTCTGAGCTCAAGATGGAAACCCGACAGGGACTCAGGGATGGCCGGCAATGCCCGGGTCAGGTGAAGGGTCAGGCGTTTTTCCCCCAGCTTGGTCATGAGTGCCTGTTTGGATTCAACCAGCATGATCTCACCCTTGTTGATCACCCCGATGCGATCAGCCATTTCTTCGGCTTCTTCAATGTAATGGGTGGTGAGGATAATGGTCACTCCGGCATCCCGTAATTCCCTGACTACCTGCCACATGTCCTTGCGCAGTTCCACATCAACACCCGCCGTGGGCTCATCCAGAAACAGAATCGTAGGCTCATGGGACAAGGCCTTGCCTATCATGACACGACGTTTCATCCCCCCGGACAGGGTGATGATCTTGTTGTCCTTTTTCTCCCACAGCGACAACGACCTGAGCACTTTTTCAAGGTGTGCAGAATCCGGGGATTTACCGAACAACCCGCGGGAAAAAGCCAGAGTAGCCAGGACGGATTCAAAGGCATCCGTATGCAGCTCCTGGGGCACCAGGCCAATACAGGCGCGGGCCTGCCGGTACTCCCTGGAGATATCAAACCCATTGACCGTGACGCTGCCCCCTGTGGGATTCACGATACCGCAGATAATACTGATGAGGGTGGTTTTGCCTGCCCCATTGGGTCCGAGCAAGGCAATGATTTCACCTTCATGAATATCAAGATTGACGTTTTTCAGGGCCTGGAAGCCACCGGCATAGGTTTTGGAGAGGTTCTGAACGGATATTACTGGTTTCATTGTCTGAATAATTCCACCCGGGGATCCCCGGTACACCTGGCAAGCAATTTAGCAGGAAGTCGCTGTATTACTGAAACTGACAGCTGATGTCATTGGGATTGGCAAGACAAAACTGCTGTACAAATGCATCGACCACTGAACAGACTCCAGCTGCCGCTGGCAGGTTGGCGGTGGACACTGTCAATAAAGCGTCAGCACCGGATTCATTAACTGCTGAAGACTCCTGGTCTTCAACCTCATGCCGGCCTGTTGTCTGGACCATCAGCGCGCTATTCGATGCCACCATGCTGTCCTGGGCCGATTCAGCATCATGACTAACAGACTCAGCAGCACAAACCTGCTCCGTCAGCAAAAATGCAGCGAACAGTAAAAAAAGTGCTTTTTCATGGAACCTGATCATGGATGCTTCCTGTTGATTTGCGGCCTATTGTAAAAGACTGCTCCCTGATCTGTCTAAATCAATTTCCCTCCCCATCAGGCAGGCAAAAAAAAGGCAGGTCAGTGACCTGCCTTTTTTGGGGAGCGTTGATGTCAGGCTGCTGAGACCCCCATGCCTTCGGCATTCGGCTCTGTTTCCGCCACTGTGGCATTGATGGGTTTGTCACTGTCCATTTTAAGGAACAGCAGAACAACAGCCGCCAGCAGGGAACCACAGGCCAGGACGAAGGCTACAGTAGGCAGGCCTTTTTCCGCCTCGAACAGGAAGCCGGCCAGGATTGGTGTTAGCACTGCCCCTGCCCTGCCTACACCGATCACAAAACCCGTGCCTGTGGCACGAACGTGGGTCGGAAAAGAGTAGGCAACAATGGAATACAATCCTGATACGCCGGCATTGCCAAAGAATCCGGCAAAAGCCGCCAGCAGGGCAAGACGATCAAGATCAGCCGGGGAGCGCCCGAATATGGTCACGCCTACCGTTGTCAGCACAAGAATGGCTATAGTCAGGGGCTTGAGACCAAAACGTGCTGTCAGGACACCGAATGTCAGTCCGCCAAGTGCACCACCCAGATTGGCCCATGTCAGCACCTGTCCGGCACCACTGGGGGCAAAGCCCATGTCCACCACAATTTTTGGGGTCCACTTGAGGATGAAATAGAACGTGGTGATATGCAGGAAGTAGGCCGCAGTCACCAGCAAGGTTGTCGCGATCAGTGCAGGAGAGAAAATATCCCCAACAGATTTCTTCTTGTCACCTTCCTGTACTGCGGGCAGTGATGAAATCAGTCCGTAACCCAGTTTTTTCAAGGAGTTGTTGATCTTGTCCAGGGCGCCTTCGGGCTGTTTACGGGTCAGCCAATGGACCGATTCAGGCACCATGAAGAAAACTACCGGAATCAGGACAAAGGTGATGATGGCACCAAAATAAAAGACCGAACGCCAGTCATACATGGCCAACAGTTTTGAGGCAAACATACCGCCGAATGTTCCGCCCAACGGATAACCGATGACCATCAGCGAAATGCACAGACTGCGCCAGCGCAGGTTGGAAAACTCGGCAACCGTGGCATTGGTACAGGAAAGCATGCCGCCGATCCCCAGACCGGTGATCACACGCCAGATCATCAGGATCACGGCAGAACTCGCTGTCGTCACCAGGAACATACCGATGGTCATGACGACCAGACAACCCAGCAGGGTCTGGCGTCGACCCACCTTGTCCGCCACACCACCGAGGAAGATAGAGCCAATGGCCATCCCTACCAGTTCGGCGGAAAGCACAAACCCGAGCTCAGCGGGCGATACACCCCACTCCTTGGCAATACCGGGAGACGCAAAACTGATGGCAAGAACATCAAAGCCGTCCAGGGCATTAAGAAAAACCGTGATAGCCACGACAATGATCATAGGCACTGTCATGGGCGTCTGGTCCAGAATTTGACGTGGATCTGTCGAGTTGGTCATGGTAGCTGGTGTCCCCTGTTAACTTGAATGCGAAGAGTTACTGAAAAAGTTACTGTAAAAAATAGTGATGGGTGTGCCAAAAAGTGCTGATTATTATATTTCCCTCAAGCCGGGGAAGGATAATCCACATAGGGATTCAAGACAAGGCAGCAGCAAGTCCATAAAAACCCTGAATTATTCTGCTTCAAGTACCCAGGGAGCAGCACTTACCAGCAATGGTCCGCCGGACAATAACCTGTATCCAAGGTATATCCTGCTGCGTCCTTCTTTCAAATTTCCCCTGAAAATATCAAATCCGTTGACGCTCTGCATACTGCCGATTTCATACGCAGGCTCCAAATCACCAAGCCTGGTATTCCATTCAATAAAATTGCCTTTTTTATCACGAACATACATTGAGCCGTTTTCAGTCTGCTGCACAATGAATATCTCTGCTGCCTCCCCGACCTGCCATGCGTCTGGCGAAATACTTCCAGCAACAGTGACATCGTCATCCCTGGAAAACAAAGCATCATATGTTACCCCCCCATCCCGGGATGCACTGACAGTCATTTCGGCCCGGGAAACACCATCACTCACGGCGATTACTTTTGTTGACGTACCGAATCCCGCCATCCAGAGAGGCATGTCACTGTAGCCTGCCCATAGTGCACCCTGGGCTGATCTGATGCCGATTGCCGAGGATGCCACAGGCAATTTGAAATCGATTCTGACAATGTTCTGGAACCCGCGGCCTGCATTGCCAAAATTTTGCCGATTATCGTTATCTTCATATCGCCCACCGGAATCTGTCAGTTCAAGATACAGCGTATGAGGCCCCTGCCCTGATAACATCAGCTCCTGAGTGAATGTAGTGCCAGGCGAAACATCATTCATCAACCCGCTGAAATCACCACCATGCCAATGCACATGAACGGCATCTTTTTCAAAGTCTTCTACGACCATCTGGACCAGGATGCTTCCTGGCTTGCTGCCATCTGTTAAGTCAACTGATACCACCGGAGCCCTGTTGCCTTTGGGAATGGTGCTCACATCAAGCGGCATGGTGAGCAGGGTCCGTACCTCCCCTGGCCCATTTGAAACGTCAATAATGTGTATATGCCAGGTTCCCGGCACCGTCTTGAGAATATTCGTATTGAGAAAGTTCCAGTAGTACCCTTCACAAAACGAGCCTGCCGCACAATCCAGCAGTACTGTTTTGCGTTTGTACTCATACCCCGAGGGATCGGTAAGTATCCATTGTGTTTCCAGTATCAGCGCGTCCTTGCCATCAAGATTATCAATACCGCCCAGGTTGAAACGCAGCAGTTTGCCATCAGGCGTCGTCTCGCTGATCTCATGGATTTGCTGACCAACACCATTCGCGGATATGCCGCCGTCACGCAAGCTGAATACAGCCCCATGTTCAAGCTCTTCTGTAGGTTGGAATAATCTGTTCCTTAAACTCTGAGTGGCAAGTATCGGCACATGGTACAACCACTCATCAAACGGCATGGACGGTGTCAAAGGCATGGCAGGCGGTCCATACAGCACTTGCATGGCTCGAATATCATCTTCACGGGGATGTCGTAATCGATTGTAGGGGTTTGCATACATCACCGTATTCGGATTTTCGGCATGCCCCAACCCAGCCAGGTGTCCCAATTCATGAACAAGCACCCGCTTGAGGACTTCTTCATCTGGAAACGCACCTGCATCACTGGAGAGCTCAACTCTTCCATCAACAAAAGGCCTGTAACCAAATGCTGCATCAATAGGACCATATTCCGGGGAAGCCCGACCGGCAAAGCTATCAGTGGGCAGCCAGGACACACGAACCAACCCGTCCTGCAGCTGTGGCAAGACAGCACTGTCATCTTCAATGCTGCTGTCTGGATCAAGAATCAGAAAGCGGATGCCGCTGACTTTTTCCCATTCGCTTGCGGCATTATCAAGTATTTCCAGCATGTAAGCCGTATCAGCATATTGCTCAGGAGCATTATCCGGGTCATAAACCAGCAGGACAGGATCAGTACATCGACCAAAATCCCTGAACAGCCCCAGCGCCGCTTCTGCCGTTCGCTCACTTTCCTTTCTGCTGCCAGGGCCCATCGCAGCTGACTAGCATTGTTCCGATACTGACAATGCAGCTAAAACCACCAGAACGCTCCCTTGTAACAAGGTCTTTGTAATGCTTGGGTAAGAAGTCAAAAGGGATTCCAGATCACTGACACCGGGACATTATAGACAGGTTTTTACCTGCCTTTGCAGACAGGTTCATTATCCCGGCATGCCGGTGGTATGTTATCCGACGCTACTTTATACTCCCCCGCTTCAAGTACCGAACAACCAGACCGCTATACATGACTCATATACATCCCTGCTTCTCTGACAAATCACTCATGGTCGGCCATCATTCACTGATCAGCATCCGGTCCTTTATTTTTTTGTTCCTTACCCTGGTCTGTCTTGCCGTGCCTCCAGGAAGCATCCTTGCCCAGACTGCAATGACCCAGCCTCTTGGTGGAGGTCTGTCCCTGATATCCGGTACTGGCACAAACATTCTGGTCCACAAAGCTGATAACGGTGATGTGATGATCATCGATGGCGGCCTGGCGCAATATGCTGATCAGACAATGGCAGCCATCAATGCCGAAACAGGTAATGGCGATATCACTCTGCTGGTCAACACGCACTGGCATCCGGAGCAAACCGGCCTGAATGAGCGACTTGGTACCAAGGGCACTGCAATTTTTGCCCATGAAAATACCCGGCAATGGCTGACCACGAAGATCACTTACCCCTGGGACAATAGTGTGTTTGCCGCGTTGTCATCCCAGGCCCAGCCTTCGGAAACCTTCTACCACTACGGTGACCTTGACCATGCCGGTACCCCGGTGCAATACGGTTACCTGCGCCAAGCGCACACTGATGGTGATATGTATGTGTACTTTCCCGAGCAGAACGTCCTGCATGGCGGCGGTGTATTGGCCAACGACCACTGGCCCTTGATGGACTGGTGGACGGGCGGCTGGATTGGCGGCCTGGTCAATGGCCTGGAAGTGCTACTGGAAGTCGCCAATGACAACACTGTCATTGTCCCTGCCTCCGGTCCGCTAATGAGTAAAACCGACCTGCAGGCCATGCGTGATATGTATGACACTATTTTTCAGCGCATCAACGCCGGTTTCAGGGCAGCCAACAGTGTCGAGGATACGCTTGCTGACCAGCCGACAGCTGAATTCAATGCGCGATTCGGCGATGCCGAAGCCTTTGTCCGCCGCTCCCATGAAAGCCTGATTCCCCATTTCACCCCCGATGCCTGACAGTGCAAATGGTGAATAACACAGAATTTGAATATTTCCGCCCCATTCCTTCGTTCACATACTGGAATTAATAGACTTTTTAGAAGATTCAGGCCGATCCCGGTAGCACGCTTCTAGCTTACCGAACTGCTGATCTCGAGGTTTGGGGGATGAAATAATCGGTGGTTTTAAGTAGTATCTGACCTCATTGAGGACAGTCCGCCCCCCCGGAAACACAACCTCCTGGAGACAATGCACATGTTTATCAGTAAAAAACATTTATCCCGGCGCTCAATCCTTCGCGGAATGGGGACCAGTATGGCTCTGCCCTTGCTGGATGCCATGATCCCTGCGGCCACCGCCACTGCCCAGACCGCTGCCAATATTCAGCCGCGCCTGGGATTCGTCTATTTCCCCCATGGTGCTGTGCTGGAAAACTGGACACCTGCCGCCACTGGCAGCAATTTCGAGCTGCCCAGCATTCTGGCTCCGGCTGCAAAGTTTCAGGACAAGATGACCATCGTCTCCGGGCTTCGCAACAAGCCGGCTGAAAGCAACGACCCCCACGGTATCGTGGTTGGCACCTGGCTGCGCTGCGTTGCCCCCAATGACCATAGCGACCCGAGCAAAGGGGTCACCGCCGACCAGATTGCCGCCCAGCGCATTGGCCAGAGCACCACTTTCCCGTCCATTGAAGTTGGAACACCATCCGGCGGCCCCTGTGCACCAGGTTTCTCCTGCTCCTTTGGCAGCTCGCTGTCGTTCCAGACACCTGACCTGGGCCTGCCCATAGAGAACAACCCGAGGAAGCTTTTCTTCCAGTTGTTTGGCCAGGGTGACAATGCCGCTGAACGCTCCGCTATCGTGGATGAGACCGGCAGTATTCTGGACTCCATCATGAGCGATGCCGCAACATTGCAGAAAACCCTTGGCGCAGCTGATATTGCACGCGTGGACAACTACCTGGAGTCGGTACGCGAGATCGAACGTCGTGTGCAAATGATGAAAAGCCAGGATCTCTCCAACGTGGATATCCCTGCGGCCCCAATCGGTATTCCCGGTGACTTCAAGGAACACCTGACAATTCTGTTTGACCTGATCGCCCTGGCCTACCAGATCAATCTGACCAATGTCGCCACCTTCCTCATGGAGAAGGAAGTCAGTATGCGCACCTACGCCAATCTTGGCGTGACCGAAGCCTTTCATCCACTCTCACATCACGGTGATGATCCGGACAAGAAAGAACGTCTCTCGCGTGTCCAGGCCTTCCACACAGAAGTGTTCACGGGCTTTGTCGACAAGCTCGCCAGCATGGAAGAAGGCAACGGTTCCGTACTGGACAATTCCATCATCCTGTTTGGCTCCAACATGAGCAACAGTGACAAGCACAACCAGGATCCCTTGCCCAGTGCCGTATTTGGTCTGGGCGGTGGCACCATCAAAGGTGGACAACATCTGATGTATCCACAGGATACGCCGCACGCCAACCTGATCCTGACCCTGCTCAATCGGGCCGGTGTCCCGATGGATGATTTCGGTGATGCCAGCGGTGAACTGAGCGACGTCTGAGTAAAGCGACCATCACGCCATGAAAACCCTGTTCAGGTCCGTCCTGCTAACTGCCTGTTGCGCCCTGTCTCTGCCGTTGTACGCCTATGGCAACCTTGCTGAAGTGGTAGCCAGCGGTAACCGCAGCCACGCCCTGGAAATGATCAACGAAGGGACTGACGTCAACGCGGTGCTTTCCGATGGCTCTTCAGCACTGCTCTATGCTGTTTACCAGGGCGATGCGGAACTCACCTCTGCCCTGCTCAATGCCGGTGCCGATGCCAACAGCCGCAATGAATACGGTGCCAATACCCTGAGTGAGGCAGCCATGCAGGGTAATGTAGAGCTCCTTGAGATCCTTCTGGATCACGGCGCCAATCCGGACCTTGGCAACCTTGAAGGTGAGACGCCCCTGATGGTGGCCGCACGCGCCGGCAGTGGTGAAGCTGTGGAACTGCTTCTGGAACATGGTGCTGATATCAACGCCCGCGAACAATGGGGTGGCCAGACTGCCGCCATGTGGGCCGCAGCCCAGCATCAGCCCGAGGTTCTCCAGGTGCTGATCGATCACGGTGCCGATATCGATATGAAAGGCTATGCCCGCTTGTGGGATCGCACCATCATGAATGAGCCGAGACCCAAGGACATGAACAACGGGGGGTTTTCTCCCCTGCATTATGCAGCGCGTGAAGGCTGCACTGCCTGTGTCGAGGTGCTTGCCAGGGGCGGTGCTGATCTCAACGCCATTGATCCCGACCGCGTTTCTCCTCTGAATCTGGCGTTGATCAACATGCATTTTGACACCGCTATGGCCCTTGTTGAGGCCGGTGCCGATGTCAATCAGTGGGATATTTTCGGGCGCGCCCCGCTGTACAATGCCATCGACCTGAATACCATGCCTGTGGGCGGTCGCCCCGATGTTCCGTCATCCGATGTCACCACCGGTCTCGATGTGGCAAAGGCACTGCTGGCCCGCGGTGTCAACCCGAATATGCAGTTGAAGGTTCGCCCACCCTATCGCAATGCCGTATTTGATCGCGGTGCCGACAACCCCCTGTCCAACGGAGCAACACCCCTTATTCGCGCTGCCCGTTCCGCGGACACCGACGCTGTAAAACTCCTGTTGGCCAATGGTGCTCTGGTGGATCTGCCAAACGCCCAGGGGCATACCCCCCTGCTGGTGGTATCAGGAATTCAATGGCCGGCAGCGCCGACCCGTGGTCGTTTCAAAACAGAAGAGGAAAGCATTGCTACCCTGGAACTGTTGCTGGCCGCTGGTGCCGACATCAATGCCCTCACCGGCGACCCGGCAGTCAGGCCGCAGAATGAACATAATGAAGATGAACGGGGCTCCGGTTATGAACGCAGCACCGGTCGCAATCAGGTCTTTGCTGATGGCCAGAATGCCCTGCACGCTGCCGCCAAGGTTGGCTGGAACAGGATTGTGAAATTTCTTATCGATAATGGTGCAATACAGCAAGTCGCTGATGACGCAGGGCGCACTCCCTTCGATCTCGCCATGGGCCGTTATTCCGCCGGTTTTCTCCAGCCGCCACCAGAGCCGTTGTTTGATACAGCCCGCCTGCTCCAGGAGGAATGCATGAAGGTGGACAACTGCACCATTACCGACCCACTGGATTTTCCCGCTTCAGATCGTTAACACCCTTTCAGGTGGTACTTCCCTGTTCAAGCTTGATGGGAGAAACAAATCCTGCCGGCTTCAGGGCCAGTACCGAACAGTCCAGTTTGCCGAGAATTTTCTCAGCCGTATTCCCTATTAGCACACCCTCTACACCCGTTCGAGCCAGTGTCCCCATGACGATAAGGTCTATACTGTGCTTCGCTGCTAATGCCGGAATCACTTTCTCTGCTGCCCCATTGAGCATATGCACCCTGGGCTGGAAATCCCCGTAAAGCCTGGTTATTTCATCCAGATGTTTTTTCTCCACCCTACGCAACTCCCTGCGCATCTGGGGCACTGTCTTGTAAAACTGGATGCGGGCCTCCCCTTCCAGCATCTTTTCATAGGGCAGTGACCAGGAATGCACAATATGCAGATCAGCCTCCTCCAGGTGGGACTGCGCACTGGCCAGGTCGAGTATACGGCGGTCCAGGTTGTCAGTGTCCTGCGGCAGGAGGGTCAGGTCCACGGCCGCCAGGATATGAGAGTGCTGTATTTTCCGTGCAGGTTTCAAGATGAGCACAGGACAGGGGCATTTACGCAATAGCATCATATCCAGACTGCCCAGACGCATGCCTTGTAAACGGGGATGGCCTGTAGACACCCTGGCTACCAGATCATGGTTTTTTTGCAAAACCTGACGAACAATTTCCACAACCGGACGACCTTCACGGACCACCACATTGCACTTCACGCCAGGATGCTGCTTCCTGAGTTCTGCCCGGGCAGCCTGCAGGGCACGTTTCCTGTCCTTGACCAGCGCCTGATGCTGGCGCCACAGTTTTTCAAGGCCGGCCCTGAGCAAGCGGATGTCTGGATACTCCTCCACCACATCCATCAGGCTCAGCGAAGCCCCGTTGCTTTCAGCCAGCTCCATTACCTTGGCCAGTGCAGAGGCCTCTCCCTTGCTGCCATCAGCAATAAACAGGATTTTTCTGAAACCTTGCATCATGTCTAACCCCATAGCATTTCCTGATATTTACAGGATATCGCCAAATTTAAGGCCGCCAGTTGGACTGGATCAAATCAGTGTGCATTTGTTTATTCGAATTTTTGGTCTTTACGAAGCCTTTTGATTGGCTATCATAGCGGACTTGTCCCGAGAGGAAGCGTACCTTGACCATCGTCGAAATCAGCAACCTGGCAAAGAAATACCCGGACCCGGAAAACAAGGGGCAGTTTTTCAATGCGGTCAACGGCATCTCCCTGTCCATCGCCAAAGGTGAAATTTACGGTATTCTCGGCCCTAATGGCGCTGGCAAGACCACCACACTGGAAATGATTGAAGGTCTTACTGATATCGATGGCGGTCAGGCGCTGGTCGACGGCATTGATGTAACCTCCAACCCCTATGCTGTGAAAAAGATTATCGGTGTGCAGCTTCAGGCCAACGAATATTTCGATCGCCTGTCGCTGAGTGAGCTACTGACACTGTTCAGCAATCTGTATGACCGTCAGGATGATCCCGCCATACTGCTTGGCAAGGTCAATCTTGTAGAAAAGGCCAACGCCCGCCCCTCAAACCTGTCCGGCGGCCAGAAACAGCGGTTCTCCATCGCCTGCGCCCTGGTGAACGATCCCAAGGTGCTATTCCTCGATGAACCCACCACCGGCCTGGATCCTCAGGCTAAACGCAACCTGTGGGACCTTGTCATCAGCCTGAACAAGGCAGGAATGACCATCGTACTGACCACCCATAACATGGAAGAAGCCGAATACCTGTGCGACCGCCTGGCCATCATGGATCATGGCGAGATAATAGCGGAAGGGGCGCCGCAGGACCTCATCATGAAGTATGCGCCCGAGCCTCCAGAGGCTCCACTGCACGGCAATCTGGAAGACGTTTTTCTGACCCTGACCGGTCACGACCTGAGGGAATGACCATGGGCAAAATTATCAACCTCGCCAAAGTCATGCTGAAAATTCATGCCCGGGACCGGCAGGCTATTTTCTTTTCCGTCTTTTTCCCCCTGGTGTTCATGTTCATCATCAGCTTTGCCAGCGGAAATGATCCGGAACCGATCGAAACGGGGATTGTGAACAACGCTGGCAACGAACTGGCCACCGAATTTATCGCGTCCCTGGAGAGCACCCTGCTGTTCAATGTTACGGTAGGCGACGAAGAAAGCCTGCGCGAAGCGCTCATCAACGGAGATAACGCTGTTGTGCTTATTCTGCCTGCCAACTTCCAGGATAATGGCACCCCTGCAGATCTCGAGGTGCTTATTGATGCCTCTCAGGTCCGCCAGGTGGCCACCATCATGCCGGTACTTGAACAGGCGCTGGTCAAGGTCGAGCGCACTCTGCGCAACACGGAACCCCTGTTTTCACTGAATATCGAAGATGTGCAGTCCCGAACACAGCGTTATCTGGATTTTGTGGTTCCCGGCTTGCTGGCCTTCAGCATCATGAACATTGCCATTGCCGGCAGCGGGTTCAACATCGTGGAATATCGCCGCAAAGGCATCCTCAAACGCCTGTTTGTCACGCCGATCGAGCCACGGGATTTTATTGGCGCACTAGTGACATCCCGCCTGTTGATCTGCCTGATCCAGCTTACCGGTCTCATGCTCGCCGCGATCTTTTTGTTTCAGGTTGTGTTTATCGGCAGTATTCCCGGCCTTTACCTGTTCATCATTGGCGGTAGTGTCATTTTCCTGAGCATCGGTTTTTGCCTGGGCAGCCTGGCAAAAACCCAGCAGGCCATCATCGCCATTGGCAACCTGGTTACCTTTCCACAGATGATTCTGTCCGGCATTTTCTTCCCCATAGAAGCCTTGCCGGACCTGGCTCAGCCCATCGCCAAAATTTTGCCGCTGAGCTTTGTGTCCCATGGTTTGCGGGAAATCGCCATAAACGGCACCAGCCTGGTAGAACTGGCACCGGATTTCATCGGCATGGTGATATGGGCTGTCATTGCTCTGGTGCTGGCTATTCGCCTTTTTGTCTGGAAAGAAGTGGCAGTTTGATCTTTACAACTTTTACGAATGAGGTAAGTAGCACCATCAAAAAATTGCCGCACAACAGTTAATAAGTTGGGGAGCATGAGGAACTACTAATATCCGAGGGCAAAGGAGATGATTTGATTAATCGTGAAGCTTGATATCCAGATAGGCGAAACGCGTTAGTTCAACCAGGATCAGCGCTTCTTTGGCAAGGTCAAATACCTTATGGTTTTTTAACCCGGCCGCACTTTCAATCCTGACCATATTTTCAGCCAGGGGAAATGTACCAGAAACCTGCGCACTGCTTTTCAGTGAATGGGCTTGAGCAGCTAGGTCCTCAAAATTCTTCTCATTGATTGCCTTTGTCATATTCTGTATCCGTTTATTAATCTCACTATCCAGAGAATCAATGAATTTCCGTGTATTTTCTAGTCCGATATCAGCCAGAAGCTGACGAATGACTCTTTCTTCGATCAATGGATCAGCCTGGTTCATATTTTTACCCTCTATAAGGAATCTGTTGTAGATCATTTGCGGAATAATAAGATTGCAGAACTCGAGAAATTTTTCTCAATGTGCTACTACACTACTAAATCTAATCATGACTAATTATCTCGTAGAAAAATACTCACTTTCTATAAGGACCTGTGTTACCAAAACATCACTAAATCTGCCAGCTATACTTTAATGCCCTCACTCGTTTTATCGGTGAACAAGTCATTTTTTAATTTATCTGATTATAAAAATTCCTATACCTGTGCAATATCAAGAGGCGTGCCAAAGTAGGTAGTAACAGCATAAATCTCTATCCCATTGTTTTACATGCATTTATTATATTTAACTTCCTATTACACACCTTCATGCAAAGATTCAGGCCCAGCAATTTTGTAATGACCCAGTAATTTCCTGCTCAGGTATTATTCACCAATCTAGTGGAGATACCCATGAGCAACATGGAAGACGAAGACATCAAGCGCTGGACCGCCAAGCGCAAGTCGGCCCTGGTGCTGGACATCATCCAGGGCAAGGCCACGGTAGCCGAAGCCAGCCGCCAGTTTGATCT
>Ga0181593_10002879_pt1 | contig 15881 bp, 12 predicted proteins | sample 071ome_19_FD_133756 | JGI IMG/M metagenome (GOLD analysis project Ga0181593, IMG submission 133756) | Coastal salt marsh microbial communities from the Groves Creek Marsh, Skidaway Island, Georgia - 071413AT metaG (megahit assembly) | ecosystem: Environmental > Aquatic > Marine > Intertidal...
ACCTGCTCATCGAGTGGTCTAAGCAAGACCCTCCTGATGAGCGTGAGCGGAGACGAGATGAGCGGATCTCAGCGCTCCAAGGAAACGGGAACCCGCTCGTCCGTTGCCCAGAGGCGCTCCCAGAGCTCTTAGCGCTCCTCAAGCTCCCCTGAGCTCACCTTCACCAGACGCCTCGCTGGCTCAGGTCATTAAACCCGTAGGCGTCCATGGTCTGGCGCAAGAAGAACGGGATCTGCATGTAGTTTTGGAGCTCCATACAAGCCTTGTTCGACTCACAGATACAGCCCCAGTTCTCATCCTCATTACAGCCCTCAGTGTCCGCGCCAAAGCCAGTGTCGCTGAGGCCCGTCATAGAGGGGTCATACTTCACGACAGGGCGCCCTGTCTCCTCGTTGTAGATCGGGAGGTTCCAGTCTGGGCGCCCGTCGTCGTCAAGGTCAGGCCCTGGGTTGGTGACATAGGCCTTCACGAGGAGGCTGTTCGCGTACTCAAGGACACGCGCAGCAACCCCACGCTGGACGGTCTTGCCAAAGATCTTCTCTTTACCAAAGGTCCGCGCGACATAGGTCTTCCCCTCTGGGTGGTGGAGCTCAATTCTGCGCTCAAGCTGTGGGTCTGCGTCGACGCCAAACTCCCATAAACGTAGCTGATCAATCCACCACTGTTGCTGATTCTCAGGGAGGTACATCATGGTCCACGCGATCAAGAACTTCTGTTGCTCCCAGCCGACCTGCGGGTCGATCGCGACGCTAAAGATCGAGTTGTTGTCACCGAAGCTACCCTCACGCTCAAAGCCGAAGCTGTCACAGAGGATCGCGTCTTTACCGGTGAAGCAGGAGCGAGGCTCGCTCCCCCACCAGCTCGTCCAACCGATCGGGTTGGTTGGGAAGCCGTCACGGTTAAGGGTGACCCGCCCATCACGATCAGAGAGCAGGCGTGGCCCCTTGAGCTCCGCGTCATTGGTGAGATTGTTGCCGAGCCAGCGTCGGTAGCCGTCAGGGAAGATGTCCGCCATAGAGATGCTACGGAATCGCCCATCGAGGAAGTCACTGCGTGATGAGGAGATGTAGTTGTCGACCGACTCGGTCATGAGCATCGAGCTGTAGAGCTTCTCATAATAAGAGCCCGCGTTGGTCGTGTAACGGCTGTCATACTCACCCTTGTCATCGGCGAGGCCATTCTCGAGCGGACGACCACCGATGCCCACGGTCTCATAGAGCCCTGTCGCGCCGTTCGGGATGAAGAGCGCAGGCGGGACGTCATCGAGGCCGGTCGCGTCGTCCGTTGAGCGCAGGACTAGGTCCTCATCAAAGATGTGTGGCCCATGCTGAGGGCGTGCGAGCTGGCGAGCGAAGTGGTCGAAGGCGATCCCTGAGGCGAGCATGTTCTCAGGGAAGAAGCGCTTGGCCGCGAACAGCCACAGCTCGCTCGGGTTGATCCCCTCATTGATCCCGACGTCACGGTAGATCGACTTCATAAGACCGAGCCCCTTCGCGCCGTCACGCATCTTTGTGTTGTAACGACCGAGCGCTCGGCCCGCGGCGCCACGCACCGAGAAGGTCATACGGTCACGGCGGTAGTTGTCGAAGATGTGGTTGACCTCTTGCTGTGAGATGAAGAAGTCAAAGAGCTCATATGGGTCCGCGCCGTTGTCATGGCGGTAGACTGAGAGGTTCCCAAGGTCAGCCCAGCCGTCTGTCCCAAAGCCATAGGGGACACGCACCGCGCCGTCGAGGTCACTGATCGCGTTCCCACCTTGGTAGAAGATGGCGCCGACCTCTCCCTCTGTGGGCTGACGGAGGTCATCCCAGCGTCGGTAATCAACACGTTGCTGACGACAGCGTGAGTAGGCGTTGTTCACCTTGACCAAGAGCCCATCTAGGACGGGGCTCCACTCGCCGTACGTCTCCTTATCCCAGTCGCTTGGGCGGAAGTTGTCAGGGTTCACCGTCTTACACTCTTGAATCAGCTCATAGAAATTGTTGAGCGCTGAGTAGTGCTGTGGGCTCCCCTCAACGCCCTGAATATCCCAAGAGAAGCCGAGGATCCCACCAAAGTTGTCGAGCTTCTGGAGCGCGCCTAAACCTCGGTCTGTGCCCACCTTAAAGGAGGGGTCACGGTAGACAGAGTGGACGTCTGCGTAGAAAGAGCGCGCCGCGGCGAAGTCATAGGCGCCGAGCCCGAGCATGTCTTGGGTCGCCTCACCCGCGTAGTCCATCACAGAGGAGTGCATCCACATCCACAGGGCGTTGTCACGCTCGTTCTTTGTGACAGGGTCATAGTAGCGTGGTCCCACACAGCTCTCACCTGTCTCATCAAGGTCGCTACAGAGCTCTGTGACCGCGCCGTTCTTCGTGCGGAGCTGCCAGTACTGTGGTCGATAGTTGAAGGAGTCACTCGAGCTGACGAAGTTGTGGCGGAGGCCGACTGAGTGCCCCATCTCGTGCACGATGACCGCGTATTGGGCGCGCTGGGCGAGGTAGGTCTTCATCTTCTCAGCGCGCTCGAATTGGGTCGCCTTGTCGTCTTCAGGGTTAAAGGCGCCGAACTTCGTCTCGAGGAGATCCGCGAGCGCCCCATAGCCGTGAGGCGCCGGGGCCTCTTGCATGATGCATGAGCCACGCTCAGCGAGCGCGAGCTCCTTGAGCTGCTTAACCTTCTGCTGGAGAGCGGGGTTACCGCCACGGAGTAGGGAGGCGCGGTCGAGGACCGCCCCGCTCGTTGGGAGCCCAGCGACCCCCATCAGCTCTTGAACATGCGCGTCGAAGAGCTCCGCCTCAACCGCGCTCCCGTGCGCGTGCGCTGCGCGACTCATGTAGGTCGAGGCGTTCTCAGAGGGCGCCTCGATGTGCGCCTTGACGCTCTGGAGCTGGGCGCGGAGCTTGTACGCTGAGGCCGCGACCGCGGCCGACTGCGGAGCGTTGATGCGCTCGAGGAGCTCCTCACGTCGCTCAGGGCTCGACTCTTGACCCTCAAGCGCGACGTCTACGAGGCGCTCATTCAGCTCACCCTCGGTCACCTTAGGGCTGAGGCCCCCTTGCATCGAGCGCTCAGCGGCGAGCGCCCAGTCGCTGATGTAGTCACCATCGGTGATCTCCTCGGTACTCAGCTCACCCTTCATGTAGCGTAAGGTGTCGACCACTTTCTGAGACCAGAGGTCATTGACGTGGGTCCAGATGTTAATGCTCGCTGAGACGACCTCGCCATAGACAGGGTCGTTTGCGTCCACCATGATCCCCCAAGGAGAGGGGCTCTGTGGGGCCTGCATCGAGTTCACCTGGTGGTAGCGGAGGTCACCCATGCGGACGTTGAGCGCCGCGTCGCAGAGCTCCTTGGTCTCGGAGCCGGGGAGCGCGAGCTGACAGTCCGCCATGCTGACCCCCTCAGGGAGTCGATCAGAGTCATCACCGCAGAGCGGGTGATCCCCCGCCTCTACAGGGCTGTGGCAGAGCACGACCACTGAGGGCATCAAGGCCAGCGAGACGATCGCGTCAAAGTCTTCACCATCAAGGCCACGGCGGGTCGCGACGCGCTCCGCGGTGGAGCGACAGCTCTCGTACATGTCCTCATTCTGTCCAAGCGTCTGGTAGTCGTTGCGCTTGAGGCAACCCTTGACCTCAAGAGAGACCGCTTTGAGGTCATCGTTGAGGGTCTGCTGACCAAAGTGTATCGGGTAGCGCTCCGCGCACTCTACCTTGAGCCCCTCAACACAGCTCTCTTGATCATCTGGGCTCTGCTGGCCTTGTTGATCAGGAGCGCAGGTCTCGCTGGCGCTCACAGACACACACTCAGCGTACTTAGCCGAGCGGACCGCCATCTTCATCGCGACGTCCCAGTCATTGGTCGCGAGGTCAGTCGCCTCATAGTAGTCAATCGCGCTGTCTTTAGTATAGTACCAGACCACAGGGCGGACCTCACGCTCACTGTAGGGGAGCGTACAGCGGTCCTTGAAGGTGTCACAGCGTGAGCCCCCAGGGATACTCTCGAGGTACGTCCGCTCAGGGCTCCCCTCATCATACTTCGAGATCAGCTCCGCGAGCCCCTCTGCGCAGACGTCTGAAGTGCCATCTCCATCCACGTCCGCGTTCGGGTCATAGCCCGCGCTCGTGTCCTGGTTACAGACGACTGGCCCCTCCATGGTCTCAGGGTTGGCGTAGATGTGGCTCCGCTGCCATACGTTATAACGGTGGATCGGACGGCGCCATTGAGCGTCGACGATGCCGTAATTGCGCGCGTAGCCTGTGCGCTCATGATCAAAGGCGCCAAAGGCGCTGAAGCGAAGGCCATCCCAATCCTGTGGCTCATAGTCGGTGTCTACGACGCGACGGAAAGAGTGGCGGATCGTGAGCTCGACGGGGTTACAGTTCCCGATCGGCGCGGAGCCACTCAGGAAGTCAGGGTCAAGGTAACAGGCAGGGAAGCTCTTGATCCCCCAGCCAAAGTGGCTCAGGTCGATCTCCTCGGGCTTAACGAAGGCCTTAACCGTGACGTCAAAGTACTCCTGCTCGAGGTCAAAGTGAGGCGCGTCGGGGTCGCTTGGGTCGGTAATGTCGTACTTGAGTGGCTCATAGACGAGCCCACCGAAGACCTTTAGCATCGAGAGCGTGTCGAAGTCATAGCTGTCCATGTTGAGGTTCTTCGACCAGTCTACGCGCATATACTCACGCTCATACCAAGGGCGATCCATCATGTTCTCTTGGATCACGTTGAGCTGCTCACCCGTCGTAGGGTTATAGGCGTTGCTGATGTCGAAGTGGCTCTCGATCGCGAAGGCGACTGAGATCACCCCATCTTGGGTGTTCTTGACGCCGGTTGGGTCAATCCCCTTGCCGTCTGTCCCATCGATGCGCTCATAGCTGATGCGCCCGATTAAGAGGTTTTCTGTGACCTGCCACTTAATCCTTGAGAGAGGCTGAGCGTAGGTCGAGGTGAAGAGGCCGTCCTGTGCGGCACCATAGCCCACATCAATGAGGGTCCCTTGAGTCCAGAACTCTGGGTCGTCTGAGGTGTTTTGGAAGTCTTCTCCAATAAAGAATGACTTCTCTAGCGCGAGCGGCTGTACGCGGTTAATCGGGGCGCGCTCCTCTGCGCACCCCGCTAGCGTCGTCGCTATGGCGCAGGCGCACAGCGCGACCCACGCGGTCCAGTTAGGCTTCATAGGCACTCCTTTAAGTGGTGCTCGTCGTTTGAACGTTGTGTGTGTAGTAGGTTGATGAGTCATGGCTGTCAGCCCTCTCCCTCTTGAGAGACGCCTGAGCTACGAGCGGTCTCAGCGCTCGTCTCTGATGAGGGCTTCTTTTTGGGGGGTGTCTCTTTTTTAAGCGTCTTAGGCGCCTCAGTGGGGTCGTCATCAGAGCTCGCCTGCGCGACACGGAAGACGCCGAGCGTGAAGCGGAGGTCGACCTGGGCGACGGTGAAGCGGTTAATGAAGGGCTGGTAATAGGTAGAGTTGGGCGCGAGCTGAGGGTTAAAGGTGTTGAGCATCAGCGCGATGATGAGCCACTGCTGTGGCTGGAGGTCGACCTCGAGCCCATAGCTCATCGCGACCCGCTTGTTGGTAGGGTCTTGAGGCGTGTAGGTGACGAGCGGGTCCACGGACTTGATCGGGAAGAGGTAGCTCTCGATCCAAGAGGTGCTCGCCGAGACAAAGAGCCAGCTCAAGGGGAAGAGGTTGACGCTGAGCCCATGAATCAGCTGCCATGGCGCGTTGCGGACCCCTGTGTTCAGGAAGGGGTCACAGCCGACCGTCGAGCTCGCGCACCCGCTGACGCGTGGGCTCTCAAGCTCCCCCGTCGTATAGCTAAAGAAAGAGCGCCCCGCGCTGAAGTTGTAGCCGATACTCCCGATCCCTCCCAAGGCTTGGTTGAAGGCGACCGTCGCGCGGGTCCCTGCCTTCATCGTGCGCGCCTGAGAGGCGAGCGAGGTCGGGAGCTGGACGCTCAGCGCTCCGAACGTCGTGAGCCCAAAGCCCCAGGTGTGCAAGATCGACCCTAGCCCAAGATTAAGGTCGCCGATGCGCGTCTCACCCTTATAGGTCGTGTCATCAGGCTCGGTCAGCTCCTTATCGAACGTCACCCGAGCGCTCACGAAGCTCCTGTCTAGGAACCAATAGCGTGGCGCGACCGTAAACTGCATCCCATAGTATGGGTTATAGGTCATCTCCGAGCCTTGATCGAGCGAGGTGAGGCTCATCGTGTTGCTGTACACGAAGCTTGAGCCCTTAAAGTCATTGACCCCAAGCTCAGCGCGCGCGCTCACGGCGCTCAATGAGACGCAGGTGAGCGCCAACGTCACGGCGCTCCTCCAGAAAATACGAGACATTACGGTCGACCTCCACTTGAGTAAGGGATCGGAGGCTAGGTAAATCTCTCTAGCTTGTCGAGGGCAATCGCCTACACTTGCGCTCACTTAGCGAGCGCATAGGCGATGAGGCGCCCTCAGCAGCGCGCACAATATAGGCTGATCAGCCCTCTGCGCAGACCGTGACAGTATCGCTACGGCTACAGTCGTAGTCCATACAGTCGGTGTAGCCATCATTGTCGTTGTCGATCCCGTCTGAGCAGGTCGCGTCGGTGTCCTCTGGGTCACGGGGACCACAGACCGTCACGTCTGGGTTCCGTGAGCAAGAGTAGTCCTCACAGTCGACATAGCCGTCATTATCATTGTCCATACCGTCTGAGCAGGCCGCGTCATCACCCTCATCTGAGCCTCCACCCATCGCGCCACCGGCCATCGCGCCGCCTATGACCCCCTCACAGACCGTGACAGAGTCACTTCGGCTACAGTCGAAGTCATCACAGTCGGTGAAGCCATCACGATCGTTATCAACCCCATCCCCACAGGTCTCATCGCTGTCCTCAGGGGTCCGCTCTCCGCAGACGGTGACCGCCTCGCTCCGCTGGCAGGCGTAGTCCTCACAGTCCGCATACCCGTTCCCGTCGTTGTCGATCCCATCAGAGCAGAGGGCGTCCGTCTCCTCATTTGGGCCAGACTCTACGCCCGCTGTCGTCTGGGTCCCAGCCATCGTTTGGGTCCCAGCCATCGTTTGGGTCCCACCGGTCGTCTGGGTTCCACCCGTTGGGCAGTCTGGTCCCCCGCTCGTCCCTGTACAGCCGTCCGCCCCACCCGTGGATTGGGTGCCACCTGTCGCTTGGGCACCGCCGGTCATCGAGGTCCCACCGTCACGGACCACCTCGGCGCCGGCCTCCATAGCGTCGTCCTCTTCGCTGACACAGCCCATAAAGGCGAGCCCAAGGCTGAGGAGTGAGGTGAGGCGTAAGCTTGGCTGAAAGAGAGAGGTCACAGGGCGTCGAAGAAGAGGGTTCATAGTTGTCTCGCTTTATGTTTAATGTCTAAGGGAACACTGTGGGCTTCTTAAGGAAATCGACGCTCTTCGACAAGCGCTAACTCCCTTTGTTCACAAATAACCTACGACGTACAGAGCGCCTCTCGAGCGTTATGCTTGAACGGCTACCCTATCGACTTCATGCCTCGTTTATCCAAAGGAATGACATGAGCGACCTACATCGGGCTCGGCTCCTCCTCTTAGGGAGCGCCCTCCTGTCTCTGACCTTAACCGCGTGTGGTGGAGCCCCTGTAGCTCAAAAGACGCCCACGACGTCAAGCGCCCGCCCGAGCCTCTACCCACACACAGGTCGCTACACTCCAATCTACATGCTCAAGCAGTATGAAGGGGAGTCTGAGCCCCTCCTCGACATGAGCGGCCATGGAGGTGAAGAGGACACTCAAGAGGACACCGCCCAGTACCATGAGCGTGAGGAGCCCGTCTTGTACTGGACAGACGCTGACCGCCAAGCCCATCAGCTGAGGGTCAAAGAGGGCCTGCTCGTTAACCCACAGGGTCAGCCACTCGACCCACAGCTTGACCTCCCTCAACATAAAGGGAGAGGGGGAGAGGCGATCTACATTATGGACGTCATGGGAAACATCTACTACTGCTTTGACGCCAAATATGGGCGGATTCACCACTCTACGCTCGCAGGAGGCCAGCCCGTCGCGGCGGCGGGTGAGCTCGTGGTCGTCAACGGTGAGCTGATCTCTGTCTCGAATGAGAGCGGACACTACCGGCCACACCCGAGCACGATCGACCTCGTCATCGGCCGTTTGAGGGAGCTAGGCCTTAACGTAGAGGGCGTGAAGCGCTTTGAGCTCCTCCCAAAGGAGGGAGCCCCTGAGCCTGAGCGTCTCAAGCCTCATCAGGAGGATTGACAAGACGCGCCAAGCACACCAAGGTGGGCGCGCTTCAATCGCGACTCACCTTGAGTCTACGCGTCCAGCCATGTCAGTCATGTGCGAAGGGGCCTCGTCTATGTCTCACTCTTCACAGGCGCTCCTCGATCACGGTGATCCGTCGTCGGCTCCCCAAGGTGAGGTCGCGCAAGATCAACCTGCGCGTCGTATCGGCCTCACGGGCTCGCTCGCCCTTGTCGCGGGCTCCATGCTCGGGATTGGGATCTTCTTAGCACCCGTCACCATGGCGACACACATCTACAGCCCTGCGCTCTTCTTGGGGGTGTGGGCGTTTACAGGGCTCATCGCGCTCGCAGGGGCGACCTCCTACGCTGAGCTCGGGGTGATGATGCCTCACAGCGGGGGTGACTATGTCTTCCACCGAGAGGCTTTGGGGAGCTCGGTCGCGTTCGCGTATGGCTGGGGTCTACTCAGCACCGGCTTCGCGGGCTCCATCGCCGCCATGGCGGTCCCGCTCTGTAGCTTCCAGCTCGGTAGCTTGAGTGGTTGGCCGATGAACGAGGTCGCCCTCCAGCTCCCCGTGCTTGGGGCTGTCCAGTGGGCACAGCTTGGTGCGCTTGTCCTCATCTGGCTCTTAACCATAGTGAACATCTATGGGGTGAAGGTGGCCTCCGCTCTACAGAGCCTCACGACCTATATCCCCCTCATCGCGCTGACCGCCTTGAGCCTCTATGTGTGGTCACAGCCCTCTGTCAACGCGAACATGGGAGCTGAGGCGCTGAGCTCAGACGCGAGCTGGAGCGTGTCAGGGGTCACGACGGCTTTCTTGGAGGCCTACTTCGCCTACTCAGGCTGGAACGCTGTCATCTACGTCGCGGGTGAGGTCGAGCGACCTCAAGTCACCCTCCCGCGCGCGTTGATCGGTGGGACCTTAGTGGTCATGTGCCTCTATCTCTTGTTCTGTAGCGCCACCTTACATGGGCTCGGCCTTGACGGCCTCCGAAGCCTAGCTGAGGGTCGTCAAGACATCGCCTCTGCGCTCGCAGAGGGGCTCGGGAGCCCGCTCCTCTTAACCCTGATCTTGAGCCTCATCTCTGTAGCCCTCATCGCTTCGATTAACGCGACCGTGATCGGTGGGGGTCGGGTTGGGTTCGCGCTCGCCCAAGATCAGGCTTTTTGGAGCGGGGCGGCGCGACTACATCCAACCTACCAGACGCCCGCGAACGCCTTGTACGCTCAGGCGCTCATCGCGTCGCTCGCGGTGCTGTTGATCCCTTGGCACCTGATCTTTAGCGTCGTGAGCCTCGTCCTCGTCGTTGGAGGCGCGATGACGGTCGGGTCGCTCTTTGTGCTCCGTCACCGTCAACCCAACGCGACGCGACCCTATCGCGCCTTAGGCTACCCGTGGCTCCCGCTCCTCTTTATCGGCTCAGCCCTCTTCGTCGTGATCGTGAAGCTCCTCGACGTATATCAGGGGGTCGAGGGGGCGTGGTATCCAGTCGGTGGGCTCCTTGTTGTTGGGGTCGCCTTTGTGCTCCATCGTGGCCTACAGAGGCGCGCTCAGCGCTTAAGCTAACCCTCACGCGCCTCAATCGCCCTGAGGCTCGCGCACGCCCACGCGAGCTCCTCACGTAGCTCGGGGGGGTGCCCCTCATGTGTGAGGTGCTCGATGACCAGCTGGTACACACGTGGGAGCGTGGTAGTGTCTAGCAGACCACGCCTCTCTCCCTCGATCGTGAGCGTCGTGAGCGCCCAGAGGGCCGCGGTCTGTACGCCGAGGTCGGGGTGGGTCAGCTGACGCTCGATCACAGGGAGCGCGCTGAGCGCGCTCTGGTTCGCGAGGTTGATGAGCGCGTTGCGCTTTAAGCCACTCGGGAGCGCTCTGCGGAGCGGGCTCCCGAGCAGAGACTCGCTCAGCGCCTCATCGCTCATCTCGAGCCACGCGACGAGGTCGGGCCACGCTCGCGATCGCTGTGGGGACCACAGCGCCTCTGAGGTCTCGTCCTCATACGGCGCGCGTCGGTTCCATGGGCAGACCTCTTGGCACACGTCACAGCCAAAGACCCACTCTCCAATCAGTGGCCTCATCTCCCGTGGGATCACCCCACGATGCTCGATGGTCCAATAGCTAATGCAGCGTCGCGCGTCGAGCCCTCGCGCGCTCAGCGCGCCGGTTGGGCACAGCGTGATACAGTCTTGACAGGTCCCACAGCGCCCTGGGTGAGGCTCAGGTGCGCTCGGGAGCTCGAGCGTCGTCAACAAGACCGCTAGCGAGCCATAGGTCCCACGCCTTGGGTGGATCAGCATCGTGGATTTGCCAATCCAGCCGACCTGCGCTCGCTCAGCGAAGCTCCGCTCGAGGACCGGGCTCGTGTCGACTGAGCCATGGCAGGTGGCTTGTGGTTCAAGCTCCTTCACCCGCTTGACGAGCTGACGGAGGACTCGTCTGAGGATGTTATGATAGTCCCTCCCCCAAGCATACGTGGCGACCCGACCGCTCAGGTGCGCAGGGCGCTCTGGTGGCTCAAAGCGGTGACCCAGCCATAAGACTAAAGCGGAGCGGGCGCCAGGCAGGAGGCGCTGAGGGTCACAGCGCGCGTCGAGCTGGCTCGTCATCCACTCCATCTCAGCGTGTGAGCCCTCCTCTACCCACCCCTTGAGGCGGGCGACGTGCTGAGCCCACCACCCTGTTGTTGGCCCCTCACCCGAGGGGACGGGCGCCACACCAATGAGCTCCACCCCAAGCTCATGACAGCGCGAGGTGAGCTGTTCAAGCGCGCTCAACGACCACCTTGAGCGAGCTCATAGATCGCCTCAAGCGCGACCTGGATCGCCCGCTCTGGGCCAATTTTTTTGATCGTGACCTCGCCCTCTCGTGTCTCACCAATCACGGTCATGATCGCCCCCGTCTTCAGGCGACGGATCTGCCCGACCATGAACAGAGTAGAGCTCTCCATCTCCGTGCAGAGCGCGCCCCCTCGCTCCCATGCGGTCCACTTGTCCTCCCACTCCTTCGCGTTCGGGAGGTTACGATAAGACTCCCCATAAAACGCGTCTTTACAGTGGACAACCCCCACACGGTGAGGGTGCCCAGAGGCCTCAGCCGCTCGCTTCAGAGCGCTCGTCACATCAAAGTCTGCGACCGCAGGGAAGGCGAGCGGGATGTACTGAGCGCTTGTCCCCTCGTCACGGATCGCGGCGGAGGCGACCACGAGGTCCCCTAGGTAGACGTCAGGTTGCAGTGAGCCCGACGTCCCTACTCGGATGAGGACCTCTGCGCCCACCTGAGCGAGCTCCTCAAAGCAGATCGCGGCGGAGGGGCCACCGATCCCAGTAGAGGTGACTGAGACGTCCACCCCTCGATAGCGACCTCGATAGCTACAGTACTCTCTGTTGTGAGCGACCTCAACCGCGTCATCGAGGAAGGACGCGACCTTGGGCACTCGGCCTGGGTCTCCTGGGACGATCACGTACCGGGCGCTCTGCCCAGGCTTTAACTTGATATGATACTGGATGTCTGAGTCCATAACGTCCCCTAAAGCTGTGCGCGACGCGCACGTTTATGACTAAACGTCGAGGCGCTCAGCGCCCAGTCGCGTCCGCAGCGGCCTGCTCTTGGGCGCGCTTCGCCTCTGCCTTAGCCCTCCGCTCCGCCAAGACTATTGAGCGCGCCTCTGCCTCTGCCTCACAGCGCGCCTTCACCTCGCTGTCCTGCACTTGAGCACAGTAGGTCTTATCTCCGTAATGGAGCGCGACACAGCGCTGACGGCTGTCTTTAGTCTTCACATACCGACAGAAATAGAGCGACTCCTCTTGCTTCGCTAAGCAGAGGTACTTGCTGTCTCCTGTCTTGAAGCGACAATAGTGAGCTGAGGCGCTGAGCGGTGTGAGTATGCACGCCAAGCTCAGCCCAAGCGCTACCCAAGCTGACCGGTTTGTTGAGAGGTGAGTGGGCGTACTAAACAGCTGGATCATAGAGGCGCCAAGGTGAGGGGTGAAAATGCCGATTATTTTGACGTGACACGGGTAAAGCGTCACTTGGTGAGTGATATACTAGGCATAGTGTGGGGGCCACTGACAAGAGGTACCGCCTGATTACTTGAGCGCTCACTCCCGAAAGACGACGATCACCCCAAGCGTTGGGCTGTGTAACTCTAGGCCCACAGGGCCCCCGAGCAAGGAGCAACGAGCGCCCTTGAAGCGCACCTGCGTGGCGCGCGCCCACTCATTTAAGGTCATTGAGCGCTGTTTGTCTTTAGGGAGCTCAGCGGCGTGTTGAGCTGTGATCTGTAGGCTTGAGATCGGCAGGCTCGCGAGGGCCATGCTCTCCGTCGCGCATCGATCTGAGCGCAGGTTGAGCCCTGTGATAAGGAGCGCACAACAGAGCGCGCACCACGCGATGATCAGCGCCCAGCCCCTCCCCTGCTCCGAGCCTCGCTGGTCGAAGGCTCGCCCACGAGGCTCACTCAGCGCGCGACGCTTTCTTGAGCCTCTGCGTCCCCACCAGTGAGCCGATCATACGCGCTCTTCCCATCCCACTTAAACGCAAAGAACATAAGTAGCGCGGCGATCGCGAGCGCGCCTATCCCTAAGGTCTTGATCGCCCGTTGAGACTCGGCGGCCTCACGGGCGTGATCTACCGCCCTGCCTGAGCTTTGACGAGCGCGACGAGATTGGGCGCGTTTTTTTTGACGTGCTTGAGATTTCTTCTTGGCCATTTTACACCTCTTGCTAACGTGATGACGAGCGGTCTTGCGCCCTGTGCGAGCGAGCGCGTGACAGATAAACTAGACAGCGCCTCACTTAAAACACAAGACAAAGAGACAGAAAACACTCGCCCATGACGGCAGGAGACCTATAGATATGAGTGACACCACGCTCCCCGCTGAGTACCTAGACCGCTTCGCGGGGGTAGGTCGCCTCTATGGGTTAAAGGGTTTAGAGCGCCTCCGTACGCGACACGCCTGTGTGCTCGGGGTCGGTGGGGTCGGCTCATGGACAGTAGAGGCGCTCGCTCGGAGCGGAGTAGGGAGGATCAGCCTGGTTGACCTTGATGACATCTGCGTGACCAACACGAACCGACAGCTCCACACCCACAGCGAGACGATTGGGGTCTTTAAGGTAGACGCGATGGCGGAGCGGCTCAGGCTGATTAACCCCGAGCTCCAAGTGCACTGCTACCGAGAGTTCTTTACCGAGCGCTCTGCGGATCACCTCTTGTCTCCAGCTCAACATGGGCTCCCTGAGTACGACGTCGTGATCGACGCCATCGATCACACTGAGCGTAAGGCCCTGCTGATCGCAGAGTGTTGGCGTAGGGGCCTCCCAGTGGTGGTCTCAGGCGCCGCGGGTGGCCGCCGTGACCCAACGAAGGTGACCTCAAGTGACCTCAGCGAGACGACCCATGATGGGCTCCTTCGGAACATCCGACGTGCGCTACGTAGCGTCCATGGGCTCCCTAACGTTGGGGCGTGGGGCATCCAGGCGGTCTACAGCGTTGAGCGCCCAGTCTACCCAAGCGCTGACGGCGAGGTCTGTGAGACCGCTCCTCGCGGAGAGGCGCTCAGGTTAAACTGTCAGCTCGGCTTTGGGGCAGCGACGCACCTCACCGCTACCTTCGGATTCGTAGCCGCCCATCACGCGCTCCACCTGCTCACCGCCCCCTCCGCTACCCAAGGTGACACGCCATGAACACCCCTCCCCTCAAGCTTGATGAGCTCTCTAGTATGGACCTTGACGCGCTCCTCTCAGACGCTGAGCGTCAGAGCGTCGCGCTCTTACCTCTTGGGAGCGTTGAGCCTCATGGCCCTCATATGCCTCTCTCTACAGATCGCCTGCTGAGTGAGGAGAACGCCCTCAGAGCCACGGCTCGTTTAAGGGCTGAGGGGGTGTTGAGCTTCATCGCGCCGAGCGTCGCGTATGGCGTGACCGACTATGCAGACGGCTTCTGTGGAGCGATCTCCTTACCCATAGAGGTCTTTCAGTCGCTCATCGTCTCCATCGTTGAGGGCTACCTCAAGGCAGGCTTCCGGCACGTCTGCTTAATCAACCACCACCTCGAGCCTGGTCAGCTTGAGGCGATCCGAGCCGCGGTCATCGACCTTAAGCGTCGTCATGGTGAGCAGAGCGTGAGCGCGCCGATGGTGGTGTCAAGGCGCTGGGGTCGAGCGCTTGGTGATGAGTTTAAATCAGGCGCATGCCACGCAGGCGCCTACGAGGGCTCAATGATCTGTCGCTCTCACCCAGAGCTCTACCAAAGAGCGCGAGCCGACTCGTTACCTTCCCTCTCGATCAGCCTCAGCGAGGCGATCCAGCGTGGTGAGCCGGGCTTCAAGGCGATCGGTATGACGCTCGCCTACACAGGGTCACCGGAGCGAGCGGAGGCCGAGGAGGGAGAGCGCTTATATCAAGCGCACACAGCGATGGTGACGACTGAGGTGCTCGAGGCACTAGACATTTCACCTGAGACTCCATAGATTACGCTGACTCTATACAGCTGTAACTAAAGGGACGAGATGGCTCTTATAGACACGCCACAAGAAGAGCTCTTGTTTGTCCCCCTCGGCGGGACAGGCGAGATTGGGATGAACCTCAACCTGTATGGGCACCAAGACAACTGGGTGATGGTGGACTGTGGGATGATGATTGATAACGCCACAGGTGAGGATCAAATCTATGCCCCTGACCCTGACTTTATCAAAGATAAAACGATCACCGCCCTCATCCTCACCCACGCTCATGAGGATCACATTGGAGGGATCGTAGACCTCTGGAGTCACCTTCAATGTCCGATCTACGCTACCCCCTTCACCGCCGCGGTCGTGCGTAGAAAGTTCGCGGAGTCGGAGCATAAGAGCGCCCCTCAATTTAAGATCTTCCCCGTCGGCAGTCGCTTTACTGTGGGGCCCTTTGATGTCGAGATGATCCCGATCACCCACTCGACCGTCGAGGCGCACTCTATTGTCCTTAGGACAGAGCACGGCGCGGTCCTTCACACGGGAGACTGGAAGCTTGACCCGAACCCGCTCATAGGGGAGCGCACCGCAGAATCGCGCTTTAAGGCGCTCGCTCAAGAGCGGGTGCTCGCGGTGGTTGGTGACTCAACCAACGCTCAGATCCCTGGTCGCTCTCCCTCTGAGTCGGCGGTCCGTGAGCGACTCAAAGACCTCATCAGCCGTGAACGTAACCGCGTCGTGTGTGCCTGTTTCTCAAGCAACATCGCGAGGCTCGCGACCTTCCTTGAGGTCGCTCGCGCGACCGGTCGTCACCCGGTGCTGGTTGGGCGCTCTCTGCTACGCATGATCGGCGCGGCGAAGGAGACCGGCTACCTGCCTCGCTGGCTCGATGAGGTGCCCCCTTATGACTCGATGTTCATCCCACGAAACAAGCTCATGCTGATCTGCACAGGCTCACAGGGAGAGGAGCGCGCGGCGCTGTCTCGGATCGCGATGGGTCAGCACAGGCACATCTACCTTGAGCCTGACGACGCGGTCTTCTTCTCTTCTAAGGTGATCCCGGGGAACGAAGAGGAGATCTCGCTCTTGCAGTCTCGCTTCATTGAGCAAGGGGTGCGCGTCATCACAGAGGAGGATGAGCTGATCCATGTCTCTGGTCACCCTTGTGTGGAAGAGCTCAAGCAGATGTATGACTGGGTTCAGCCCGATGCCTTA
>Ga0181593_10002881_pt1 | contig 15881 bp, 11 predicted proteins | sample 071ome_19_FD_133756 | JGI IMG/M metagenome (GOLD analysis project Ga0181593, IMG submission 133756) | Coastal salt marsh microbial communities from the Groves Creek Marsh, Skidaway Island, Georgia - 071413AT metaG (megahit assembly) | ecosystem: Environmental > Aquatic > Marine > Intertidal...
AGCAACATGGATTCAAGGAGCGTGCAAAGCTGTGATGGAGACAGAAATTCTTGCTTCTGCCTGGTGAGGGGATCTTGCAGCGTTATTGGGGTAGGCTTTAGAGTCTTGCCAATGCGTTCAACCCTTCCGAATAAAATACAGCCGTGGGATCAGCGCCAGTAAAGTTTTGAGTCGACCAAACAAGCTGGTCGAGGGTCGATCGGCAGTGAGTCCTGAAGGGCAGGAGCAAAATGATGTGGGCTTGCTCGTGGCGTGCTCTATGCTAATGACAACAGGCTGAACGCCAACGATCATGACGACAATCGTCACAATGCTAATCATAGGCTGTCGGCGTTGGGCTCCCCGGACTTCTGTCTCCTTTTTTTATTTCTGTTTTACACTTTTCATCCACCCGCCGAGCATACGGCCAATTTCATCTATAGCTTCTTGGAGCTGAATGTATTTTTTCTTTGGCAAAATACTCACATCGAAGGTTAGCCTTAAAAAGATACGAAGCATGTCCACCCTTGCGCTTACTTTAATAAGCTGCTCGGATCGTTTATCAGAAGCGAGGTAGCCTACTTTGAGCAGGTCTTCTAAGATATCGAGCGTTGTATCCTCCACTCGCTGCCAAAGGGTATGGCGATCCATCTTTGAGATCGTTTTACGAAATCCGTAAAGTAATTGGTAGAGCTGGTAAGATTTGTGTATTATCGGTACGTCGAACTGTTTCATAACCTTGTCTCCGCTGAAAGATGAAAACGTATTCTAATATTTTTGATGATATCATTTCTGCGGAAGCACTGTTTGATGCATGGGCTTTGTTCAAAAAGGGTAAAAATAAGAGAAGAGACGTTCAAGAGTTCGGTCGGCACCTGGAGAAGAATATATTTAAACTTCAGCGTGAACTTAGCTCTAAACAGTATCGGCACGGAATCTACAGATCTTTTTGCATTCACGATCCTAAGGTTCGCCGGATAAGAAAAGCTTGCGTTCGTGATAGGCTAGTTCATCAGTCTGTTTACACCCAGCTTGATCGAATCTTTGAGCCCAAATTTATTCATCATCTTTACTCCTGTGGTACTGGCAGAGGAACTCATCGGGGTGTGAAGGCCTTGGAGACGATGGCAAGGAAAGTGAGCCGAAACCGGACTCGAGAGTGTTGGAGTTTAAAATGCGATATCAAAAAGTTTTATGACTCTGTAGATCACAAGACGCTTCTACAAATCTTATCTCAAACAATTTTGGATGAGGACGCTCTGTGGCTCTTAAATGAGATCATTGGCAGCTTTCATGTAGAAGGAAGTTCAGGTAGAGGCATGCCGATCGGAAATTTTACTTCGCAGATCTTCACCAGCATTTATCTCAATGAGCTTGATCAGTTCGTAAAGCACGAGCTTCGAATCAAGCACTACGTCCGTTTCGCTGATGATATAGTGGTACTTTCACACGATAAGGAGAGGCTTAAAGATCTGATTCCCAAAATAGGAGCCTTTTTACAGAAAAGGCTTGGCTTAGAGCTTCATCCGAACAAAATCATTTTAAGGCCCCTTAGCCAGGGAATCGATTTCCTTGGGTACGTAATTTTGCCGCATCACAGAGTGCTTCGAACATCGACAAAGAAGCGCATGAAGCGAAAGCTTTCCCAGCGCCTTGATCAGTATTTTGACGGCGAGATTGATGGTGAGTCAATGAGCCAAACTATGCAATCTTATCTTGGTATTCTGTCTCACGCTGACACTCACAAGCTTCAGCAGGAAGTAAGAAACTTCTTTTACTGTCGATAAACACCTTATCTTCCATCGAGTACAAGGAATAAGGGCCGCTTAACGCACTCCCAGTCAGTATTTGACTACTCAGCACCTTGATTTACCTATAACCCGTTCTGCGGGGTAACGGCAGCAGGGTATCGTCTAATAGACTAATATGCGGGGTCAGCTGGGTCATCGCTTCGCCCTTTCCTCAACAACTTACCTTCGAATTGGCCGGTTAATTTTTTTATAACAAGTCGAGAAATTGCTCTTATGATTACTTGCTGCATCCAGCAGTTTCTGCCTCGAAAATTATCGGTGGATGTGGAGTGATCGATTTATTGCCTCCTACCAGTTAGGGAAGTCCCTGTTAGGGAAGGTCCGACGTTTGGGGAGGCTGTTCTTACCTTTTTCGGTCTTCTTCTATAAGAGCTAGTAGTCCATCTTTGAGTCCGAGTGAGACGGCAGTAATCGAGTCTACTTTTAGGTGCAGCGCAATCTCTTCAAGAATGACTGTGGCCGAAAAGAGGATCGAAGCTCTCTTCGGTTCTATGTTTCCCAGAGCGAGCAGCTCGTCTATAGAAAGCTCTCGAATTCCATTCGTGAACTGAGAGAGCTGTTTCTGTGAGCAGGAGAGAGGAAGCTCCTCGTCTTTTCTTATAAGCCGAAGAATCGCCCGGATAGAGCCACTTGAGCCAATAATCTGGGGAATGGGTGCTGCATGGCACGCTTCAGAAAGCCCAGATATCTCTAACTCGTGTCGAATCCGTTCTCTTAAAAGCGCCTCTTGTTTTTCATTGGTTGGCACATTCAAGAGAGTCTCTTCCTGGCAGCGAACAGCGCCTAACGGAGTACTTACCGTTGAGAGCACTTCTATGCCTTCCATAAGTGAACACTCTGTGCTCCCGCCACCGATATCCACCAGGAGGGTTCGGGAGGGGAGTGCCCCCATGTTTGCAATGATCCCTTTTGAGAGCAGCATCGCTTCATCCTCACCAGAGATGATATGAAGTCTGATACCCGTGAGCTCCTCAATCTCATCACGAAGCAGAGCCCCGCTTTTGGCTTCTCGCATGGCGCATGTAGCGACCCCTTGGACCTCGGTTACTTGGTATTGCTCAAAGAGACCCTTAAAGTGCATAAAGATCTTTAGGGTACGTTCTCGGGCTTCAGCGGAAAAATCTCCCTGTTTGAAAAGGCCTGCTCCTAGCTGAATCATCTCCTTTTGCTTGAAAACCTTTTTCAGTGATCCATCTGATTCTTTTTCAAGAATATGGAGCCGAACGGAATTGGTGCCTAAGTCTATAATTGCTACTCGCATTTGTTGATAATGATTCTTTGAATCGGTGATTGCAAGGAAAACAGGCTTTCCTTTTCTTGCTTTCTTCTGGTATTTTTAGGAAGTTAACAAGGATTGCCCGTGGAACCAGATAAAAACTCACAACTCTATAAAATTCGACACTCATTAGCGCACGTATTGGCCCAGGCAGTTCTAGAAACGAAGCCAGAGGCGAAGCTTGCATTCGGCCCACCTGTTGATAACGGGTGTTACTACGACTTTCTCTTTGACGAGCCTCTCTCAAAAGATGAGCTTCCCGCGATTGAAAAAAGGATGAAGAAGATTATTCGTCAACGGCAGACATTTGCTGGACGGAAGTTGCCAGCAAGTGAAGCCGTGTCGTACCTCGAAGGACAGGGGCAGCAATTCAAGGCAGAGTACTGTCGCGAGCTCATTGAGCGAGGAAATGCTGAAATTGGATTTTATGAGAATGGCCCTTTTGATGACATGTGTGAGGGGCCTCATGTGGAACACACTGGAGAGATTCCAGAGAATGCATTCAAGGTTGATTCACTAGCTGGCGCTTATTGGCGAGGGGATGAGAAGAACCCGCAGCTGACTCGTATCTATGTGCTTGCGTATGAAACACGAGAAGAGCTTGATGATTATCTCGAGCGGCGTAAGCTCGCGATGCAAAGAGACCATAGGAAGTTAGGAAAGGAGTTGGATCTCTTTTCTATTGATCATGATGGAGTTGGAGCGGGGCTTATCCTCTGGCACCCAAAAGGGGGAGTCATCCGTCATCTCATAGAAGAGCACTGCAAGAATATGCACGTGAAAGGGGGTTATGAGTTTGTCTATTCGCCTCATATTGGACGTGCAACGCTCTGGGAGACGAGTGGACACCTTTCATTTTACAAAGATGGAATGTTCGCCCCTATTGAAGTTGAAGGTCAAGAGTATTACTTGAAGCCGATGAACTGCCCATTTCACTGTAAGATCTTCGATAGCAACATACGGTCGTATCGCGAACTTCCAATGCGATTTGCAGAGTGGGGGACTGTTTATCGCTATGAGCGGAGTGGAACTCTTTCTGGTCTCACTCGTGTGCGGGGGTTTACACAGGATGATGCACATCTTTTTTGTCGTGAAGATCAAATGCCCCAAGAGATCGACACAGTCATTGATTTCAGCGTGAATCTCCTTCGGGACTTTGGTCTCCGTGATTTCCATTTGTATCTCAGCACACGCCCTGAGGAACGAGTAGGAGAAGAGTCGAAGTGGGATGATGCGGAGGCCGCGCTTACTGCAGCACTGGATCGGAGTGGAATTCCATATTCAATCAATGAAGGGGATGGTGCATTCTATGGTCCGAAGATTGATATCTGTGTAATGGATGCTCTTCAGCGTGAATGGCAGCTTAGCACGATACAGTTCGATTTTAATCTTCCAGAGAGGTTTGATCTTACGTACATAGATCTTGATGGAGAGCGTAAGCGACCTTATATGATTCATAGAGCGCTTTGTGGTTCTCTAGAGCGTTTCTTTGCGATCTTAATTGAGCATCTGGGCGGTGCTTTTCCTACGTGGCTTGCTCCAGTTCAGGCGGTATTTGTTCCCGTATCAGAGAAATTTATGGGGTACGTGAATGAGATAGCTGAAGACATGACAAGTAGGGGGTTTCGCATAGAGGTTGATGAAAGTGACAACTCATTCAATAAGAAGATTCGTAGTGCTGTTACTCGAAAGGTTCCCAATATAGTAGTCATCGGTGGTAATGAAGTTGATGAGAATTCGGTCACACTTCGGCGTTATTGTGTTAAGGAGCAGCTGAGCCTCTCAAAAGCAGACTTCATAGGTCGAATGGAGCTGTTAAGAACTGAGAAGCTCATGGACAACTTCCCTGATGTGGAGATACTCCAAGCGGAGTAAGGGGCCTGAGGATGAGGAGCTTGTGCCGCTGCTCATAGCTAGCTTGCTGTATTTATTGGGAATTACTCTCACTACGAGCAACTCGTAGCGAAGGTATTCGCTATTTTGCTATTGGCTCTTCAGTAAACTCCGAAAAGTGCCGAATCCTTCTTTGCAGAATTTTCTTAATCGGGCAGGAAGGCTCCTCTATGGCATCGTCTCGTATCGCAACTCTGCTCGCTGAGCAACGTCTTGAGCGAGTCATCGGTCATGTTTCCGACTTCTGGCTCCCAGTTAATCAAGAGCTACTGAAAGAGATTCGCCAAGAAGTCACTCATGCGACTGATGATCTCGCTACTCCAGCAATTATCAGTAAGCTCAAAGGCGATGTCTCTCTTTTCTTTCACTCCCTAAAAAAACTTGCGGAACTTATTCAGAATTCAGGCAGAGAGATTACAAGTGATAATCCGATACAATTACTTGAGGAAGGCGGGATTGCCGGACTACGAGAGATTTTCTCAGACAGTGGAGAGATTACTCGGTTTACGTTTGAAGAGGGAACAGAAGCACAATTATCCCGATTCCATGAAATGTTAGTCAGTGCCAGCACTTCAGTAGCACTTGCAGAAAGCTATGGGTTTGATGAAGAGGCAGCGTATACGGCTGCTATAATGAGACAATTAGGCTTAACGCTCATCGCATGGAGTTATCCTGGTATATATCAAGAAGCGATTCTGTCTCTTGGAAAAAATCCAAATTCCTCTCTTGAACAAGAGGTAGCAAAGCAACTTGGCTTTACCCCACAACTTCTTGCTATTCATCTCTTTAGACGGTGGGGATTTGATGAAAGTTATTGTTCTCGGTATGGGCTTCGTGAGCTACAACCCACGGAGGAAGCAGATGATTTCAGCGGCGAAGAGTTCGCCAACATCGCAGAGTTATGTAAAGTAGGGGAGGCGCTTGCGCGTGCGCACCACCCAGAGATATACCCAAAGTCTCGATATGATTTAGTAGAGGCCTTGCATGTCATTTCATCTCGTCTCGGAGATAGCGGAATGCAGTTTGTGCGGGAGCAGATTGATCATTCGACTGCTATCTATCAGACATTCATGCCTGACATTTGTAAGTGCGGACTGGCAGATCTTTACGCGCTCCCTGAAGTGGTTGGACACGATGCGGAGCTTTCCGAGTTACGGCGAAATCCTTTCTTGAACTGTTGCTCCCCAGAGATGGGCAGGGCAGTGCGCAGGCTCTATACTCATATTGATGGCGGACTAGAGGCTTCAGTGTGTACTCGGGTGTTCGTGGATGAGGTTGTACCGGTTGCTCGTTTTCAAGGGGGGTGTGTTTATACGGCAGACCCTTCCATCATGATGCTTATCCCACAACTGCCCTTTGGAGAATTAACTCTTCGAGAGCCAGTTGGAGTGGACTATTCAGTTGTGCTCTCAAGTGGTGACCTCATCTCACTGGCCTTTCAAGATTTAGAGCCAGTCGTTGAATATAAAAAGTCGCAGAATGGGCAACTCTGTACTGCAATTGCTGGAATGTTTGGTGGAGACCAGCGAGTGGGAGTCCTGTACTTAGAGATTCCAGAGCTAGTATCAGATTTTGTTCGAGATGAGCAGGTACTTCATTTTCAAGTCCTTCGTCATGCGCTCGTGGATTGCCTACGTCTAAAGAGATCGTGAACTAACAAGAGAGATGTGAGAGAATTCTCTATTGATGTATCAGCGCAGCAATTTTTGATGCATTTTCCGCCTCAAGTACCCGATCATTTTTTACAAGATACGCTGGGATTTGGACAAGTTCACCAGGTTCTAGTGAGGCTGAAATTTGTTTCCCGTTCATTCGTGCCAGGCGCGGAGCATTCTCTTTTTCAAATGTATACCAAAGGGCGAGAATAAGCATATTTTCCTGCCTCGATATGACCCGATGAGAGACATCTCCCTTCTCGTTGCGTTCAGCAATAGGGATAGTGGACCCTCTGGTGAGCTTTAATACCTCCTCTCGCAGAGAGTTCGGACTATCAATTTGTTCAATGCTCAGGAATCGTTCAGAGGGCGCATCGAGTGGAGGCGCTATCGATGCTTCTCGCTGCTGTGTTGATATTGTCTTTCGAATATTTCTTTTCAAGGGGAGAAGAAAGTCTCGTTGAATCTGAGTTGGACCAAGAATAACCCAGACACTTTTTTCCTGTTCAATACGGAAAAGTTCGTCTGGTGATAGATAGTAAAGATCAACTTTACTTTTGTCTTGTGATGAATCCACAACTCGTACTGCATCTGGGATGCCTCGCCGCAGAATAAATCCCTTAAGCGATGAACTCTCTTCCCTGAGAAGATGCACCAAGCGGTTGGGAGCAAGATGCTCATTCTCTTCACTGAGGATCAGCGGGTCTTTCCCCTCTAGTGCCTCAAGCATTAACGGAAGTTCGCTATCGGTACTGCTGGGTGCCGTCCGTATGAAGTTACATCCAGAGAGGACGAGCAGGGAGATGAGAAATGTCGCTCGGATGATTTCTATGAAGCTATTACATGAGGGATGCTTGTTCATATGGACTACTTTCCTTGTGAGATTATTGACCCGTACTCTCCTTGAGTCGCGCAACGTCTCGTGAACCTGGAATGCCGTAAAAGCTATCTTCACCGCAGTGTGGCTCAGATGAGGAGTATGAAGTTCGAATGCTCTTCGCTAATCGGAATAAAGCTTTTTCACCAGCGCTCTTTGCATCGAGGAGTGAGTCTAGGGTTGTCGTGAGATTTCCTGTAAAAGCACCTTGGGCGCTCTCAGTCGAAAATCGGAGAGAAAAACTTCCTGGGCTGAAAATCGAATCAGACTCCTCGGGACTTTCAAATCGATTCTGTTGATATGTCTTTGATGAAACGAGATAAGCAAGTGCATCTTTTACATCATTGGTAGCTGCTTTGTTGACCGCGTATAGTTTCTGAATTGTCGGAAAAAAGCGACCTCCTTTTTTTTCGCCACACTCCACAAATAGAGTTTCATCGTTAAGAAGTTTGTATTGTTCAAAATCAGTGCTCGAAAGCGAAGTGCGGCTCATAAAGAGTGTGAGCTCGCGAATAGATGAAATCTGGCCAGGCTGAAGAGGAGCTTCTTGAACGGTAGAACAGCCGGGAAGTCCTACGATTGCAAGAATCAAGAGCGCGAAAGAGAAGTTTATTCTCTCGGAGAGATTATGTATTGTTCTCATCTGGTATTCCTAAAACAAATTTCAATGATGACTCTATCCCAGGATATGAAAAATGAAACCCTTCATTCAATAGTCGTTCAGGGAGCACACGAACACTGGCAAGTAAGAGCTCGCGGCTCATCTCTCCTAGGGCAAGTTGGAGGCCATGCGCAGACACCGGGAGAAGGGTAGGTCTTTTTAGGAGTTTGCCCAATAATTTCGTAAATTCTCTGTTGGTCACAGGCTCCGGTGAAACAAGATTAAAGATGCCGCTGGCTTCTCGCTTTACGAGGAGAAAATGTAAGGCGTAGATCAAGTCGTCAATCGAGATGCAGCTCATCCACTGTTTCCCGCTACCGAGAGTTCCAGCAACTCCAGCTTGAAAAGCTGGGAGCATCTTTTTGAGCGCTCCATCCTCAGGTGTGAGCACCACACCAATTCTCGTAATGATTGTTCTTATCCCAAGCTCTTCCGCCTTGCGTGCTTCTGTCTCCCAGAGTTCTGCAACATGGGTGGTGAATGCGGCGGGAGTATTCGAGCTTTCTTCTGTTAAAATCTCATCACCTCTATCACCATAAAATCCAACTGCTGAGGCAGAAAGAAAGACTTCAGGTGGATTCTGACACTCTTTCATTTTTTGAACTATGAGCCTTGTGCTCATAACCCGACTTTCTAAGATCTTCTTTTTTTGTTCGACCGACCACCTTTTCCCCGCGATATTTTCTCCGGCAAGATGCACTACCGCATCCGCACGTTCAAGGGCTTCTTGTGGCAGAGTGCCGTTGGGTACATCCCACTGATACGCATTATCTGAATTACCTGCTCTCCGCGACAGCGTCAGTACTGTGTGTCCAGCAATTTCTAGGAGGGCTGAGAGGTTGCGACCCACAAGACCGCTTGCCCCAGTGATGAGAATTGTTTTGGGTTTTTCGATAGTAAGCGCACTATGGTGTTTGAGGTCATGCAGAGTTCGTACATGACGGAAGTTAAAAGTTCGCCTGAGCTTTCGTTCTACCATTCGTCTTGCAATGAGAGTCGAAAACGGAGCGAAAGGAAGAGCATAATCTATGGAGTCATGCAGTTCGCTTGATTCTGGTGTTAAGGCAGTGAAAATGTGTTGGTGTTTCCATCGAGCAAATGGCCCAGTTTTTTGTTCATCTGTAAAAGACTGTGGAGGGGTTACCTCGGTATGCTCTGCTAGCCATTTTGTAAAGAGAAAAGGTGCAAGTGGCACGCGTAGGAGCACTTGACTATTCAGGGCAACTCCAGGACTGGTTTTTGAGAGAACAGAGATTGGCTCCCAAGGAGGAATGAGACGAGAGAGCGCTCCAGGAGACATGTGATATGCAAACACTTGCTCTTGTGAAAATGGAAGCACTGAGCGGAAAGAAAATTGCGACATGCTTCTCATCGTAGTGTTTTTTCACGGTGCTGAGAAGAAGATTTATCTGGTTTCTTTTAACGGGACGGTTCTTAGTTATATCCGCCTTCAAACCACGCATCTTGACGCGCCTCTTCATTCGGATCCTCAATCAGGCCACGGAGAACCCAACGACCAAGGCGTGCCTCGATCGCTGATACGTCAGCATTACGGCTATCAGGTACAAGTGGGTCTTCAAAGTCTGGATGAAATCGTAGCATATGCTCAAGAACAGCTCTGTCATGCTCTGATTTGGAGATAATCGCCCATATATTACGTCCTGCTTCTCCGAAGTCGATATCTCCCCATTCGATCATTTTCATGAGGTAGTGACCAGCGGTAAGCAGCTCTTCCGGCGCAGGAGGTCTTTGAAATGCGTATGAACCATCGCTTTGTCGCATCCTGTCTGCAATGGATACGAGGTTAGCAACCAGTTGAGGATGACAATGTTCTGACAGAATCTTCTCTTCAAGTGTTGAATCGAGATATGTCATTCTGATGGGATGAAGTCTCCTCAGCAGCGCCTGATCAAGTGTTCTGTTCATATTCTTTGTAAAAACCACGAGTAAGTTCTGTACGTTTCCATCAATAGGTGGACGCGACTGGCACCAGATCGTGCCGTCTTGTAGCGGCCCAAGAAAAAAGGTGTCCAGGTGAGGGCCAACTTTATCAATCTCGTCAATGAGAAGGAGAACAGGCTGAGTTTTTGATTTTTGGAAAGCTTTTGCTATGACACCCAGCTCAACGAGTTCTTCTCGTTTGGGCGTCCGGGTTCCTGACTTTGATTCAAGCATGGCAATTTGTGATGGCTTTTCAACGAGAAATTCAGTGTCCATGTCAGGGTAACAACTGAGGCACATCATCTCTGCGCCCACAATTTTAGAAAGGCACTTTGCCATAAAGCTTTTTCCACACCCTGACGGGCCTTCAAGAAGAAGGCTACGAACCTTCTTTGTTGGTGTATTGAGAAGCAGTGATATCTGTTGTGCTACGAACGGAAGGCATTGATAGCCTACTTCGCTTAACTTCCTGGTGAGCTCATTCGGAGTGCCAGCCGTGTGCCAGCCAATACCCTCAGGACGATAGGCATTTTTTCTGAGTTCCGAAGTTGGATCATCAACGATGCCATCAAGCACAAAGCGTCCCAATCGTGCGAAGATTTGATACTGGGTTGCATTTCGATTGTCGGGGACGAGCGGATCTTGGAAGTCCGGGTGAAGTCGGAGAAGGTTTTCAAACGATTCTCGATCTTTCTCTGACTTAGCAAGCATGTACCAAATATTTTTACCGATGAAAGCGTAGTCTGTAATATGCCACTGAAGCAGTTGAGTGATATACTTTCCTGTTTTCAGAAGTTCTTCGGGTGCGGGAGCCCTTTCAATTGGGTATGCCTCATCTGGATAGCGCATTATTCGAGCCACATGAATCAGGTTCTCAACGAGAATTGAGGCGCAGTGCTTTGAGAGCACTTTTTCCTCCAATTCGGGCTTCATATAATCCATTTTTATTGGCTGAACCCGTCGTAGTAGCGCATCGTTTAAGGGGCGTTCCATATTCTTGGTGAACATGATTAAAAGGTTGTCTCTATCGGCTTCAATTGCCGGACGAGACGCTGGTCGTACGACTCCATCTTGGATAGGGCCGAGGAAGAAAGTATCAATTGCCCAATCAGCTTTATCGATTTCATCAACGAGAAGAATTACTGGCTTTTCTTTGGACTTGAGGAAGGCTTGTGAGATCGGCCCAAGTGGCACAAGGTCATCTTTCGGCACCTCATGTCCTGTCATGGCTTGAGCAACAGCAGCATCTGAGGTTTTTTCGATCAGGTGGTCCATTTGCATGCCCTTATAGCATTGGACTACGATCAGTTCTGCTCCAGTAATTTTTGCGAGTGATTTTGCGAGAAAACTTTTTCCGCATCCAGACGGCCCTTCCATCATGACCGATGAGATGCTGTTGAGTTCGGTTTTTAAGAGCAGGGCCACTTGGCTTGCAATAAACGGCTGACAGATATAGCCGACCGTTTCTAGTTTTTTTAGGATTTCTTCCGGGTTTCCGATGTGCCGAAAGCCCACCTTATCCGGGATGTATTCGTGTTCTTCCTGAGTGGCTCGCAATCCGAGTGCGGCTCCATCTATCGCTTTTCGCTCAGTGGTCGTATCGAGATAGTTCTGAAGTGCTTCAGAGAGAGCGTCAAGTTCGCTCGAACCTTCTTGGATGAGTCCTTCGAAAGAAAGATGGTTATCATCAATATCGCTCACATCATTCTCTGGCAGACCAAGCCCGCCAAGTCCTTCCGTTTTCGGAAGAATCGGTGTCAGGGTTTGCTCTCTCTCTGGTTCGGTATCAATTTCGATTTGAAGAGGGGAGTCTAGTCGAAAGTCGTATGAAGTTGGTGAGATGAAATCTGAAACTTCTGTGTGCTCAAAAGGCTCCTCAGTGAAGTCTTCCTCCAGTTCTTGGTTTCGGTGAAGGACGTGTAGGTGACTTTTCTGAGCTGAAGATGAATCCGTGTCTGAGTTTTGTAATAGCTCATCACTCAAGGAAAGTTCGATTGGGTCTGTATCAAGTGCGAGACCGCCAGCACTGTGAGTGTCGTTTGGCTCTGTATGAGGAGTAGTCTTAGCGAGTTCAGTTGAGGAGGCCTGAAACCTTCTCCTTTCATCATTTCGACTCCCAACTCTTTGTTTCTTGTGAGTCGTTTGACCTCTGGATGTGTCAGTTTTTCTCTTCTTTGGCAGCATAACCACTTAAAACCTCTCTAAACCCACTCTGAAGTCCCCTTGATATCGCTCTTTTAGGGACAGAAAAACAAGTAATTCTCATATGATATCCTATTATCAGACCCCTTCAGGAGGTGATCTGGCACAGAATCTCTCAATACGGTTATGGGGGGTTTTGTGAGGAATGATTCTTAAAAATTAATTATTTTTATCAGAGGGTTAGAAGGGGTCTTTCGACCCTCTCTCCAGTAGTAAGAGAGTCTTTGGGGTGCGAGCTCCTCGGTATCAGACGTAAGTTGCCGCTTATCGCGTTTCTTAGCAGATTTGGACTCGACCGTTCACGGTACAGGTTCTTGCAACTTGTTCGGTGAAGTACGAGATGATGATATCTGCTCCAGCTCGTTTCATCGAGAGGAGTGACTCGAGCATAACTCGTTTTTCGTCTATCCATCCATTGGCAGCGGCTGCTTTGATCATCGCATACTCACCGCTCACGTTATAAGCGGCTGTTGGAACTCGAAACTCTTCTTTTACCCGCTGGATAATATCGAGGTACATGAGTGCTGGCTTGACCATTACGATATCTGCCCCTTCTTCTAAGTCAGCAAGCACTTCTCGCATAGCTTCGTCTGTGTTTGCGGGATCCATTTGGTATGACCTGCGATCTCCTTCAGATGGAGCGCAGTCAGCCGCTTCTCGAAACGGTCCATAACATGCAGAGGCATACTTCGCTGCATAGCTCATGATGGGAATATTTTGAAATCTATGTTCATCAAGATGGGATCTGAGGCAACCAATCATGCCATCCATCATACCACTTGGGGCGATCATATCAGCTCCGGCTTCAGCATGAGAGATAGCCTGTCGAGCAAGTATTTCAAGGGTTGCATCGTTATCGACATCTCCATCTTTCAAGATCCCGCAATGCCCATGAGAGGTGTATTCACAGTAACAGAGGTCAGTGATTACGAGCATATTTGGAAGTTCACGTTTGAAGGCGTGAATGGTCTCTTGGATAATCCCATCGGATTGCCAAGCCGCACTCCCGGTTTCGTCTTTGAATTCAGGGAGTCCAAATAGAAGCACTGAGGTGATGCCAAGGTCTGAGAGTTGGCGACCGTACTCTATTGATTTGTCGATACTTCGTTGTGCTTGTCCAGGAAGAGAGCTGATGGCTTTCTCTATTCCTGAGCCTGGGACGATAAAGAGCGGCTGAATAAGATTAGAGAGGGAGAGTTCTGTCTCTCGAACTAGCGTCCTGACAGTCTCTGATGAACGAAGTCGACGGAATCGAAAATGCGGAAACTGACTCATCTGTTGTGTGTCCTGAATGGTGTTTTATGCGCTTATTGTTATGTCTTTTTCGCTCCTGAATAGCAATAGCTATCTGTCCTCGGGGAGTAACATGAATAGGTGTAATCATCTTCTTCCATCATGCGAAAGCAGTAGAGAATGAGTCTGATAAGAAAGTAAAAACTGTTAGGATTCCGATTTCCTTTAGGATAGACTCAAAAGCAAGGGGGAGTTAGAAAATGCGCCAATCACGGTTATTGGTCCGCACTTCGAGACAGGTGCCTAGAGATGCCCATACAAAATCGCATCAGTTTCTGTTAAGAGCTGGTTATCTTAAACAGATCTCAGCTGGCACCTACTCCTATCTTCCTTTGCTCCACAGAACTCTGATGAAGATTAGTGAAATTGTGCGACAAGAGATGAATGCAGCTGGAGCACAGGAGTTGTTGATGGCTGCTCTTCAGCCGAAAGAGCTTTGGCAGGAGTCAGAGCGATGGGAGCGGTACACGGATCTCGACGGGATAATGTTTTCGTTTGAGGACCGTCGCGGCGCTACTGTTTGTCTTGGGCCAACGCATGAGGAGGTTATTACCGATATCGTTCGTCGCGAAGTGGATTCGTATAAAGATTTACCTCTTACTCTGTACCAGATTCAGACAAAGTTTCGTGATGAGATTCGTCCGCGCTTTGGTCTTATGCGGGCGCGTGAATTCATAATGAAGGATGCGTATAGTTTTGATGCGGATCGGGAGGGATTGGAGCATTCATTTCATCTCATGGATCAGGCGTACCATAAAATTTGCAAACGGATGGGATTTGCCTATCGATCGGTAGAGGCTGATTCAGGAGCGATAGGAGGGGCTGTAAGCCGCGAATTCATGGCTTTAGCTGATTCTGGTGAAGATACCATAATGTTTTGTAACGCATGTGATTATGCAGCAAATCTTGAGCGAGCAGAGTCCCGATTGCAAGAGTATGAGCAAGACGCTGAGGTGCTTCCGATGAAGGAGGTCTTGGGCGAAAATCTGATAGGCGTTGAACCACTTGCTGCGCATCTCGGTATTCCGATTTGGAAGACCACGAAAACGCTACTTTTCAATGCGGATGATAGCGTTGTTGCAGTAATGGTGCGAGGAGATAGTGACGTTAATGAGTTAAAGGTAGCAAATTATCTTGGTTGTAAAATCTTGCAGTTGTGCTCGCCTGAGCAGATAAAAGAGCTCACGAATGCTGAGGTCGGCTATGCGGGGCCGATTGGTCTGCCTGATCATGTAAAGATAGTTTCAGATAATTTTGTTGATAGAAGAGTCAATTTTGAATGTGGTGCGAATCAGACTCACTATCACAATATCGATGTGAATTTTGGAAGAGACCTTGAGAGGCCAGAGTTTGGCGACTTTAAGTTGGCAAAGTGTGGGGATGGGTGTCCTCGCTGCGAGCATGGTGTGTTAGCTGAGACTCGCGGGATTGAGGTCGGCCACATTTTTCAACTTGGAACACAGTACTCTTCTCAGATGGGGGCCAACTTTCGAACGAAAGACGGAGAAAGTCGCCCATTGGTGATGGGGTGTTATGGGATCGGGATTACTCGTATAGCAGCAGCGGTTGTTGAAAGTAGTCACGATGAAAAGGGGATTATCTGGCCGCTACATATTGCGCCGTATCAAGTCCATGTCATAGGGCTTAATTTTGAAAAGGCAGCAATTCGAGAAGAGGCGGAGCGGCTGTATGATGAGCTACGTTTGCGTGGGGTAGAGACGCTTTATGATGACCGTGAGCTGAGGGCGGGGGAGAAGTTTTCTGATGCTGATCTTATAGGGATTCCTTTGCGAGTCACGGTAAGCGAACGGTCGCTAAAAAATGGTGGGGTAGAGGTAAAGCAAAGGAGCGGGCAGGAAAGTACGATAGTTGCCTCTCACCTGATTCACGAGCATATTCAGAGTTTTCTTGCTGCGGCAGAGGAAGGGATCTCTCGTTCGTAGTGGATTTCCCATGACATGGTGTTAATCGGAGGAGGCCGTCCCATCGGTTCGTCATCCAATGAAAAAAAGATGGTGGTACGTGAGAGAGGGGGAAAGTGCAGCCTGGCCAATGTGGGTGTGGAGTAGCAGATACTGACTCCGACGGTGACGGAACTCCAGATTGTAACGACTCGTGTAGTACTGACCCCCTAAAGACAGAGCTTGGGCAGTGTGGTTGCGGATTTCAGGACATAGACGCTAATGAAGACGGCGTTCTTGATTGTTTTGCTAGCCCAGAGGCCACTCCTCCTCCGCCAGGACCGCCAGCCTCAAAAGAAGAAGCAACAGAGATAGCTGATATGGTATTAGCT
>Ga0181593_10002882_pt1 | contig 15879 bp, 11 predicted proteins | sample 071ome_19_FD_133756 | JGI IMG/M metagenome (GOLD analysis project Ga0181593, IMG submission 133756) | Coastal salt marsh microbial communities from the Groves Creek Marsh, Skidaway Island, Georgia - 071413AT metaG (megahit assembly) | ecosystem: Environmental > Aquatic > Marine > Intertidal...
ACAACATCGCGATGGATGTTGAGCTGATCGTGCCGATTGCCATGGATGAAGGCCTGCGCTTCGCGATCCGCGAAGGTGGCCGCACCGTCGGCGCCGGCGTCGTATCAAGCATCGTCGAGTAAGACGTTTCCGACCGGGCAGGGGTGCCTGCCCGGGACGGGCTCTTTCAAGTTGACACTGCGGTCCTTTCACCATAGAAGGGGCCGCTTGAAATTTCTCTAGGCACCAAGGGTGCAAACGAAGGTGTTTAACCCCTTGATTTGCTATGAAAACACGGAGTCCGGTTGCGACAGGTTCTAGGAGTGTAGCTCAATTGGTAGAGCACCGGTCTCCAAAACCGGGGGCTGTGGGTTCGAGTCCCTCCACTCCTGCCAGTCTTTGCCCTTGGCAAAGTAGCGCAAAATCGGAAGCCATCGGTTGGCAGAGCAGAGACGTACAGAGATTTCATTTAAGAATTTGTGGAACGGCAGGTAATGGCGAAAACAGGTCCAGTTAAGTTCTTGAGCGAGGTTCGACAGGAAGTATCCAAGGTCGTCCCGCCGACGTGGAACGAAACATTCGTAACGACGATTATGGTGTTCATCTTCGCAACGTTGATGGCCATCTTCTTCTATGCGGTGGACGGTGTTATTTCCTGGCTGCTGCAAACGTTCCTTGAGTTGCTGCGATAATGGCAATGCGTTGGTACATCGTTCAGACCTACTCGAATTTCGAGAAGAAGGTCGCCGAATCCGTTCGGGAACAGGCAGAAGTAAACGGGTTGCAAGACCTGTTTGAAGAAGTGCTTGTGCCGATGGAAGAGGTGGTGGAAGTGCGCCGTGGCCAGAAGGTCAGCACGGAACGTAAGTTCTTCCCGGGTTACATCCTGGTGAAGATGGAACTGACAGACGATACCTATCACCTTATTACCGGCATTCCGAAAGTCTCTGGCTTTTTAGGGTCGGGCAGCAAGCCCATGCCGATCACAGAAGCAGAGGCGAACCGCATTCTGAACCAGGTTCAGGAAGGCGTCGAGCGCCCCAAACCCTCTATCATCTTCGAAGTCGGCGAAGAAGTGCGCGTTACGGATGGCCCGTTCACGTCCTTCAACGGCATGGTCGAAGAAGTGGACGAAGAGCGTGCCCGCCTCAAGGTGTCGGTTTCGATCTTTGGCCGCGCAACACCTGTGGAGTTGGACTACACGCAGGTGGAAAAAGGTTAAGAGAATTTGTGTGGGAGGCCCGCCATGGCCGGACCACGCATCCCTGCAGCGCCCGGTGGCGCTGCACGTTTATGAGAAGGCCAGCAATACCCTACGGTGCTGCATGGTTGTGAAAGGGAAAGTAAATGGCAAAGAAAATTGATGGTTACATCAACCTTCAGGTGCCCGCTGGCAATGCCAGTCCGTCACCGCCCATTGGCCCGGCGCTTGGTCAGCGCGGGGTGAATATCATGGACTTCTGCAAGGCGTTTAACGCGGCTACGCAGGAATTCGACAAGGATACACCGATCCCGACCAAGATTACGGTTTATGCTGATCGCAGCTTTACCTTTGTTACCAAGACGCCGCCTGCCTCCTTCTTCCTGAAGAAGGCTGCCAAGCTGAACAAGGCTGCAAACAATCCGGGTCGTGAAGTCGCCGGTTCTGTCACCGTCGATGATCTGCGCGAAATTGCAGAAGCAAAGATGAAAGACCTGAACGCAGCCGATATGGATGCAGCTATTTCCATGCTGGCCGGCACAGCCCGGTCCATGGGTCTTGAGGTGAAGGGGTAGTATCATGGCTAAATTGACAAAACGCGCCAAAGCTGCTGCTGAATCTGTTGATCGCAACAAGCAGTACAACCTTGAAGAAGCCGTTGCGCTACTCAAGGCTCATGCCAGTGCCAAATTCGACGAAACCGTCGAAATTGCCATGAATCTGGGTGTTGACCCGCGCCATGCTGACCAGATGGTCCGTGGTGTTGTCAGCCTGCCGAACGGTACAGGTAAGTCAGTACGTGTTGCTGTCTTTGCTCGCGACGAAAAGGCGGAAGAAGCCAAGGCCGCTGGTGCCGAGATCGTTGGTGCAGAAGAACTGGCTGAAGACATCCAGAAGGGTGAAATGAACTTCGACCGTGTGATTGCAACGCCGGACATGATGGCTGTTGTTGGTCGCCTGGGTAAGGTACTTGGCCCGCGTGGCCTGATGCCGAACCCGAAACTCGGTACGGTTACGGCCGACGTTGCCCAGGCTGTTAAAGACGCCAAGGGTGGTCAGGTTGAATTCCGTGTTGAGAAAGAAGGCATCATTCACGCCGGTGTTGGCAAGGCGAGCTTCTCTGAAGGGGCGCTTGTGCAGAACATCCAGGCGTTGACAGATGCTGTCAACAAGGCCAAGCCAACTGGCGCCAAGGGTACCTTCATGAAGCAGGTGACCATCAGCTCCACTATGGGGCCTGGCTTCAAGGTTGACGTATCGACCGCTGCCAGCGCATAAGCGCGCAGCAAAGAAGACATCACCCCCACCTTGCGGTGGGGATGATTTAGGGCAGCAGATCCTGAACAGGAAATCACTGCCCGCCTGTCCGAGACCGTAGGTGCCTGTGTGAAAGCGCAGGTTTAATGGGGATGCCCGGCCTGCATAGACGGGGGAACGAGACTGAACTTTTGCCGGTCATCATGTTGATGCCGGACGGGCCTGAAGCCTCGACAGAGGAATTTCGGGCTACCCTTGTGGGAAGGTTCAGGTCCACGACCTTTGGACAGGGTAGTTGGGTTCAGAAGCCTTCGGGAATCTGAGCCTTTGGTGGGTTCGCAGCAGAGTGGTTCTGCTGCATTACACTGGAGAAAATAAGTGGACCGAGCCCAAAAGAAGGAACTGGTTGCTGAACTGAAGACGACGTTCGATGAAACCACTGCCGTAGTAGTCACGCACTATTCCGGACTTACGGTGGCGGAAATGACGGATCTTCGGAATCGCATGCGCGAAGGCGGTGCCCAGTTCCGTGTCACTAAGAACCGGCTGACGAAGCTGGCTCTGGACGGCACCAAGTGCGATCCGCTCGCCTCTCTGTTTACCGGCCCTACGGCTATTGCTTATTCGGATGATCCCGTTGCAGCAGCGCGTATCGCGGTAGATTACGCCAAAGACAACGAAAAGCTCGTTGTCCTCGGTGGCATGATGGGCGAAACAGAACTCGACGTAGCAGGTGTGACGGCTTTGGCCAAAATGCCTTCGCTCGACGAGCTTCGCGGCAAGATCGTTGGTGTTCTACAGGCCCCGGCAACCAAGGTTGCTGGCGTTCTGCAGGCGCCTGCAGGCCAATTGGCCCGCGTATTTGGTGCGTACGGATCCTCCGACGCAGCTTAAGAAATGTCTTCGGACAACAAGGGTATAAACTAGGAGAAATACCATGGCCGATTTGGAAAAATTGGTAGAAGAACTCTCATCTCTCACGGTTATCGAAGCCGCTGAACTGTCTTCCATGCTGGAAGAAAAGTGGGGCGTTTCTGCCGCTGCACCGGTTGCTGTTGCTGCCGTTGCTGGTGGTGGTGATGCCGGTGGCGAAGCTGCTGCCGAGAAAGATGAATTTGATGTTGTTCTGGCCGCTGCCGGCGAGAAGAAGATCAACGTCATTAAAGAAGTCCGTGCCATCACTGGTCTGGGCCTCAAGGACGCCAAGGAGATGGTTGAATCAGCTCCCAAGCCTGTCAAGGAAGGCGTCTCCAAGGACGAAGCCAACGAACTTAAAGAGAAGCTCGAAGCCGCTGGTGCGACTGTCGAACTCAAATAGTTCCAAGGCGACTATTTGCAATGCCGGGGTCCTGGTGTCATGGCTCCGGCATAGCGCGTTTTCCCGGCAGGGCTGTTTAGCGGCCTGAGCGGGAAGAAAAATACCGCGGATGTCGGTGGCAATTGCCAGAACATCCAATCAAGTTTAGGCTGATGCAATTTTGCGTTAGCAGGGCGAGCGAAAGAGGAACAGGCATGGGCAATTCTTTCACGGGGCGCAAGCGGGTCCGCAAGTATTTTGGTCATATCAGGGAAGTCATTGATATGCCCAACCTGATCGAGGTTCAGAAAAATTCCTATGACCAGTTTTTGCAGCGGTTTGTCTCAGCAGACGAACGCGGCGATGATGGTCTGCAGGGGGTTTTCAAGTCTGTCTTCCCGATTGGTGACTTCGCAGAAACAGCCTCTTTGGAATTCGTAAGCTACGAGTTCGAAAAGCCCAAATATGACGTTGAGGAATGCCAGCAGCGTGACATGACCTATGCTGCACCGCTTAAGGCAACGCTCCGTCTGATCGTTTTTGATGTCGATGAAGATACGGGCGCCAAGTCTGTTCTCGATATCAAGGAGCAAGAAGTGTACATGGGCGACATGCCGCTCATGACGCCGCACGGCACTTTTGTGATCAATGGTACAGAGCGCGTCATCGTGTCTCAGATGCACCGTTCGCCCGGTGTGTTCTTCGATCACGACAAGGGCAAGACCCATTCTTCCGGCAAGTTCCTTTTTGCTGCGCGTATCATTCCGTATCGCGGCTCTTGGCTCGATTTTGAATTTGATGCCAAGGACGTTGTGCACGCCCGTATTGACCGCCGTCGTAAGATTCCGGTGACGACACTGCTTTACGCGCTGGGCATGTCTGCCGGTGAAATTCTCGACTATTTCTACGACACGGTTGTCTACAAACGCTCCAAGAATGTCTGGAAGAAGCCGTTTGATGCTGCTGCTATGCGTGGCATCAAGCAGGCCTTCCCCATTGCCGATGCCAAAACCGGCGAAGTGCTTCTTGAGGCTGAAGAAAAGCTGACACCGCGTCTGGCACGCCAGATGGAAAAAGACGGCGTTAAAGAACTGCTGGTGCCATCTGATGACCTGTTGGGTCGCTATGCGGCTATCGATCTCGTTAATCCAAAGACGGGTGAAATCTATATCGAAGCCGGTGAAGAAGTTACCGAAGAGCACATTGAGAAGTTCTCAGAAGCCAAGGTCAAGGAAGTACCGACGCTCGACATCGATCACATCAATGTCAGCGCCCATATCCGCAACACCATGATGGTGGACAAAGCGGAAAACTGGGAACAGGCCATGATCGAGATTTATCGCGTTATGCGCCCGGGTGAGCCACCCACCAAGGAAACAGCAGAAGCCCTGTTCGATGGTCTGTTCTTCGACACGGAACGCTATGACCTGTCATCGGTTGGCCGCGTGAAGATGAATATGCGTCTGAACCTCGATGCTGAAGACACGCTGCGGATCCTCCGCAAGGAAGATATCCTGGCCGTGATTAACACGCTGGTTGGTCTGAAAGACGGCAAGGGTGAAATCGACGACATTGACCATCTGGGCAACCGTCGTGTTCGTTCTGTTGGCGAACTGATGGAAAATCAGTACCGCATCGGCCTGCTGCGCATGGAGCGCGCGATCAAGGAACGCATGAGCTCTGTTGAAATCGACACGGTCATGCCGCATGACCTGATCAATGCCAAACCTGCAGCTGCTGCGGTGCGTGAATTCTTCGGTTCCAGCCAGTTGTCGCAATTTATGGATCAGACCAACCCGCTGTCAGAAGTGACGCATAAGCGTCGCCTCTCTGCGCTTGGCCCAGGTGGTCTGACGCGCGAACGCGCCGGCTTTGAAGTCCGAGACGTGCACCCAACCCATTATGGCCGGATCTGCCCGATTGAAACGCCGGAAGGCCCGAATATTGGTCTGATCAACTCCCTGGCTACCTTCGCGCGTATCAATAAATATGGCTTTATCGAGTCGCCGTATCGAAAGATCGTGAAAGGCAAGGTCACCGATGAAGTGGCTTACTTGTCCGCTATGGAAGAAGCCAATTACACCATTGCCCAGGCTAACCTTGAGCTGGATGGAAAAGGCAACTTCGTTGACGAGATGATCACCTGCCGCCGTGCTGGTGACCAGCTGCTCGTTTCACCCGTAGATGCAGACTATATGGATGTGTCGCCCAAACAGCTTGTTTCCGTTGCCGCTGCGCTTATTCCGTTCCTGGAAAATGATGACGCGAACCGCGCACTGATGGGCTCGAACATGATGCGTCAGGCTGTGCCGCTGCTGCAGGCCACTGCGCCGCTCGTTGGCACAGGTATGGAAAAAACCGTTGCCCATGATTCCGGTGTTACCGCCGTTGCCAAGCGTTCTGGCGTGATTGACCAGGTAGACGCAACCCGTATCGTGGTTCGCGCAACGGATGATGTTGAACCCGGCTCCTCTGGTGTTGATATCTACAATCTCATCAAGTTCCAGCGGTCCAATCAGAATACCTGCATTAATCAGCGCCCGTTGGTGAAGGTGGGTGATGTGGTTGAGAAGGGCGACATCATTGCTGACGGTCCGTCGACCGATATGGGTGAACTGGCACTGGGCCGCAACGTGCTCGTCGCCTTCATGCCGTGGATGGGCTACAACTTCGAAGATTCCATCCTGATCTCTGAACGCATGGTGCGTGACGATGTCTTCACCTCAATTCACATTGAGGAATATGAAGTCATGGCCCGTGACACCAAGATGGGTCCGGAAGAAATCACCCGCGACATCCCGAATGTCGGCGAAGAGAGCATGAGCCACCTCGATGAAGCCGGTATTGTTTATATCGGTGCCGAAGTTGGTCCGGGCGATATCCTCGTCGGTAAGGTAACGCCGAAAGGTGAATCCCCGATGACGCCGGAAGAAAAACTTCTGCGCGCTATTTTCGGTGAAAAAGCCTCTGATGTTCGCGATACTTCATTGCGTATTTCACCGGGTGATGCCGGTACCGTCGTTGAGGTTCGCGTGTTCAACCGCCATGGTGTGGACAAGGACGAACGCGCCTTGACCATCGAGCGTGAGGAAATCGAACACCTCTCAAAGGACCGTGCGGACGAGCAGGCCATTCTGGACCGTGTCTCCTACGCCCGCCTGGAAGAGGCGCTGTTGAACCAGACGGCCGCCAGCGGCCCTGCCGGTGTCAAGAAAGATGGCAAAATCACCAGGGGTATTCTGGAAGACGTTGCCCGCCACGAATGGTGGAAGATCGCCGTCAAGAATGAGAAGCGCCAGGCAGATATCGAGGCCCTACGCAAGCAGTATGACGATGCCAAGGATGCTCTCCAGGCACGCTTCGATGAAAAGATCGACAAGCTGCAGCGTGGTGATGAGCTTCTGCCGGGTGTGATGAAGATGGTCAAAGTCTTTGTTGCCGTGAAGCGCAAGCTGCAGCCGGGCGACAAGATGGCCGGTCGTCACGGCAACAAGGGTGTTATTTCCCGCATTTCGCCGGTTGAAGATATGCCGTTCCTGGAAGATGGGACGACGGCTGACATTGTCTTGAACCCGCTGGGTGTGCCCTCGCGCATGAATGTAGGTCAGATTCTGGAAACGCATCTGGGTTGGGCTTCAGCCGGTCTTGGCCGTCAGATTTCGGAATTGCTGGATCAGGCCCGCAAGTCTGGCGAAACCAAGAAACTTCGTGCCCGCATGAAAGACATCTACAGCGATGCCGAGTACAAAGACATCATCAAGGATATGGATGATCCTGATGTTCTCGAGCTCGGTGGCAACCTGCGTAATGGTGTGCCGATGGCAACGCCTGTATTTGATGGTGCCAAGGAAGCCGACATTGTTGAGCAGCTGGAAGCTGCCGGGATGGAAGGCTCTGGTCAGGTAACGCTTTATGACGGGCGTACCGGTGAGCCGTTCGACCGTAAGGTCACGGTTGGCTACATCTATATGCTCAAGCTGCATCACCTTGTTGATGATAAAATCCATGGTCGTTCCATTGGCCCGTACAGCCTCGTGACCCAGCAGCCGTTGGGTGGTAAGGCGCAGTTTGGTGGCCAGCGCTTCGGTGAAATGGAAGTGTGGGCACTGCAGGCTTATGGCGCTGCCTATACCTTGCAGGAAATGCTGACGGTCAAGTCCGATGACGTGGCAGGTCGTACCAGCGTGTACGAAGCTATTGTAAAGGGCGACGACACATTCGAAGCTGGTATCCCCGAATCCTTCAACGTTCTGGTGAAGGAAATGCGGTCGCTGGCACTTAATGTTGAACTGGTTGAAGCTGAGGCCGAAGTCGAAGCTGAAGCGGCTGAATAAGGAGTAGAGACATGAATCAGGAAGTTCTAAACGTCTTTAGCCCACAGGCCAAAGCACAGACATTCGATGCAATCCGTATCTCTATTGCCAGCCCGGAGCGGATCCGCTCTTGGTCCTATGGTGAGATCAAGAAGCCGGAAACCATCAACTACCGGACATTCAAACCGGAACGTGACGGCTTGTTCTGCGCCCGTATCTTTGGTCCGATCAAGGATTACGAATGCCTTTGTGGTAAGTACAAGCGCATGAAGTATCGCGGCATTGTCTGCGAAAAATGCGGTGTTGAAGTTACCCTGTCCAAAGTTCGCCGTGACCGCATGGGCCACATTGAACTGGCCGCCCCGGTGGCGCATATCTGGTTCCTCAAGAGCTTGCCGTCTCGTATCGGCCTGCTGTTGGACATGACCCTGAAGGGTCTGGAGCGCATTCTTTACTTCGAAAGCTTTGTAGTTGTTGAACCCGGCTTGACGCCGCTGACCAAAGGCCAGCTGCTCAATGACGACGAATACAACGCCGCTGTCGATGATTATGGCGAAGATTCCTTTACTGCCGGTATCGGTGCTGAAGCAATCCGGATGATGCTGGAAAGCCTGGACCTTGAAGCTATTCGCGACGAGATTCTGCAGGAGCTGGCAGAAACCAAGTCAGAATTGAAGCCGAAGAAGCTGATCAAACGCCTGAAAGTCGTAGAAGGCTTCATTGAATCCGGCAATCGCCCGGAATGGATGATCCTGACTGTTGTACCGGTGATCCCGCCCGAGTTGCGCCCGCTGGTGCCGCTGGATGGTGGTCGTTTCGCAACGTCTGACCTCAACGATCTCTATCGTCGTGTGATCAACCGTAATAACCGCCTGAAGCGCCTGATTGAGCTGCGTGCTCCGGACATTATCGTGCGCAACGAAAAGCGTATGCTGCAGGAAGCTGTTGACGCCCTGTTCGACAATGGCCGCCGTGGCCGCACGATTACCGGTGCCAACAAGCGTCCGCTGAAGTCGCTCTCTGACATGCTTAAGGGTAAGCAGGGTCGCTTCCGCCAGAACCTGCTGGGTAAGCGCGTCGACTATTCCGGTCGTTCCGTGATTGTGGTGGGGCCTGAGCTGCTATTGCATCAATGTGGCCTGCCCAAGAAGATGGCGCTGGAACTGTTCAAGCCGTTCATCTATTCGCGCCTCGACCAGCGTGGTCTGTCCACGACCATCAAGCAGGCCCGTAAGATGGTGGAAAGCGAACGGCCCGAAGTTTGGGATATTCTCGATGAAGTTATTCGCGAACATCCGATCCTGCTGAACCGTGCTCCGACGCTTCACCGCCTGGGCATTCAGGCATTTGAGCCGGTCCTGATTGAAGGCAAGGCCATTCAGTTGCATCCGCTGGTTTGTGCGGCCTTTAACGCCGACTTCGACGGCGACCAAATGGCTGTACACGTACCGCTGTCGCTTGAAGCCCAGTTGGAAGCACGTGTGTTGATGATGTCTACCAACAACATTCTCAGCCCCGCTAATGGCAAACCGATTATCGTGCCGTCGCAGGATATCGTGCTGGGTATTTACTACCTGACGCTCGAATATGATAACGAGCCGGGCGAAGGTACGATCTTTGGTGACCTGACCGAGATTCAGATGGCTCTCGACGCCGGCAAGGTAACGCTGCATTCCAAGATCACCAGCCGCTATGAAACGGTTGATGATGACGGTAACCCGATTACGGTGCGCGTTGAATCGACCCCGGGTCGTATGCTGCTGTCGCAGTTCCTGCCGCGTCATCCGGCCATCAAGTTTGATGTGCTGAACCGCGTTCTTGGCAAGAAGGAAGTGTCGGAAGTTATCGATATCGTCTATCGCCATTGCGGCCAAAAAGAGACGGTATTGTTTGCCGATGGCATCATGGCGATGGGCTTCCGCGAAGCTGCCAAGGCCGGTATTTCCTTTGGTAAGGATGACATGGTGATTCCTGAAACTAAGGAAAGCCTTGTTAATGAAACCCGTGCCGAAGTTGCCGAGTTCGAAAGCCAGTATGCTGAAGGCCTGATCACTCAGGGTGAAAAGTATAACAAGGTTATCGATGCCTGGGCCCAATGTACCGACCGTGTTGCCGATGAAATGATGGCGCGAATTTCTGCTATCCAGGTTGATGAAGAGTCCAAGAGGACCCTGCCGATCAACTCGGTTTACATGATGTCTCATTCCGGTGCTCGTGGTTCGCCCGCGCAGATGAAGCAGCTGGCTGGTATGCGTGGCCTGATGGCCAAGCCGTCCGGTGAAATCATTGAAACGCCGATTATCTCCAACTTTAAGGAAGGCCTGTCGGTGCTCGAGTACTTTAACTCGACCCATGGTGCCCGTAAGGGGCTGGCGGATACGGCGCTGAAAACGGCTAACTCTGGTTACCTGACCCGTCGCCTAGTTGACGTGGCGCAGGACTGCATCATCACAGAGGAAGACTGTAAGACTGAACGTGGTCTGACGGTGACCGAAGTGGTTGATGGCGGTGTCGTCATCGAAGAATTGGGTGAGCGCATCCTGGGCCGTACGACGGCGACGGATATTGCTGACCCCGTTTCCGGCGATGTTCTCATTCCGAAAGGCACACCGCTGGACGAAGCAGCTGTCGAAGTTGTTGAAACAGCCGGTGTCAGCACGGTGATGATCCGCTCGGTTCTGACCTGCGATACAAAGGGTGGTGTCTGTGGTGCCTGTTATGGCCGTGACCTGGCCCGTGGTACGCCGGTGAATATGGGCGAAGCTGTTGGCGTTATTGCCGCGCAGTCCATTGGTGAGCCGGGTACGCAGCTGACCATGCGTACCTTCCATATTGGTGGTACAGCACAGTTTGCCGAGCAGTCTTCAATTGAAGCGGCTGTCGACGGCACAGTGACGCTGGAAAATCGCAACATCGTTAAAGACTCCAGCGGTCGCCTGGTTTCCATGAACCGGAACTGTCAGATCGTCATCAACGACGACAATGGTGTCGAGCGTGCCCGTCATAAGGTGCTCTATGGTGCCCACCTGATTGTTGATGACGGTGCCAAGGTTTCCGGTGGCGACAAGCTTGCCGAATGGGACCCGTACACCACGCCAATCATTGTTGAGCGTGAAGGTGTTGCCGGCTACGTCGATATCGTGGATGGCGTGTCTATGCGCGAAGTCACCGACGAAACCACGGGTATTGCCAACCGCGTTATTACCGACTGGCGTTCGCAGCCCAAGGGCGCTGACCTGCGGCCGCGCATCACGTTGCGTGATGACAAGGGCGAAGTTGTCACCCTGGCCAACGGCCTGGAGGCACGCTACTTCCTGTCGGTTGATGCTATTCTGGCGGTGAACGACGGTGACGAACTGCATGCTGGTGACGTTGTTGCCCGTATCCCGCGCGAAGCTGCGAAGACCCGCGATATTACCGGTGGTCTGCCACGTGTGGCGGAACTGTTCGAAGCCCGTCGCCCGAAGGATCACGGTATCATTGCTGAGAACTCCGGTATTGTTGAGTTTGGCAAGGACTTCAAGAACAAGCAGCGCATCATCATTCGTCCGAAGGATGAAGAGGAAGAGCCTGTTGAATATCTGATCCCGAAGGGCAAGCACATTGGTGCCCGTGAAGGTGACTTTATTGAACTGGGTGAATACCTGCTGGAAGGCAACCCAGTGCCGCACGACATTCTGCGCGTGCTGGGCGTTGAAGCGCTTGCCAACTATCTCGTTGACGAGATCCAGGAGGTCTACCGACTGCAGGGTGTGAAGATCAACGACAAGCACATTGAGGTGATTGTTCGCCAGATGCTGCAGAAGGTTGAAATCACCAATGGTGGCGACACGACGCTCCTCAAGGGTGAACAGGTTGACAAGCTTGAGTTTGAAGAAGTCAACGCCAAGATACTTGAAGCTGGCGGTGCGCCCGCAACAGCCGACCCGGTTCTGCTGGGGATTACCAAGGCCTCGCTGCAGACGCGTTCCTTCATCTCTGCTGCTTCGTTCCAGGAAACAACGCGTGTCCTGACCGAAGCTGCCGTCCAGGGCAAAATGGATCATCTGATCGGCCTGAAGGAAAATGTCATCGTCGGTGGTCTGATCCCGGCTGGTACAGGTTCGGCCATGAGCCGCTTGCGCCATATCGCTGGCCAGCGTGACCGCGAATTCATCGACCTGCAGGGTGATGAAGAAGAAGTCGAATTCGTTGCCATTGAAGCACCGGATCCCGGTGCTGGAGACCAGCCAGATATTGGCTAAAAGGTTTCCACAGTGAATCACTCATGAAATCTGGGGGGCTGCGGCCCCCCTTTTTCATTATAGGGCAGGCGTCGGTGATGATTCTTGCAGCATAGGCAGGCTGGCGGAGCGACTGTCGCCCTGTTGGTTGGCCGTCGGGGTTGTTTTCGTTCCCCAGTACATCCCATTAGGTAATTTTATTTCAAGATTTGGTGGTTTTGAGCTCCTGCAATCACTGCATAACAGTTATGAAAAGAAAGCGATTTTTTGGCGATCATTAGGCTTGACGACATGCAGGCTCGCGACTATGGTGCGCGCCACTCCCGGACGCAGGCCGTAGGTTCGACCTAGACGCTGTGCCCAAAGAGCCCAAAAGGGCAACAGGCTCCGTCATGTGCGGGAGTAAAGCAGCAGCCGCGAACTCTAGAGCGAGCTGCTGTTGTGTTTTGTGCAAAATGTGAGGATTTCCGGGCTTTCCGGGCTGTTCGCACGCTGACAAGAATGCGGAAAGGTTAATATGCCGACGATCAACCAGCTCATTCGCAAGCCGCGCAAAAAGCCGGTCAAGCGGAACAAGGTGCCTGCTCTGGAGGCCTGTCCGCAAAAACGTGGTGTTTGCACGCGCGTTTATACTACGACCCCTAAAAAGCCGAACTCGGCTCTTCGTAAGGTTGCCCGTGTGCGACTGACGAATGGCTTTGAGGTCACCAGCTACATTCCTGGTGAAGGCCATAACCTGCAGGAACATAGCATTGTCTTGCTGCGTGGCGGTCGTGTGAAGGATTTGCCAGGTGTGCGTTACCACATCCTGCGTGGTGTTCTCGATACGCAGGGCGTTGCTGATCGTCGCCAGCGTCGTTCCAAATACGGCGCCAAGCGCCCCAAATAGGATTTCATTATGTCCCGTCGTAGAGCTGCTGAAAAACGCGAAATTTTGCCCGACGCCAAATATGGCGACGTGGTTCTGTCCAAGTTCATCAATAACCTGATGTTGCAGGGCAAGAAGTCGGCCGCAGAGCGCATTGTATATGGCGCCCTGACCCGCCTTGAAGAGACTGGCCGCAGTGAACCCGTATCGGCGTTCCATGAGGCGTTGGATAATGTGAAGCCCCAGGTTGAAGTGCGTTCCCGCCGTGTTGGTGGTGCAACCTATCAGGTGCCGGTTGATGTTCGCCCGGACCGTGCTCAGGCGCTGGCCATCCGCTGGATGATCGAAGCTGCCCGTGGCCGCTCCGAGAACACCATGGAAGACCGCCTGTTCAAGGAACTTCTTGATGCCAGCGAAAATCGCGGCACGGCAATCAAGAAGCGTGAAGACACGCATCGCATGGCAGAGGCAAACCGCGCCTTTGCTCATTATCGCTGGTAATTGGCCCCAGGCCGCTAGACGGAAGCAGAAAAATGGCTCGCGAAACAAGCATCGATATGTATCGCAACATTGGCATCATGGCCCACATTGATGCCGGTAAGACGACGACAACAGAGCGTATCCTATACTACACGGGTGTTAGCCACAAAATCGGTGAAGTGCATGATGGCGCTGCCACCATGGACTGGATGGAGCAGGAGCAGGAACGAGGCATTACCATTACCTCGGCTGCGACCACATGCTTCTGGAAAGACCACCGCATTAACATCATCGACACCCCAGGCCACGTTGACTTCACCATTGAAGTTGAACGGTCCCTGCGCGTGCTTGACGGTGCGGTTGCTGTGTTTGACTCCGTTGCCGGTGTAGAGCCGCAGTCTGAAACAGTATGGCGCCAGGCCGACAAATACGGCGTGCCGAGGATGTGTTTCGTCAACAAGATGGACCGTACCGGTGCCAACTTTGACCGCTGCGTTGACATGATCAAGGATCGTCTGGGTTCTGTTCCGCTCGTTATTCAGCTGCCGATCGGCGCTGAATCCGAATATCAGGGCGTGATCGACCTGATCAAGAACAAGGCTATTGTCTGGCAGAACGAAGATCTGGGTGCTGCATTCGACTATGTCGACATTCCTGAAGATCTGGCCGACGCCGCCGAAATGGCTCGCATGGAAATGATCGAGACGGCTGTAGAGCAGGACGAAGCTGCTATGGAAGCCTATCTCGAAGGTCAAGAAGTCAGCGAAGAAACCCTGCACGAATGCATTCGTCGCGGTACGCTGGCTGGTGACTTTGTGCCGGTTCTGAATGGTACGGCCTTTAAGAACAAGGGTGTGCAGCCGCTGCTGGACGCTGTTATTCAGTATATGCCGTCCCCGATCGACATTCCGCCGACCGATGGCATCAACCCGGACACTGAAGAAGAAATAGTGCGTAAGGCTGACGATGACGAGCCTTTCTCCGCCCTGGCCTTTAAGGTGATGACCGACCCGTTTGTTGGCTCTCTGACCTTTGCTCGTGTCTACTCTGGTGTTCTGGAAACAGGTACACAGACCCTCAACTCCGTTAAGGGTAACAAAGAGCGTGTTGGTCGTATGCTGCAGATGCATGCCAACTCTCGTGAAGACATCAAAGAAGCCCGCGCCGGTGACATCGTTGCTATTTGCGGTCTGAAGGAAACCACGACGGGTGACACACTTTGTGCTGCCAACGAGGCTGTGATCCTTGAGCGCATGGAGTTTCCGGATCCGGTTATCGAAGTGGCTGTTGAGCCGAAGTCGAAGGGTGATCAGGAAAAGATGAGTACAGCTCTGTACCGTCTGGCCCAGGAAGACCCGTCCTTCCAGGTGACTGTCGACCACGAAAGTGGCCAGACCGTGATCAAGGGTATGGGTGAATTGCACCTCGACATCCTGGTCGACCGCATGCGTCGTGAATTCAGCGTAGACGCTAATGTTGGTGCGCCGCAGGTGGCTTATCGTGAAACGATTACCGGCCCGACGGAAATCGACTACACCCATAAGAAGCAGTCTGGTGGTTCCGGTCAGTTTGCCCGCGTGAAGATGATCATCAGCCCGCAAGAAATGGGTGCTGGTGCTGAATTCGAATCCCGCATCGTTGGCGGTAATATTCCCAAGGAATACATCCCGGGTGTTGAAAAGGGCATTGGCCAGGTTGCTGAAACCGGTGTTCTGGCTGGCTTCCCGCTGATCGATTACAAGGTTGAATTGATTGACGGTGCCTATCATGACGTTGACTCCAGCGTTATGGCGTTCGAGATCGCTGGTCGCGCTGCCTTCCGTGAAGGTTGTCAGAAAGCTGGCCTGCAGCTGCTCGAGCCGATCATGGCAGTCGAAATCTCAACCCCTGAAGAATATATGGGCGATATCATTGGCGACTTGAACAGCCGCCGTGGTCAAATTGAAGGCACGGAAAGCCGTGGCCCTGCAACGGTCGTCAAGGGCGCTGTGCCGCTCGCTAATATGTTCGGTTATGTGAATAACCTGCGGTCCATGAGTCAGGGTCGCGCACAGTTCACCATGCAATTCTCGCACTATGCACCTGTGCCGCAGGCTGTAAGTGACGAGGTAATTTCCAAGCTCGCGTAAGGCGTTCGAAGAAGAGGAACTAGGTATGTCGAAGGAAAAGTTTGAACGTACGAAGCCGCATTGCAATGTTGGCACGATTGGTCACGTTGACCACGGCAAGACGACATTGACGGCGGCTATTACGAAGGTACT
>Ga0181593_10002887_pt1 | contig 15866 bp, 23 predicted proteins | sample 071ome_19_FD_133756 | JGI IMG/M metagenome (GOLD analysis project Ga0181593, IMG submission 133756) | Coastal salt marsh microbial communities from the Groves Creek Marsh, Skidaway Island, Georgia - 071413AT metaG (megahit assembly) | ecosystem: Environmental > Aquatic > Marine > Intertidal...
AATACAAACGGCAGACAAACAGAAGAGACTCCGTTTGAGCCTGCAAGTCCGTATGGTGTTGCTAAATTATACGGTTTCCATATAACAAAGAATTACAGAGAAAGCTATAATATGCATGCTTGCTCGGGTATTTTGTTTAATCACGAGTCACCTATTCGCGGTATTGAATTTGTATCAAGAAAGATTACCGACGGCGTTGCAAGGATAGTAAAAGGAATATCTGATAAAATTGTATTAGGTAATTTAGATGCCGAAAGGGATTGGGGTCATGCAGAAGATTATGTATTTGCACAATGGCTTATGCTACAACATCAAACTCCAGAAGACTTTATTATTGCGACAGGAATAAAACATAGCGTTAGAGAGATGTGTGAACTGGCGTTTAAAGTGGCAGGTATAAAAAATTGGGAACAATATGTTATATCTGATAAAGAATTTGAAAGACCAAACGAATTACACAGTTTACATGCCGACTCAAGTAAAGCAAAAAAAGTATTAGGATGGGCGCCAAATTATACATTTGAATTAATGATGCACGAAATGGTTGTTGAAGATATAAAAAGATACGAAAGCACAAAATGAAAATAGTCATCACAGGACATACTAGTGGTCTTGGAAAATCTTTATATCAAAAGTTTTCAAAAGATCATGAAGTAATAGGATTAAGTAGATCAAACGGATATGATTTAAGCTTTAATCTCGATCCTTTCTTTAAACAAGAATTTGATATTTTTATTAATAATGCTTATCATAAGTATTCACAGATTGATATTTTATATGAATTATTTAATAGAAATAAATATAAAAGTTGCACAATTATTAATGTTGGAAGTGTTAGCGCAGACGGAAACAAAGACACAATTAATAAATATGCAATTCACAAATCTTCACTCGAAAAGGCATGTACTCAGCTGCAGCTAATAGATTCTGAATGCAAGATTGTTCATTTAAAATTAGGAAGAATGAATACTCCGATGACTGACCACAGAAGAGAATATCCTCGAATGGATACTGACTATATTGCTGATACTGTTGAGTGGATTATAAAACAACCAAAAAATATTTTAGTAAAAAACTTAACTTTAGATATTATGCATAGTAGAAGGAAATCCATATCATGATACCGATTTTTATAGGATATGATAAAAGAGAGGCAGCTGCATATCATGTATGTGCAAATTCAATTATAAGAAATGCAACATCTCCTATTAGTCTAAACCCTTTATCACTTAACCTGTTAAAAGGATATGAAGAAAAACACTCTGACGGTAGTAACCATTTTATATATAGTAGGTTTCTTATTCCGCATCTTATGGGATATAAAGGATGGGCCATCTTTATGGATGGTGATATGATATTACGCGATGATGTAACAAAACTTTGGGATATGAGAGACGAATCAAAAGCTGTTATGGTTGTAAAGCACGATTATAAAACTCGTATGACTAAAAAATATTTAGGATCAAAAAATGAAAATTATCCTCGTAAGAATTGGTCAAGCGTAATATTGTGGAATTGTGGTCATGAAGAAAATCGTATTGTAACTACTGATTTCGTTTCAAATGCAACAGGCGCGCAAGTACATAGATTTACTTGGTTAGAAGATAGCTTAATTGGCGAATTACCTATTGAATGGAATTGGCTTCCTGATGAATTTGGAAAAAATGAAGACGCAAAATTATTACACTTTACGTTAGGTACTCCCTGTTTCCATGATTTTGCAGATTCGCCAATGGCTGAAGAATGGCACCGTGAAAGAATATATACAGATTATAGTCAACAGCACGGTCTGTAAATATGAAAGAAGTTTTCGAAGGGAAAACAGTTTCCGTAGTTGGAAACGCAAGAAGCCTTTTTAATTCGACACACGGCAAAGATATAGATTCTGCTGATGTGGTTTGTAGAATTAAAAGAGGCTTCTTTATGCTAAATGATACCACTGATATAATATCTCACGGACAAAGAACTGACGTATGGTTTCTTAATTGGTTTAAAACTATGAATCCAACAAAAGTTACAAATAAACGCTGTGATCATGTTGTTGAAATTCTTCACAATAAAGAGATAGATTTAGAATTTTTACAAAGAGAGTTGGGCCACCATAGACCATCTACAGGTTTAAGGATATTGCATTTTATTTCTTTATATAATCCAAAGAAAGTTAAAGTATATGGATTTGATTGGAAAAGCACTCCATCTTTTCATGATAATAAATTAGAAGATGAACGCCATGATTTTAGGCTTGAAAAAAAATATTGTCATATGAGATGGTTTAATAATAAAAAATCACAATACGAGTTAGTAAAATGAAGAGTTGGTTTGCAGGAAAAACAGTAGCTGTAATCGGTAATGCTATATCTTTATTTGATAAAAATTATGGGCAAGAAATAGATAATCATGATGTTGTCTTACGAATGAACAAAGCCGCAATATTGTATACTCGTAAAGATGCGTATACAAGTCATGGTACAAAAACTGATATATGGGTATTTTGGAACACAGCTGAATATAAAGCTATGTTTAAAGATATTCCAAAACACGTGAAAAAAATGCACGCTGGTCATCAAGGCAGGACACCTAATAATTTACATCTTGTTGACTTTGTATATCCTGATCATGGATTATATCGTGAATTAAAAAGAAAAGCTGGCAAGCATAATAATCCTACAACAGGTCTTATTACGCTTGATTATATATCACATTGTGAACCTTTACATGTTGATGTGTATGGATTTGATTGGAAAGAAACAGCCACTTTTACAGATCCTGAGAAAAAACGTGAAAGAATATGCCCACACGATTATGAAACAGAAAAAGAGTATTGTATGAAAACTTTCTTCTCTAAAGAAAACTATACTTTAAAGACCTAAATATTATAAATAAAAGAAAAACTGTCTGCCTGGAGAAAAACATGGCTAAAGAAAAAGATGATTCTTCAAAGAAAAAGAAAATTAAAGGCTTTAAAGAATTTGATCCTTCTCAATATATTGAATTAGAACCAGTAATTGCAGAGGCCGCGCGCGGAGACACGGCTGTAGTTTCATGGGGTAGAATGAACCCAATTACTACAGGCCACGAAAAACTTATCAATGCCGTTATGAACATTGCTAAAACAGAGAAAGCTTCTCCGTCAATATTTCTTACACATTCTCAAGATAATAATAAAAATCCTTTATCATATGAAGATAAAATTAAATATGCACAGAAAGCGTTTGGATCTATTATTACGAAATCAAAAGCAAAAACTATTATTGAGCTAATGAAAGAAATGGCAAGACTTTATAAAAATATAATTGTCGTTGTTGGATCTGATAGAGTAAAAGAATTTGAAACTCTTTTAAATAAATATAACGGAAAAGAATATAAATTTAATAATATTCAAATAATTTCTGCCGGCGAAAGAGATCCTGATGCAGAAGGTGTTTCAGGTATGTCAGCTTCAAAAATGAGAGAATACGCCTCAAGTAATGACTTAAAGAATTTTACTAAAGGTCTTCCTAAAAAATTAAAATCAAGTGCGGAGCAAATAATGTCAGACGTAAGAAAAGGTATGAATGAAGAATCAATCAATGAGGAAGATCTTCATGAAAAAGAACCGCGATCTATTGCACACCGCCGAGCGCTGCGTATGTTATTGAAACGTATAAAAACTAGAATTAAAATTGGTCGTGAGCGCGCAAAAAGAAAAATGGCTTCAAAAGAAAAATTGCAAAAAAGAGCGCGGAGAAAAGCTTTAGAATTTATACGTGATCGCCTTTCAAAGCAAAAGAAATATAAAGATATGACTCCGTCTGAAAAAATTGCACTTGATAGAAGGGTAAGTAAAATTAACCCTAGAACATTAGATCGTATTGCTTTAAGATTATTTCCTAAAGTTAGAGCTGCCGAAAAAGAAAGATTAGCAAAAGCGTTAAGTCAGAAAAAAGAAAATGCAAACGAAATGTTTGAGTCTTTTTTATTAGAAAGAGATACAACGAGTAGCAAGCCACAAGATCCTGACGTAAAGGATAGACCTGGTTCTCAACCAAAAGGATATTACAAAGGAGTTGCAAAGGATAAAAAAGATGCCCGTGCAGCTCACTTTGAACGCGGTGCAAAAATGGACGATGATAATCCTGCGGCATATAAACCGGCTCCTGGCGATAAAGAAGCAAAAACTAAACCTTCCGTGCACACCAAAAAATTTAAAGATATGTTTGGTGAAATGAATGAAGCTTATAAAGCAGATATGACCGCTCGTAAGAGACCTCATATGGCACTTGAAAAGAATGGATCTGTTAAAATAGATAAAAGGTTTAAGATTTTTAAACCAAAAGATATCCAAGAAGCAAATGAATCTGAATTAGAAGATATTATACATTTAATGGAAGAAACGGAAGGATTAATTGAAAGTAATGCAAAAGCAGCACTTCAAGCAAAAGCTGAAAAATCAGGTATGCCATATTCTGTGTTAAAACAAGTTTATGATCGTGGAGTTGCGGCATGGAGAACAGGTCACCGCCCAGGAACAAATCCACATCAGTGGGGATTGGCAAGAGTTAATTCGTTTGCTACTAAATCATCAGGTACGTGGGGTAAGGCTGATAAAGACCTTGCCGATAAGGTTCGTAAAGAAGAAGTTGAACTTGATGAGGATTTAGCTGCTGATATTAGACGTGAAAAAGAAAAGCAAGCTAGAAATAAAGCACGTACTGCTACTGCAAACACAGAAATTGATAGAAATAAAGCAACTGATAAACTTCATAAAATGGGTCTGAATCGTAGTATGGATAGAGCTAAACACTATGATGCTCGTATGAAATTATCTGGTCTTAGAAAAGAAGCTGCGCCTAAAATTGATGACAAGAAATATTCTGAATATATGGCTTCACGTCAAAAACCAATGAGACAATCTTCAACTAAAAAATCGTTAGCCGATATTCGCAAAAAAGCAGAAAAATATAAAAAGGAAGAAATTAATTTGTCTAAAAAAGAAGAAATCTTCGAGGCGAATGAACAAACATTAAATACACTCCTTGAAAAAATACACAATCATGTCCTCAATGGAGAAGATTATAAAACAGTTATTAATGAAATCACAACAATTGGAAATTTTGGTTGGTCTTCTAGAGAATTAACAGAATTATATATTGAAAAATATGTTGATATAAACGAAGAAATTAATTCTTCATTAGCGGCACTTTATGAAAAGCATGTTAATGAAGGTGAATTAACAGATATTGCGAAAGAGCGTATTGCTCGAGAAAAGCAAAGAGATAAAATTAAACATCTACAAATGATTGCACGAGCAAAGGTTAAAGATTTAAAAAAAGAAGATACACCATCTGACAGAGAATGGGGTACTGATAGTCTTACTGCAAAATACAAAAAAGACACCCCAGGACAAAATGATTAATTTTAAGACATATATATCTGAAGGTATAAAACTTAAACTTATCCGTGGCAAAACACAAGATGTTCTTAAGATGTGGGAAAAAGGTGATAAGACTTGGGTTGAACTTAGAGGTAAGCCTGGATTTGAAAATAAATACGATCCTAGAGACCCACTACACAAGGCAATTACAGCGTTAGGTAAGTCAGCAAATATATCCGATTTTGTAAACGGTGAAGAAGTCAGTATAAATCCAAAACATCCGAATGGCAAAAAAGCTTTAGATACAATAAAAAAGTTAATGAAATGAAATCGTTTAAACAGCATATAAATGAATCAATTCCCCCAGAGGTGGCGATGGCAGCTGTAGCGGCTCCTGTCGCTATCCCTGCGGTGAAAGCTGTTGCTAAAGGAACGTATAAAACTGTAAAAGGTATTTTTAAAGCAAAAAAAGCAGCGACTAAAGTAGGACAGAAAGTAGCAAATAGGTTAGTAAAATGAAAAACTTTAAAGATTTTGTTGTTAAAGAAAATTTAATATCAGAAGAATTTGATTACGTTGTTAAGGTAGAAGACTTGCCTGATATGTATATGAAAGCAAAAACACCTTCTGAAATTAAAAGAAATCTTAGAAAAATTTTAAGAGATCCTAATACTTTAATATCAGTTGAGCGTATACTTGCAACTGATTTGAAAAAAATATTTAGAGCTAAAGCCACAGGACAAGAAGAAGAATAATGAAAAGGTTTAGGCAATTTATTGAAGGTTCAGAAACTTGGGAAGCAGGCTATAAACGTCGAGTTGTAAAAACAACTAAACCTGAACATAAAGAAAAAGGCCATAATTGGAGAATTAAAGGTAAAGATAGACCTGAGATTTCAATTAAACTATATAAAGAAAAACCATCTTACAAAGAATTTACAAAGCAAATGAAACGTGTTGCAGGTCATGAGTTTGGTTAGGAGAAACACAAATGACAGACTATAAACAATTAGTAGAAGAATCTATCTTGGTTTACCTATCAGAAAATGATGATCATACAGTATTAGTAAAAGAGCCGCCAAATCCTTTTAGTCCAGACGCAAAGAGAATGCATACACTTCGTCATTCTAGTCGAGGAACAATGACTAAGCTTAAAAAAGGTATGTCCGATCATGAAAAGAAACATATGTCAGGCGCATATATGGACGACACAGCTATTGTACATAGAAAAACCGGTAAAACTATGGCACATGTGATGCGCTTTAATGGTAAAGACACAAAACCTAAAACTTTTGGCGAAGTTCGTAAAGAGATTCAGGCACACATTTCAAAGCACCACCCAGAGAAGTAAAATGGATAAATTTAGTAAATATACAGAAGAACGAATTGACGCGATTTGTGAAGAGTGTAATCTATATGAAGATTTGGAAATCACCGAAGCAGAGTATCAAGGTAAAAAAGTTAAACTAAACGATCCTATTCGTACTTCAGAAAATCCAAACAAAAAATTTAAAGTTTATACTAAAGGGGAAAACGGCGGCATTGTAGTAGTTCGTTTTGGTGATCCACATATGGAAATTAAAAGAGATGATCCTGCAAGACGTAAAAACTTTAGAGCAAGACATAACTGTGATAATCCTGGACCTAAGTGGAAAGCACGCTATTGGTCATGTTATCAATGGCGGGCAGGCGCAAATGTAGATAATTGATAAATATAACAGAAAAAGATGAATTAAAGTTTGGTAATTTAGAAATATATAAACAATTAAAACCAAAACCAAGGAGAATAAAAAATGGCACTTTGGGCAAAAACAGACGCAACAGCTTCAAGACCAAAATGGTTAGAAACAAATGCAAATAATACAAATAAATCTAATGATGAAGATCTTGCGGTTTTTATTGATACTGCAGAGGCAGGAGTAGCAGCCAACCGTTCAAAAGGTTTAAAAACACCAGGTTGGAATTTGTATTGGACAACACACAGCGGTACTCGCCATCGTGTTGAGCCATTAGTTGTAATGAAAGTTTCTTCTGGCGATGCAGGAGATAACGACTCATTCCCTAATTCCTAATTAGTAAATTTATATCATGAAATTAGGAGAATCAACCTTTCCTCTCTACGCTGCAAAACATTATGATAACCCGCATTGTTCTGACATTGCAGAATTTGAAGAAGATCTAAAACGTTTTCAATATCTTAGAAAACTTTTTGGTAGATATAATCAAACTGGAGAGCTTAAGGAAAGGTTGATTCTAAATCATCTAATAATTTTGTATAATTGCTTTGGTGTAGAAACGACAAATATGTTATTCATGAAACTCGATGAATATCATGAATATTTAAAACCGTTTGTGGTATACTTAAACTTTATGCCAGAATTTATTGAATATGAAGACGAAAGAATTCATAGCAGACATATTAAGAGTGACGAGCTGATTATAAAAGTTTTAAAGGAAATATAAAGTGGTTGTAGATCTATTTTTAGTATATCAATTTATAAGAAGACTAGCTACGCCTTTTGAAAAATGGCCTGCGTATGAGGCTGGTGTAATAGACGGCGATGGTAATATTCTTATAAAGAAAAAAGATCGTCTTTTGGTATCTCAAAGGAAATCTTTTGGTATCTTTGATCTAATGATATTAAAACTAAAAAAACTACTAGGTAAAGTTCCCGGTGGTAAAACTAGACTTGCATCTTATGCTGCAGCTATATGGCTTATTAAAGAGTGGAAACATTTTTCTGAAGACAGTTTGCTTAATGAATCTGTTACTGAAAAACAAATTGATGAATCATTAGAATTGTTTTTGATTCGATATAATCATTATAACACACTTGTAGAAAATGTCAATGGAAATTTAATAGAAAAATTAAAAGCAACCGATGATATGGGTAAATGGATTGATGATTTTCAGAAATCAGATGCGCCACAATTCAAAGGCAAGTCAAAAGAAAAACGTCGCCAAATGGCAATTGCTGCTAAGTACGGCGCAGAGCGTGACGTAGGCCTTAGAGAATGGGTATGCGGTCAATGTAACTGTGAACCGTGTATTTGTGAAAATGATGGATTGGATGAACTGTCATTATCAGTAAAAGATCTTGAAAGACTTAAAAAAGGCTTGAAAAAAGAGAACCTTGAAGAAGTAGCCGCAATAGCACGTGGGAAAAAAGCTGGACCAAATGGTGAAATACAAGCTACTATTGGTGGAAAGAAATATCAAATAGAAAAATCATTAGATCATAATGAACGCCATAAAGGTGAATGGAAAGTTATGGTTTGGGATAAACGTAAGAATAGCTGGGAATGGGAAACTACTGAATATGGTAAAGCCAATGCTAAAGCATGGATTGTGGACCGCATGAATGAAGAACCAACAAATACTGTAGGCGGCGGAGCTATTGCAGGTATGGATGCAGGCCATATGTCAAAAGCCGCGCAAAAGAAATGGGTACAATCAAATAAAAGAAAAAGAAAAACTATTAGAGATGTTATGAAAGGCGGATTAGTATAATTAGCTTTTTTACAAAATCAATTGATGAAGAACAGTGGGAAAGATGGAAGTTCGCTGTAATTGGAGATTTAGCAATTGTTGCGTTAAGTAATTCTTTTGCTATAATAATTTTTCAAAATTCTTCAAGACTTTAAGGAGAACAAAATGGCAAAATTGCAAGGAACAACCGAAGATAATAGCTCATCACAACAATCAAACACCCTACAATTATCTTCCCGTGGTGTTGGAATTATAAATAGTATTAGTCTAAATAGTGATAGCACAAAATCCGTAAAAGTAGTAACTCTAAAACAAATAAAACAAACGAAGGAATAGAAAAATGTCATTAAAAGATATTACTCAAGCAGCAGTAGATAAAAATCCACTTGCATTAAAAACCGCAGTAGAAGCAGAACTGAACCAAAGAGTAGTTGATGCATTACAAGCAAAAATGGAAAATGCATTTGCTGTGGAAGAAGAATTAGATCTAGACGAAGAAGAATTGGATCTCGAAGAAGCTAACGACGAAGACGAGGATGAAGAAGACGAGGATGAGGACGACGATTAAGTCGTTTATTAGCAATGGCTAAGCTTTATCTTATTATTATTGTCCTAGGAATTCTGGGTGGTGTCGGTTACGGCGCTAAATCATATTATGAATGGTCAGAAGCGACTATTGCCACTTTACGTGAAAATAATGTTAAGCTAAAAAGTGCAGCTGAAACTCTTCAAAATACTGTAGAGAAAATGGCAGCCGATGCTCAAAAAAATGAACAATTAAATAAAGATCTTACTAAAAGATTACAACAATCTCAAGAACACCTTGATAAATTAAGAGGCGCTTTTGCAAAAATAGATTTAACTATGGAGGCATTAACAAATGCACAAGGACTTGAAGATAGAGTCAATAGAGCAGTGGAAAAACTTATTGGTTGGATTGCCGAAGAAACTGATCCTAATCCTCCTACCGATGATACTTCTGACGGGGTGTCTGGGGAGAACGCCGGAACCGGAAGTAGTAGTAACAACTGAATACCAAGAAAGAAATATTCCTATTCAGGAACATCCTAAGGGTGTAGAATGGAACCCAGTTCCTTGGTTTGTTATAACTGAAGACAATCTTGAAGAAAAAATAGCAGAAATTGAAAGCGCAACAGGTAACGTTGTAATTTTTGCTATAACACCAAAAGGTTATGAAAATCTCGCGATTGGTATTGCAGAACTTCGTCGTTATATCAAAGATCAACAAGCTATCATTGCTTATTATGAAGAAGCAATAATACCAACTGAACCTGAACCTTCAGAGGAAGATAAAAACACTGAATAAAAAAATTATATAATTTATAAATATTCATATTATAAAAAATGGCCTTGTGAGTAACGAGGCCATATTATTTTAAAGAGACACTATGGCTGATAACGAAGTAAATACACTAAAAACTGACGTTGCTCTTATAAAAAAAGATATAAGACAAATTGAGCGTGTGTTTGATAAAGTTGATGGTGCCATTTCGGATATGTCAGAATTGCATACAATTGCAGCGGTTCAAGAAGCAATATTAGAAAGTGCTGAAAGAAGACTAACGATGTTAGAAGAAAATATAGCCAAGCAAACGGAAGAAGAATTATCATATCGTAAAGAACTTCGTCAATCTCTTGAAGATATGAAAAATCAGACCGTAAAAGAAAGAGATAAGCGCCATAAAGAAGTTTTAGATTCTATTCAAAATGTCCATGAAACTCTTATTTCAAAATTAGATAAACAAGATAAAAGAATAACGGCTCTTGAAAATTGGAGATGGTATATTCTTGGCGCGACCGGAGCATTAGTTTTCCTCCTCACTAAATTTAATATGATTATGTCATATTTTTATTGACATTTTCCGTTCCGTTGGATAATATAAACACATATTTTAATTGACATTTTCTGTTTTTTTGGTTAGAATAGAAAATATCCAATATGTAAAGCGAGACAAAATGGTCGATTTTGTAGATCTTCATTATGCAACAATGTTATCAGGGCGCCTTGAGCGTTTTAGAGTTAAATCAACAAATCCTTATAAAATAAATTTTAGGTGCCCAGTTTGTGGTGACTCACAAAGATCACAAGCAAAGGCTCGTGGTTGGTTACTCGAAAAAGACAATTCTTTTCGCTTTTATTGCCATAATTGTGGCGCAAGTCAATCTTTTTCTTATTTTCTACAAAACATTGATAGTTTGGCATATAATGATTACATAGCAGAAAAGTTTGTAAATAAGACAAAAGACAAATCAACAGAAGAAATTAACGATGAGCAATTTAAGACAAAGGCCCCAAAGTTTAATAAAAAGAATCCTTTATTAAAGATTAAAAAGATAAGTCAATTAAAAGCAAATCATCCTGTAAAACAATATATAATGAAACGTGGTATACCACCCGAACATCATTATAGAATGTATCTTGCAACAAAATTTAAAACTTGGATTAATGAAATTATTCCAAATAAATTTGAAAACGTAGATAAAGATGAGCCTCGTTTAGTAATACCTTTCTTTGATGAAAAGGGGAAAATGTTTGGAGTTTCTGCGCGAAGCTTTGATCCAAATACTTCTTTAAGATATATTACAATTATGTTTCAAGACCGACCAAAAATATTTGGCTTAGACAAAGTGAATATGAATAAAACGTACTTTGTAGTTGAAGGTGCTCTTGACAGTATGTTTCTTTCAAATGCAGTTGCAATGGCAGGTGCTGAAGGAAGCACAACCGCATTAAGTAATCTTAAAAATGCAATTTTTGTTTTTGATGCGGAGCCGAGAAACAAAGAAATCCATAAAAGAATGGAAAAAGTAATTGCCAAAGGTTATAGAATATGTATATGGCCATCAAATGTTCCAGCAAAAGATATTAACGAAATGATTCTTGCAGGAAAAACGGACGTTGAAAAAACTATACTTGATAATACATATTCTAGCCTAGAAGCGAATTTAAAATTGATGGCATGGAGAAAAACATGATTAGAGCAATATTGGCCTGTGATGACGATTGGGGTATTGGTAAAGATGGTGACTTACCATGGCCACACAATCCCGCTGACCTCAAATGGTTTAAAGAAAACACAACAGGTGGGGTGGTGGCAATGGGTAAAGCAACTTGGGATAGTTTACCAAATAAACCGTTACCTAATCGCAATAATATTGTCGTTACAAGTAGTGAAAATGATTATAACGGTGGTGGTTACCACTACATGAAGTTTAATACTGCTAAAACAGAACTTACTAATATGGATAGACTTCAAGATGTTTGGATTATTGGTGGTGCACAACTTGTGTCAGGCCTACTATCAATCATAGATGAGATATGGTTAAGTCGTATAGCAGGAGTTTATAATTGTGATGTGTTTCTTCCTCGTGATATGATAGAAGCAACGTTTGAATTATATAGTAGCCAAAAAGAAGATGGTATATATGTTGATAAATGGAGAAGTTATTAATGCAACAATACAGAACCCTTATTAAAGATATTATAACACACGGAGAAAAGACAGAAGATAGAACAGGTATAGGAACTCGTTCTATTTTTGGTTATCAAATGAAATTTAATTTGGAAGAAGGGTTTCCTGCTGTTACAACAAAAAAATTAGCTTGGAAATCTGTAGTTGGTGAACTACTTTGGTTTCTTGAAGGTAGTACGGATGAAAGAAGATTGGCGGAACTTACTTATGGAAAGGATAGAGAAGATCTCGTAAATAAGAATACTATTTGGACCGCAAATGCAAATAAACAAGGTATTGATCTCGGGCATTATAATGATGAGTATATAAAAGAACTTGGTCCTGTGTACGGATCTCAATGGAGAAAATTTTCGTATTATCAGGATGACCCTAGAGGCATCGACCAAGTAGCTAGAGTTATAAAAGAAATCAAAGATAACCCAGACTCAAGACGTATTATAATGTCTGCTTGGAATCCTATGATGCTAGACAATATGACTTTACCACCATGTCATATAATGGCTCAATTTATCGTAAGAAACGGCAAATTAAGTTGTCAGATGTATCAAAGATCTGCCGACGTTGGTTTAGGAGTTCCATTTAATATTGCTTCATACGCACTCCTTACGCATATTATAGCACGTGAATGTGAATTAAGTGTTGGTCAATATGTTCATACGATAGGAGATGCTCACATATATAACAATCACATATATGATATGGTAGCAATGCTAGATCGTGAGCCGTATCCTCTTCCAACACTTGTAATTGATAATTCTTTTAATCTTATAGATAGATTAGCAACGCGTTTTAGAAAAGAAGATGCATCATTATTTACTCTTAAAAATTATCAACATCACCCTGAAATAAAGATGGATATGGCGGTATAAAAAAAATAAAAAAAGTATATTTCATATGCTAAGCTTGTTGGGACATTATAAATATTCCACAATATATGATCATATATAGTAAAATAATCCCTACTAAATACAATATATACTATTCATTTGAATGGTAGAATGATTTGTTCACTTACAATAAAAAAGAAAGGTTATAGACATGCTTGAAAGTAATCTTGCTAAAGCAGAAACTATCCCATATACAAACGGTGTAGTACACGGAGAACATCCTTTTACAAGACCAAATATAAATTATGTTATTAAAAGGGACGGAACTACTGAAGAATACAAAGAATTGAAAATTCAAAATGCCGTATCTGGTGCAATGAAATCAATAGGTATCAAAAGTAAAAAATTAGCAGAAGAAGTAAGCAATGACGTAACAGATTTATTAGTAAAAGAATTTAACGATGCAATAATTAATGTTGACTCTATTCACACTGCAGTTGAAAATATAATTATGGACATGGGTCTTCATGATTTGGCACGTGAATATATTCTTTATCGTTTTAATAATCAACCAAACATCTTTCGTAAGAGAACAAATTTAAAGCCATATGAATATCCTCAAGTAGTTGAGTTTACTGATGCTATTCGTCATTCATATTGGGTTCATACAGAGTTTAATTATTCTTCTGATATTCAAGATATGAAAGTCCGTATGACACCTGAAGAAGTTGATATTGTAAAGAAAGCAATGCTGGCTATTTCTCAGATTGAAGTTGCGGTTAAAACGTTTTGGGCAAAGATTGGTGATAAGTTTCCAAAACCTGAAATTCAAGCTGTTGGCGTAACATTTGGCGAGTCTGAAGTTCGTCATGCTGATGCTTATTCAAATCTTATTGAAATTATGGGTCTTAATCAAGAATTTGAAAAAATTATTGAAGTTCCTGCTATGAAAAAACGTATTGCTTATCTTGAGCAATCAATTGCACAACCTGTAGATGATAAAGACTATTTTCATAAAATTATTTTATTCTCGATGTTTGTTGAGAATGTATCATTGTTTAGTCAATTCTTAATTATGATGGCATTTAATAAACACAAGAATTTATTAAAAGGCATTTCAAACGCTGTAGAAGCAACATCTAAAGAAGAAGATATCCACGCACGTTTTGGATTTGAATTAGTAAACATTATCCGAGAAGAAAACCCTGAGTGGTTTGATAAAGACACAATAAATGAAGTGAATAGACTTTGCCGTGAAGCCTTTAAGGCCGAGTCTTCAATCGTTGATTGGATCTATGGTGATTCAGATCTTGACTTTTTGCCAAAAGCAACTGTTAAAGAATTCCTAAAACATCGTTTCAATCAATCATTGACAGCTATAGATATGAAGCCTCTCTACGAAGTAGATCAAGAAGCGGTACAAAGTACCGATTGGTTTGTTGAAGAAATTTTGAGCACAAAGAATATTGACTTCTTTGTCAAACGTAGTACTGCATATTCTAAAAAGACCAAAGCTTTCACAGAAGACGATCTATTTTAAGCTATTCTAATTCAGACAATTTATTTTAAGAGGAAAAATATGAAAAAATTTTATTGGCTCAACGACGATTCACGCACATTTTTGTCAAGAGGTTATTTAAGTAAAGGTGAAAAGCCGGAAACGCGTATTCGTGAAATTGCGAATAAAGCTGAATGGTATCTAAAGGATATGGCTAAGACTGAGGAAGTAAAACAAAAATATGATGGATTTGCAGATAAGTTTTATGAATATATGAGTCGCGGATATTATTCTCTTGCATCTCCTGTATGGGCAAACTACGGCAAAACTCGCGGTCTACCAGTTTCTTGTTTTGGTTCATTCATTGATGATAATATGGAATCTATTTTATACGGCGTTGCAGAAAATGGAATGTTAATGAAAAATGGTGGCGGCACATCTGGATATTTTGGAGCAGTAAGACATCGTGGATCGCTAATTACTGACCAAGGAGAGTCTTCAGGATCTGTCCATTTTATGCAAATGTATGATACGCTTGCATCTGTTGTGTCACAAGGTTCCGTCCGACGCGGTTTCTTTGCAGCTTATCATGACATTGAACATCAAGATGCAGATGAATTTTTAGATATAGGAACAGAAGGCAATCCAATACAAGGGTTAACCACAGGGATTACAGTATCTGATAATTTTATTAATGAAATGAGGGATGGCGATCCTGAAAAGAGACGTATATGGGCAAAAGTTTTACAGCGTAGATCTGAAATTGGATTTCCATATATTCTTTATAAAGATAACGTAAATGATAATAGACCACAAGTTTATAAAGATAAAGATATGTCTATACACGCATCAAATATGTGTGCAGAGATAGCATTGCCTTCTTCAGTTGATGAAACTTTTACTTGTGTTCTTTCGTCTTTAAATTTACTGCATTGGGACAGTATTAATGATACTGATGCAATTGAAGTTCTAACAATATTTCTTGATACTGTATGTGAAGAATTTATTCGTAAAACTGAAAATAAAGAATATCTTAAAAGAGCAAGAAATTTTGCAATAAGACATCGTGCTCTTGGTGCAGGTGTATTAGGATGGCATTCTTATCTTCAATCAAATATGATAGGCTTTGAAACAAAAGAAGCTGCTCAGAAGAATCTTGAGATTGCAAAAACATTCCGTGAAAGAACACACAACGCATCAAAAGA
>Ga0181593_10002894_pt1 | contig 15849 bp, 8 predicted proteins | sample 071ome_19_FD_133756 | JGI IMG/M metagenome (GOLD analysis project Ga0181593, IMG submission 133756) | Coastal salt marsh microbial communities from the Groves Creek Marsh, Skidaway Island, Georgia - 071413AT metaG (megahit assembly) | ecosystem: Environmental > Aquatic > Marine > Intertidal zone...
CCACAGATCAATCCACCTCAGCCCTCAGCCTCACACCCCTCGGAGCCGAACATGTCTAGTATGAGCCCACTTGAGCGCGCCAAGGCGCTCTTATCACAGGCGAACAGCAACACCGTGACCGCAGAGACGGCTACGCAATCATCTGCACCAGAGCTCAGCCCACTTGAGCGCGCTAAAGCCCTGCTTGCGAAGGGCCAAGAGGTCGCGCAGGTCGTGACCTCTACACCACAGACGTCAGAGCAGCAGAGCCCAACGCTCAGCCCGCTCGAGAAGGCGAAGGCCTTGCTCGCTAAAAATCGAGCCTCTACAGCCGATGACACGGCGTCCTCCGCGCCCGCCACAGAGCGACCCGTTGAGCAGGAGGGGATGAGCCCACTAGAGCGCGCCAAGGCGCTCCTCGCTCAAGCAGAGCGATCTCCTCAGCAGACCTCTGAGGGCTCTGAAGCTCAGCCTGAGGCGTCAACCGCAAAGAGCGTGATCGATGACGCGATCCAGAGCGCTGAGCAGGTCGTCGCTCAGCTTACGGCGCAGCGCGACGCCGCTCTCAAGGCGGTCCAAGAGGCGACCGCCCGTCAAGGGAGAGAGGAGAACCCCGCCGCCGCGCTCCTCTGTTAGCAAGGTGAGGTCGCGTTTGGGGAGGGTGAGCTCGAGAAGGCCGCTCAGCCCTTTGAGTCAGCGCTCGTTGTTGACGTAGACTCGATCAGAGCGTTGAGCAACCTCGGGGTCGTCGCGATGCAGGTCGAGCGCCCATGGCAAGCGCTCAGCTACCTCCTCGTCGCCCTCATTAAAGACCATGAAGATGAGAACGTCGTCGCGAACCTCCATGGCCTCTTGAGCGCTTATCCAGAGCTTAAGGTCGCTCAGTCCCTGTTCGGTTAACCGGTCGCTGATGCCTCCTAAAGGTCCCCTCCCACCCCTCCCTGCTCGACGAGGTCGGTTTAGGCCCGCTGACTTGAGGGCTGTCCCCCTTCAGGTGATCTGTGAAGAGGAGGAGTGGGTGGTCATTCACAAGCCCGCGGGGCTCTTATCAGTCCCTGGTGTAGAGCCTTGGGCGCAAGACGCTGCGAGCGTGCGTGTTCGAGAGCGCTTCCCGAGGGCGAGAGGTGGGCTCGTAGCGCATCGCTTAGATATGGCGACCTCAGGGCTGATGGTGTTCGCCTTGAGTGAGCGTGCCCTCTCGAGGCTCAATGAGGCCTTTGCGCGAAAACAGGTCCATAAGCGGTACCTCGCGGTGCTCTCTACAGAGGGTCCGTTGGCGCCTGAGGGGGAGCTGTCTTTACCGATGCGGCTCGACCCTCATCAGCGCCCGCTCCAGCTCATTGACTTCGTGCATGGTCGACCCTCACTCACCCGCTGGCGCGTGGAGGGCGCTCACCCGCTCGGGACCCTCGTGTCGCTGTGGCCAGTCACTGGTCGAACGCATCAGCTCCGGTTGCACGCCGCTCACCCGTTGGGTCTGAGCGCCCCAATCGTAGGTGACTCGATCTACCACAGAGAGGCTGACCTCGGCGCAGAGGGTCACGTCTTGGTCGGTGGCGCGCCAAGGTTGTTGCTACACGCGACGAGCTTAAGCTTTGATGATCCATGTACTGGGGTGCGACGCTCGTTTGAACATACACCCGACTTTGTGACGTCTCTCTCGATGTCCTCAACTGATTGACTTATTAAGATAGGAGCCCCTCTGATGTCTCACTCGACAAAGGGAAAGCAAAGCGGGATCAGCTTTGAGCTGTCCGCTGATCAAAAAGACCTACAGGCGCTCGCGCGCGAATTCGCCAAAAACGAGATCCGTAAGGTGACAGCCCACCATGACCACACGGGTGAGTTCCCAATCGAGACCCTCAAAAAAGCGTGGGAGCTCGGCCTTGTGAACACCCACATCCCCGAGGACTGTGGTGGCCTTGGGCTAGGGGTCTTGGAGGGGGTCTTACTGGGTGAAGAAACCGCGTGGGGTTGCACGGGGGTCTCAACCGCGATCGAGGCGAACACCCTCGCTGAGGCACCTGTGATCGTGGCGGGGAGCGACGCGCAAAAGAAAAAGTACCTCGGTCGTATGACAGAGGAGTTCTTGTTCGCGGCGTATGGGGTCACGGAGCCGAACGCGGGCTCTGATGTGGCGGGGCTTCAGACAAGGGCTGAGCGGAGGGGTGATGAGTATGTGCTGAACGGCCAAAAAATGTGGATCACGAACGCGGGCAAAGCCAACTGGTTCTTTGTGCTCGCTAAGACCGACCCAAACGCAGGCCACGCGGGTATGACGGGCTTCATTGTCGACGCAGACAGCCCAGGGATCACGCTTGGTCGCAAAGAGTGGAACATGGGTCAGCGCGCGAGCGACACCCGTGGGGTCACCTTTGAGGACGTCGTCGTCCCTGCTGAGAACCGGCTTGGTGATGAAGGGTATGGCTTTAAGATCGCGATGAAGGCCTTTGACATCACCCGCCCGCTGGTCGCCTCCGGCGCGGTCGGGCTCGCGAGAGCCGCCTACGAGCACGCTTTAGGCTATGCACAAGAGCGCAAGACAATGGGGCGCCCGATCGCAAAACATCAGGCGGTGAGCTTCATGATCGCGGACATGGCAAAGGACATTGAGGCCGCGCGTCTCCTAGTCTGGAAGGCCGCTTGGACCATTGACCAGGGGGTCCGTAACACCCACCTCGCGTCGATGGCGAAGTGCTTCGCGGCAGACACGGCGCACCGCGTCGCGAGCGACGCGGTTCAGGTGTTTGGTGGGAACGGCTTCAACACGGAGTACCCGGTAGAGAAGCTCCTGAGAGACTCAAAAATCTTCCAAATTTATGAGGGGACGAGTCAAATCCAGCGCCTGATCATCGCGCGCGAGCTCTTCGGTCGCTGAGCGTTTTTAAGGTCATCAGCGCGACGCGTACCATAGATCTCAGCGGAGGCGCTTGAACCCACCTGTGGAGTGGCATAGGATGATCGCCACTTAATCATCTTCAGGTGAGGTGGACTCTGATGAATTCAGTCAAACGCTTAACGTGCCTCGGGACCCTCGCGCTCGCGAGCGTCCTCTTCACGCTCCCCGTACAGCTGTACGCTCAGGGGAGCTCGAACCCACGCTATCAGGCGGCGGTCCGCCAAGCTGAAGAGGCCAAGGCGAGCGGTAAATATAAAGACGCCGCCGAGGCGTTTAGGCGCGCCAATAGCTTAGAGCCCAACCCAAAGATGCTCTATGACATCGCCCTGATGTATCAGCAGGCGGGCGAGCGACGCCTCGCGTTACAATATTTTAAGATGTTTGTTGACCAGATCCCATCTGACGCTCGGGCCTCCGACGCGATGGGCTTTATCACCCAGCTCCAGACGGCGCTCCTCGATGAGTATGAAGAGCTGATCATTACTAGCCAGCCAGAGGGCGCCTACATCTACGTCGAGTCTCGCGCCAACGGCTCGATTGGTGAGGCTCCGATTAAGACAAAGCTCTTACCAGGAGAGTATGAGATCATCGCAGAGCTTGATGGCTATGTAGACGCGACGCAGATCGTGACGGTCCAAAAAGGCACCTCAACACAGGCCGCGCTGTCTTTATACAGTGAGCAAGAGGTCGCGCCCGTCTCCTTCTTAGTGAACCGCGCCAACGCCAAGATCTATGTCGACCAACAGCTCCTCGCGAGGACACCGCTAGAGCGCCCGCTCTTGCTTCGTCAAGGGGTGCATGTGATCCGTGTCATGCTCGCAGGCTATGCGCCTTGGGAGCGAGAGGTTCGTGTTCAGGCTCAGATGCCGATGACGGTAGACGTCGTGCTCACCGAGCAGTCGATGGACGGCTCCTTAGCTGCTACACCTTCGGCTCCTGACGGCTCAAGTGGTGGAGGCGGGAGCGTGGGGCCATGGGTCACCATGGGGGTGGGGGCCTTGTTGCTCGGAGGGAGCGCCTATACTGGGTTCTCAGCGCAACGCCTCTACGGTCAACTTGATGAGCTACGTGTACAGGAGCTCGCGATCGCAGAGGGAGACATTGAGCTCGGTAACACCTTTGTCCTGCTCACGAACATCTTGATGAGCGCGGGCGCCTTGAGCCTCTCAGCGGGTGGGGTCTGGTGGGCGCTACAGCCGAGCGACTCAGGGGTCCCCTCGATGGCTACGACCTTGAACCCGGCCTCTCCACCCTCGTCGCTTACAGCGCGACGGGCGCTGTTGAGTCCATAAGCTCAGAGGAGCTTGGGCGAGCTTGCTCTGAAGTCCTGCGCTCCCTTACTTTAACTTTAACTTGATCTCCACGGCCCTCGCCACTCGACATAAGGATCCCCTATGTCTCATGATAGCTCAACGCTCCGCTCACGACAGGCGCTCGCGCTCCTGACCTTGATGATCGCGATCTCTGGCTGCACGCTCGATTTCGATGACTTTACCCCTTACACCGAAGAGAACCTAAATAACCGTAACAAGCCTCCAGAGATGGATATGGAGCCCCCTCCGGTAGACGTAGATATGATCCCCGTGGAGCCAGATATGCTCCCCCCTGATATGGATCCACCACCGCTAGACGGCGACGGAGATGGGGTTGTGGACGGTGTGGACAACTGCCCAACGCTCGCTAACGTCGATCAAAGAGACACAGATATGAACGGCGTCGGTGACGCGTGTGACGACGCGGACGCCGATGGCGTACAGGATTATAGCTACGACTCTGAGTCACCAGAGCCTTACGCTCAGCTCGACAACTGCTTAGGGGCCTCAAACCCTGATCAGTCGGACTTAGATTGGGATGGAGAGGGCGACGCGTGTGACCTCGACGCCGACGGAGATGGGCTAGACGTGACCCAAGAAGAGGAGCTCGGGACGGACCCTCTCCAGAGCGACAGCGACTATGATGGGTGGCGTGATGATCAAGATTACTGTCCACGTACCCCCTCTCGAGACAACCGCGACTTAGACGGGGATGGGTATGGGGATGACTGTGACGCAGATGACGACGCTGATGGGGTATATGATTGGTTAGACAGCTGTCCCTTTGCGCCTGACACAGAGGCTCAACCCGAACAGGGGCGAGGCGCGGTCTGTGCTACGGACGCCGACAGTGATGGGCTTACTGATGATCAAGACCCTTGCCCTTTTGAACCTAACGTTGAGGGTAGGACCGCGAGCTGTACGCTCGCAGTGCAACGCTGGGGGTATGAAGGTGAGCACTATGATCTAGAGCAGACGAGCCGTGGAGAGCTCTTATCTGCGACTCAAGGTGGCTTGAGGGTCCTGTCACCTGCTCAGGAGGGCCCCTCGTCTTGGGGAGAGGAGGACGGCTTACCGAGCCGAGATGTCCGGCGGGTGGTGGCGACCGATCACCCTCACGTCTCGGCGTGGGTGTTGATGGAGGGGACAAGGAGCCTCGGCGCGCTACGCTGGGACAGTAGCCTGTCTCAGTACTTTGTCATCGAGGTCTCGCTAGACGCCTTAGGCGTTAACGGTACGCCACAGGCGCTCTCTGCGTATCAAGGGTCCGCGTGGGTAGGGACAGATCAGGGGCTATATCAGCTCGACTCAGAGGGGGCGAGCGAGGTGACCCTTGGGGCGACTGCGCCTGCGGTTACTGCGCTCTACACGGCCAGCAACGGGCTCACCCTCGTCGCGGCTGGCGTGGAGCTGTTTCTCATAGATTCAGAGGGAGCGGTGTCGCCCTTCGGGAGCGTCGCGGAGCTTGGAGAGGTTCAATCGATCCAGTACTTCAACGCGGGCCGGCTCGCCTTGTTAGGCGCTCAGAAAAGCGCCTTGATCGCGCTCCCTGAGCCTGCGCAAAGCGTGACCCTGCTTAACACATATGACTACGTCGCTTATGATATCATCGAGCGACCAGATGGGCTCTACTTTGCGACCGCGGAGGGGCTCATCTATATTGATGACTATGGGAGGGCATACGAGCCTGGCTCACGACAGGTTGGGGGGAGCGTGACCCGCTCCATTGAGCCCTCTTTGACAGAGGGGCGGTTCTGGACAGGGGCCTCAGGCGTCGCCTCAGAGCACGCGGCGCTCTGGAACGCGTACTCGATCCCAGATGAGCCCTGTGTTCGTGACCATGTCCTGGCCGGTAGCTATTGGTGGGTCGCGACGCCCACCGGCCTCTATCGAGTCTCTAGCGCAGGAGAGAAACAGAGCTACGGCGCAGGCTCATTTTATCGTGTGATCCTCAATGAAGATGGGGTGTGGAGCGCGAACGAGACGGGGCTCATTCAGCTGAGCGGGAATGACACGATCGCTTATCCTTATCCAGAGGGGGTCTCCCCTCCAATTAGGGCGATTGAGCAGATCGGTGACCAGATGTGGATTGGGGGGACAAATGGGGTCGCTTATGCGACGATTGAGGGGGGGCTCTTAGGGGCATGGAGCGCGCTACCTGCAGACGGTGAGGGCTTCCCTTATGGTCAAGTTATGGGGATCAACGCTCAAGGGGACACCGTGTGGGTCGCGGTCGCAGAGGACCCCATCAACGGAGGGGGGGGGCTCGCTCGATATGACACGACCCTAGGGAGCTTCATTAACCCGCCCTATACGGTTGATAACGGTGGGATCACCTCGCACACCATCTTTGATATGGACATCTATGGAGACATCATCGCGCTCGCCAGTAACATCGGCGCTCGGGTGATTGGGTTCTTGGAGGCACCGAGCTTCAGTAACATCGCGTTGAACTCTGGCCTCCCTCCCGCTGCAGGGAGCAGTCATATCCAGTCTCTCGCGCTCACCTCAAGCTACCTGTACCTGTCGCTGAAGCCTACTCCGGATGAGCGCCAACCTTATGGCGCCCTCGCTCGTTTTACTCATGATGTTGAGGGGCAAAACCCCATTGATTTTACGAGCGCACAGCTCTATGCGTCAGCGGACACGGATGTGCTCACGGTCCCTGAAGCAGACCTCGTCAGCACCCGCTTACACGACCTCACCAGCCCAAATGACTATGTACAGTTGAGCTACTCTAGCTGTGGTAGCGAGGCGTACCCAGGCCTTGTTGGGCTCTTAGATGGTGAGGCGGGCCTCTATCAACGGGTCGAGGAGACTCGCCTCAAGACCTCTGGTGACACGAACGTCTTGATCCCGTCACCGGGAGAGCACCTCACGTGGGCTCAGTCCTATCAAGGTGAGGGTGACATCAAGGTCTATCTCACCGACCTCGCGGATGAATACCCCGACCCATATCAGCTCAGAGACCCGCTCCCACGTCGCGCTGTTCAGGCGCTTAATCGCGCCGTCAAGATGTGTCAGAGATATGAGCTTACGGGGAACCCTGGGCAATACAGCGTGGAGTGCCTCCTTGAAGAGAACTACTACGCGAGCAACCTGAACGAGAGCTGGAACGTCAACCCAAACCCGCTCTTTGATGGGATCCCTACCGACATCCGTAGCTTTATTGTCGACGGTGACAAGCCCGCCACCGTTCGTTGGTATGCGACCGATAGAGGGCTGATCAGGCGTACCAATAACACCGTCTTCGATGAGGGGTACGTGATCCCAGGGTATGGGGTTGGGGCGCCAGAGATCACAAACCTCTACGCGGTGCACCACAGCCTCTTCCATAACCTACTCTTCGTCGGTAGCGACCAAGGCGTACATTACAGTCCAACCGCTAACGGTGGGGTCACTCAACAGCTCTGGACACCCATCGATGCGCTGAAGGGGGTGAAGGTCTATGGGATCGCTGAGGGCCCAGCTGGTGCGCTGTGGGTCGCGAGCGCGCGTGGGCTTGTTAAGGTTACGCTCGCTGAGGGGCTCGTGAGTGAGGTCTCTTATTATGGCGCTGAGCAGGGGCTCCCGACAGGTAAGGTAGAGCGTGTCGCGGTGTCTGCGGAAGGCTATGTGTTCGCGCTCCATCAGAGCGGGCTGTCTTTATATCGTGACGGGGTGTGGACACATTATGGGCCACGTAGAGGGGCCACTCAAGGGGCTACTCAGCTGATGCTCACGGAGGGGTACGCTTGGGTTGGCGGGCCTCATGGGGTGACCCGCTTCTCCTATTAAGCCACAGAGGCCATTTCGACCGCCCACGTTGCACCCTCGATTGGGTGATAACTTTGTAGCACAGGTGAGCGGTTTACTTGTGATTAGGGCGCGTCTTTGGTTTGATTCGCTAAGCTTAGCTATTCCTTAAACGACCGCCTGATGCCCAAGGAGCCGCCCTGTGTGGAGCCCTAGCGTATATGATCAGCCCCCCCACGCTCGAGGCCTGCACTGGCTGTCGAGCGTCGTCGCTCTGACGCTCACTCTATACGGAGTGAGAGGGCTTCAAGCGGAGGTGACGCTCACCGCCGCGAACAACACCGCCTACACGCTCGACGACACAGGTAGCGGCGCGCTCACCGCACCGAGCGTCTGGGGGGGGTGGCCTCGGCTCTGTGTTCGCACGCAGTGCGTAGGCTCAGCTTGTGCGCCGTGTGGCGCTCTAGACATACTCGACGCCGGTGGACAAGCGAGCGTAATCGAGCTCGGGGGTCGACAGCGCAAGCTCGCCACGCAGAGCTTGCATGGGCTTGAGGTCACGAGGCGTGTCTTTGTGCCGAGCGATGGGCAACCTGAGGGTGATGGGTTCGCGCGATTTTATGACACGATCCATAACCCTGGCGTGACCCCTGTGACCTTCTCTGTTCGGCTCGGGAGCGTTGAGGGTCAGGGGGGGCTCGGCGCTACGGAGAGCAGGGTCTGGCGCACCTCGAGCTATGACGCGACGCTGTCTATCCAAGACCGGTGGCTTTTGATCGATGATAATGACGCGAACGCAGGGGATGAGACGATCGCGGTCCTCTATGCAGGGGCAGGGGGCAGGGCGCCAGCCCGCGTCCATTTTGCTCCGTCGCCCGGAGGGCTCAGGCAGGAGCTCTATTGGGATTATGATGAGATCACAGTCGCGCCACACGCGAGCGTGTCGATTATGACGGTGGTGGTGACAGAGCAGGTGAGAGAGGATGGGCTCAATGAGGTCAGCTCACTCCTCCGCTTTCGGCTCACGGACGTAGGCTTTGGCCTCACCGAGGATGAGCGAGCTCGTGTCTTAAACGTTGACCTAAACCCCTTTAACGCGTCGCCTCTCGCAGACCTGAGCGGGCCATACAGCGTCCTTGAAGGTGAGCCCTTACAGGTCTCGGCTCTAGACTCCTACGTCCCTGAGGGCTTCCCGCTCACCTACGAGTGGGACTTCGACCAAGACGGCGTTTTTGGAGAGGAGGGGCTTGAGTCAGAGGGCGCGAATGTTGTCCTTAACTTCGACCAAGATGGTGAGTACCCCATCGCGCTTCGGGTGACAGACCACCAACAGAAGTTTGATGTCGACCGCGTGATGGTGCAGGTCCGTAATGGAGCTCCATTGATCGTAGCGGTCCCAAACAGCTCCCCTATCTATGAAGGGGAGCGGCTCTCGGTCTCAGTAGACGCCTCCGACCCAGGCCCGCTTGATGTGCTCTCTTATGCCTTTGATTGGGAGGTGACCGGCTCGTATGAGCCCGCGGATGGGCCAGACGCCTCACACGTCTATCCACATGATGGGGTCTACACTGCGACCGCGAGGGTCCGTGATCAAGATGGTGGCGAGAGCTTCCTGCCCTTTACGGTAGAGGTCTTAAACGCTCCCCCTGTGATCCAGCAGGTCGTCGCGAACAACCCAAGCGTTGAGGGCGCTGAGGTCACCTTTGCGGTCAACGCGTCCGACCCAGGTGGAGACCTCCTCCTCTATGAGTTCGACTTTAATGGTGACGGTCAGTTCGATCGAAGCTCGTCACAAGGGACCATCACAGAGCGCTTCACAGATGATGGCGTCTACCAGGTCATGGTCCGCGTGAGCGATGACCAAGGCGCCTCGGACGAAGTGGCCTACACCCTCACCATCCTTAACCTCTCGCCCATCATTCATGGGGTGAGCGTCAGCGCGAACCCACAAGAGGGGCAGGTGACAACCTTGAACGTCGTGGCGACAGACCAGGGGATCAACGATCAGCTCCTTTATGAGTTCGACCTTGATGGCCTCCCGGGCTATGAGGTGAGCCAGCCTACACCAACGCTCGAGCATGTCTTTCAAGACAATGTCCGACGGGAGATTAGCGTCCGAGTCACTGATGAGAGCGGAGGGTCAACGGTGAACAGGCAGTTTGTCGAGGTTTCAAATCGACCCCCTACAGGGGAGCTCCACTTCGAGGGCTCGGGTGTACGAGAGGGGGTCGTGGCGACCGTTGATCAAGACATCAGCTTTGAGGGCGTGGTGGTCGCGACCGACCCGAGCCCTATTGACGCTGAGTCCCTGAGCTACTTTTGGGACCTCGATAACGACGGGGTCTATGAGCGTAGCTCCGCGGGGGCTCGGATCTCGCTACGCTTCCCAGAAGAGGGGAGCTATGTCGTCCGCTGTCTTGTCCGCGACAAGGACCTCGGAGAGCTTCTCTTAACACGCGAGGTATCGGTCGCAGGGCGACCACCTGTCTTGAGCAGCGTAGAGCTCTTAGACCCTCCCCCTTATCAAGAGGGTCAGCCGGTACGCTTTAAGGTGAACGCGACGGACCCAGACCCGATCCTGTACCTGTTTGACTTTGATGGGGATGGGGAGTTTGAGGTAGAGAGCACCGAGTCGGTTGTTCGGTACCCATTCCCAGATGAGGGGCTCTATGAGGTGCGCGCGCGCGCCCAGGACAGCAGTGGGTTTGTTGAGTCGTCCGTCAGCCTACAGGTCTCAAATGTGCCCCCCTCCGCTGAGATTGACACAGGCGCCGTGGTGGGTGAAGGAGAGGACCTAGAGATCACGATCACCGCTCGCGACCCTGGCCTAGAGGACCTTGTGATCTTGACCGTAAACCTGCAAGGGCAAGAGCAACAGATTGAGCTGATGCCTAATGAGTCTAGGCGCTTTACCCTCCCTACACAGGACAACGGCCTGATCTCTGTGGTCGTCAACGCGAGAGATGAGGACGGAGGGGTCGCGACTGAGGCCAGCGCGCTCGCGTTGATCCAGAACCGACCTCCATTCTTGCCTCCCTTTACACCCGCTCCTGCGCGTGAAGGGGAGCCCTACCAACAGGTCATCCCTGCGGATGACCCTGCGGGGCTCAATGACAGCCTTTTCTTCTCCCTCATCAACCCTCCGATCGGGGTTGAGATCGAGGAGCGCTCTGGGCTCTTGCTCTGGAGTCCGACCTATGATGACTACCTGAACAGCCCGATCATCTTTCAGCTCGTGATCGAGGATGAGGACGGCGGTCGACTCGAGCGTGACCTCTCGATTGAGGTCCTGCCGAGGGATGAAGATGCAGACGGGATCCCTGACACATATGAGCGCGCTACCTGTGAGCGTTTTTCTCCATGTCTCGACCCAACCAACCCAGAGGACGCTACGCTTGACACAGACCGAGATGGCCGAGGGGCACTTGAGGAGTGGAGGGCAGGCAGTGACCCCTTCACCTATGAGGGACCTGAGGTCCCCCGCCCGCTCTCTCCTGTCTCGGATGAGCAGGTCAGGAGCTCAACAGTGAGCCTCGTGGTGAGCTTTGTAGACAGCGATCGCCCTCTGCCTCTTGACGCGCTTGGGGAGCTCACCGCGCGCGAGGTCTCACTACAGTATGAGCTCTATTCAGATGAGGCGCTGAGTAGCCTCGTCGCCGACAGTGGGTGGCGTGCCCAACGCGCGGTGAGTGAGGGCGAGCTGAATGAGTGGCTTGTGGACGTCGCGTTACTTGAGGACCAGACATACTGGTGGCGAGCCCGAGCGCAGGACGGCCCCTCGGTGAGCCCTTGGTCAACGGTTGAGCGCTTCAGGATGAACGCAGAGAACTACCCACCGCTCGCCCCTAGGCTGTCGCTCCCAGAGGATGGGAACGTCGTCAGCGACCTGAAGCCAGTGCTCACATTTTATCCCTCGAGCGACCCTGATGGTGACGCGCTCTATTACGTCTTACGCCTCTATCGTGAGGGCCCAATGGGCGCGATCCCTGATGGTGGTGGGCTCGTAGAGGCACAGCCAGGTGACTCGATGAGCGCGCTGACCTTTAGGCCTGCGAACTCACTACAGGAGAACGCTCGATACCAATGGGATGTGGTCGCGGTAGATGAGGATGGCTTAGAGTCTCCTGCGAGTGAACGCTGGGGCTTTACGGTCGACCTTGAGAATGAAGCCCCGTCGGCGCCTGTGATCTACGCTCCCCTACCAGACTCGAGCGTAGATCGGCTCCGCCCTATTATTCAAGCGGGGGGGAGCGTAGATCAAGAGGGGGCGCCCGTCGTGTATCACTTTGAGGTTCGCTCGTATGGCGCCTCAGAGCCGACCGCGGTCAGCCCAGAAGAGGGGGTCCCGGCGCGGGGAGGCCTCGCTGAGTGGATCCCTGATGTCGAGCTCGCTGAAGATCTGAAGCATGTGGTGAGCGTCTACACAAGCGACGGTCAATCTAACTCAGGGCTCGTCACGACAAGCTTTAGCGTAAGCGCACAAGATAACGCCCCCTCGGTCCCTCTCCTCCTCGAGCCTGAAGATGGGGCGTTTATCCCTGCTGACCGCGCGATCCTGCTCTGGGGTCGCTCCATAGACCCAGAGGGAGGCGACGTCCGCTATCAGGTACAGCTCTGCGACCAGCGCGCGCAATGTCAGGTGAGTGAGCTCTTGTCCGAGCGGAGCTTTGACATAGAGGGCCTGATCCCAGCGCAAGAGGTTCACTTATGGCGAGTCACCGCGTTTGATGAGGCGAACAACACCCTCGGCCCAAGCCTCGTGAGGCGCCTCGCGATCGCGGGAGGGGGGCAGGCCCAGGGTGGTGGCTGCGCGACAAATCAAGGACATGGGAGCTCGATCATCCTGCTCACTTTGCTGTGCCTCCTCTTGGGTCGCGCCCGCAAGCGCGCCTAGCGCTCAATCAGGTGAGCTGTGGAGCCACCACCCGAGCGCCCCGAGCCCGCTGAGCGAGGCGAGCCCTGCAGAGGCTACAGAGACCTGATAAAAGGCCTCACTCTCACCTTGAGCACGAGACCAGTCGGCGCTCGTCAGGCTTGAGTCACGCTCGATTAACGCCTCACGAGTAAACAGGTAGGCGAAGGCAGAGATGAGCGCGGCGCCCGCGCTGAGCGCTGACAGCGCGCGTGGCCCGAAGCGCTCACTGGAGCGCTGATCGCGACTGAGGGGTCGAAGCTCGCCTCTCGCTTCTCCCGCTAAGCCGAGCGCGCTCGGAGGAGGAGGGCCGGTGAGCACGAGCTGACTGTTGAGCACATAGCGGGCGACGACAGGCTTACCTGGGCTCACGAACAGCGTGACCCTAAGCGGATCATAGCCTTCTTTTTTTAACGTGATTCGGTACTCACCAGAGACCAGCTTCTTTTTAAAGGGGGTCACGCCAAGGCGCTCCTCAGTGCGACTCACTAAGAGCTCTGCGCCAGGGGGCTCGGAGGTGATCGCGACCTCAGGCTTGAGGATCGCGATCTCGGCTTGGGCCGCCTTTAACTTAGGGATCGGAGGGTCGCTCTGGATGAAACGCTCGAGGAGCTCAACGGCCTCCCTATAACGGGCGAAGTCCGCGAGGACAAGGCCTTGATTAGCGAGGTAACGAGGGTTTTTTCGTACCTGATAGGCTCGCCTGAGCTGACGTAGGGTCTCGGCGAGGTCACCTTGAGAGTAGGCTTCATCCGCGAGGGTCTTGAAGCGAAGCTCTTGCCTCGTCGGCTCTCGCAGGTGGATCGCGTCGACGACGTACGGCTTTGGCGACGCGAGTGACCTGCTCATAGGTAAGAGACACGGGGCCGTCAGGAACAGGGTCGCTAAGAGCAGGGGAGAGGCGTGGGACACGGCCCACCGTGAGGTGAGCAGGGTAGGGGTTATTTGCATACGACCCCCTCATCTAGAAACCCATCACAGTCTTGATCGACCCCGTCACAGCGCTCTTCAGGGCTCTGAGCTCCCCAAGCTCGATCGGGGCACTGCCCTTGATCACTACTAAAATCAAGCGCTATCACCTCACTCATCGCGACCCGCTCAGCGCTGAGCTGTGGGTGACGTAAGCGGAGCACACAGCTCAGCTCTGCTACACAGGTGAGCCCAAGCCCCATCGCGGATACCTCCCCTTCGCCTTGTGGGCACTCTGGCTCGCTTAAGAACACAAGGGTCGCCCTGAGCGCGCTCTCCATGAGCGGAGCGCTGAGCGTCTGGGGGGCTGTAGGGTCAAGGTTAACTCTGTGGACAGTTACCTGCTGTGGTTGCTCAAGGATGAGGCAGAGTGACCCACCCTCAGGGCTACGCTCTTGAGCGCGGTCATCTAGCTCATCAAGACACATCGGAGAGCTGAGACATGAGAGCGACACTGAGATCGAGCGCTCAGCTGGGCGCTCACAGCGCCCCGCGACACAGCTCAGCCCTCTCGGACAAGGGTCGAGCGGGAAGCACTCTGGCTGGGGAGCCTCAACAGGGAGACAGGCTGTGCCCGTGAGTAGGGAGAGCAGGCAGACGTGAAAGAGGGTGGTCTTTATGGTCAAGGGGGCCGCCTCAAGAGTAGCCTAGTTGAAGATGGGATTGAGCAGAGACATGGGTTAACCCGATTACCCCTTGTAAAATCTCGAGGTTGTATTAACATACCTTCACTTATCTATATCAAGCTAGCCTTAAAATATGTTGGATGCATCTCATGAGTGATCCTCTCGTTGGAGTTGTGATCAGTGAGCGTTACCGGCTCACTGATGTCCTCGGTCAAGGGGGCATGGGGATCGTGTATAAAGCCGAGGACCTCAGGCTCAACAACCGCCTATGTGCCGTCAAGCTACTCAAGGGACAGACGACCGACCCGAACGAAGCGAAGCGCTTTGAAGCTGAGCTCCAGATCATCTCTCGGCTACGGAGCCCGCACGTCGTGCAGGTCCTTGACACTGGGTACTTTGAGGGGCATCGCCTCTACATTATTATGGAGCTCCTCGAGGGCGCCCCGCTCTCTCAGATCAGCAAAGAGCAAGGCGCGATCCACTTACCTAGAGCGATCCAGATCACGAAGGGCATCCTCGCTGGGCTGAGCGAGGCCCATGAGTATGGGATTGTGCATCGAGATCTCAAGCCCGCGAACATCTTCATTACCCGCTCTAGGGCAGGTGATGAGATCACGAAGGTCCTTGATTTTGGGATCGCCAAAGACACCAACAGTGACGACTCAACAGGGTTAACGAGCGCGAGCATGATCATCGGGACGCCTAAGTACATGGCGCCCGAGCAGTTTATGAAGCAACCCACCGATCAGCGAACAGACATCTACGCGGTCGGGCTCTTGATGTATCAGCTGATCGCGGGGGTCCCTCCCTTCGTCGCGGAGAGCGAGCTGATTCCACCTACTCTAGCGACCATGCCATCGGAGTTTAAGGTCGGCTGGCTTCACCTGAACGCTGATCCAGTCCCGCTCCCGATTCACCAAGAGCTGTGGGCGCTACTCGCGAGCATGCTCGCTAAGGAGCCGAACGAGCGCCCTAACTCAGTGACTGAGATCATCGAGCGCCTGAACCAGGTCGTCGCTTATCTTAGCCAAGCGACAGGGAGCTTCGCGCCGATCAACACCCCCTCAGGCTCCTTCCCTAGCGTAGACGATCACTCAGGTCCACACTCAGGTCCACACTCAGGTCCACACTCAGGTCCACACTCAGGTCCACATGGGGCAGCGCTCCAGCTTGGCCAACCGTCTGGTCCTCAACAGCAGGTCTTTACCCCAACCCCACAGACACAGTCGAGCGCTCGGCGTGAGGAGGACTCCGCGACGACAGGCGTCCCTGTGATTCACCAACAGCTGAGCGCTCCCGCTAAGCGGTCGGGGGGCGCAGGGGTTAAGGTCGCGGTCGCGGCGCTCTTGCTTGGTGGGGGAGGCTTCGGCGCGTGGCAGATGACAAGGGGGCCTAAGCCGATCGTCGCGAGTGAGC
>Ga0181593_10002899_pt1 | contig 15828 bp, 11 predicted proteins | sample 071ome_19_FD_133756 | JGI IMG/M metagenome (GOLD analysis project Ga0181593, IMG submission 133756) | Coastal salt marsh microbial communities from the Groves Creek Marsh, Skidaway Island, Georgia - 071413AT metaG (megahit assembly) | ecosystem: Environmental > Aquatic > Marine > Intertidal...
AGATGGTCAGCAGCTCCTTGCCGACCTTGGCCGGGAGGTTGGCCACGATCACGTCGAAGCGGCGCTCGCGCAGCGCGTCGAAGCCGTTGCTGAGCAGCGCCTCGCCGTTGGCCAGGCCGTTCAGCGCGAGGTTGCGTCGCGCGTATTCGACCGCGACGAAGTCCTTGTCGGCCAACGTGGTGTGCCCACGTGGCGCCAGGCGCGCGAGCACCACGCCGAGCACACCGTAGCCGCAGCCGAGGTCGAGGCAGTCGGCGTCCGGCGCCACCTCGACGTGGCGCAGCAGCAGCTTCGAGCCGTCATCGATGCCGCGCGGCGAGAACAGGCCCCAGGTCGTCGCGAAGCGGTAGTGGCCGCCGGGCAGCTCCGCCTCGAAGGCGAGGTCGCGGCGCAGGTGGGCGACCGGGTCGGTGCGCGGATCGGTCATGTTCGCGGTCGGTTGCTCAGGGTCCGCTACCCTAGGCCCGCAAGCTCACGATTGGCAAGGAAATTGGCGCGTCGCGTCGCGGGCGACTATTAAATAGGTGCAGTCACTCTCGGCGCGGGAGGGGGTCCACGCATGGCCGACGACATCAGGGTTCGCATTCTCGGCGATTCGGGGCCGTTCTCGCGCATGGGCAAGAGCATCAGCTACCTGCTCGAGATCGGCCAGTCGAAACTGCTGATCGATTGCGGTGCACCGATGTTCCAGCTGATCGGCGGCCGGGCGCTGAAGGATGTGCGTGGTCTGTTCGTCACCCACTGCCACGACGACCACAAGCGCTGGTTCACCGACATGGCGCTCTTCTACCGTTACGCGCCCGATTACCCCGAGCCGTTGACGCTGCTGACCAGCGACGACGTCCAGGCCGAGCTCGAACAGGCCTCCGGACCCTCGCTCGACATCAGCCTGTCACCCGACGCGCGACGCGTCGTCGATCTGCCGATCGACGACTACTATAACCGCATCCCGGTAGGCCCGCGCGCGAGATACCGCATCCTCGATACGCGCAACGCCGGTGGCGGCGTCGGCGTGGTCGACGCCAGCGGCGAGCCGGTCGACCCGGGGCTGGCCAAGGCGGTCATCAACCCGGTCACCGGGCGGGTCCGCTTGCTGTTCCGCGACCCGGATTGCGCTGCGTGGGTCGAACCGAGCGCTTACTATGCCTTCAGCGACACGACCTTCTACGAGGGCGAGCAGCGCGTCTACAGTGATCCCCAGGGATTCACCATCGAGGCGATCAACGCCCCGGTCTGGCACGGGCTGCCGACCGTCGGCCTGCGGGTGCGCTACGGTACCGAGACCCTGGTGTTCCCGTCCGACACCAACCACGACCTCGACCTCTGGCAGTCGCTCGTCGAGGAACGGCGCACCCCCGATCACGACATGGATGCCGAGGCGTTCGCCGCGGCCGGGGTGATCGTCGGCGACATCAACGATTACCTCGAGCGCACCTGGAGCGAGCGGCGCTACCAGGAGGCGCTCGTGGCCTTCGCCGAAGGGGTGTCGGTGCATGACGTCTCGGGTCCGCGCAGCGTGGTGCATACCGGCTACGACCAGCTGTCGCGTACGGCGCTCGATCCGTTACGCACCCTGCTGACCCACAGTCCCGACCGCATGACCTCGGAGTGGACCCTGTCGAAGGTCGACAAGACCTTCTGCATCCGTGACGGGAGCATCTACGAACAGGTCGGTGACGTCGTCTGGCCGATGTGCGCGGACTATTATCACAAGGAGCGTGGCCGCTACTTCGTGGCCTACGTGGACCCGGAGGGTGCGCACGTGATCCAGCAGAGTGACGGCATGCTCCACCTCTCCGAAGCGCCCGAGGAGGGCCGCGGTGAGGTGGTCTGCCGGGTGCGTCTCTACGAGGATGTCGCCGGCCAGTACCTGCCACTGCTCGACGAGGACGCCGGGCAGTTCTACCGGCGGCGCGACGACGGGCGCATCGAGCTCGTCGAGCCGCACGCGGAGGGCAGCGTCGGCCACGTGGTGGATGATCTGCGCGAGGAGATCACGCGCAGCGCGCTCGCCCGGCACGAGTAGGCAAAGCCCGCGCAGAGCGCGGCGGGGAGGGAGCCCATGCACGCATCCCCCGTGGCCGATCTGGTCACCACCATCGTCGTCCTGCTGCTGGTCTCGGCCTTCACCCTGGCCTTGAGTCGCCGCTGGCGGCTGCCGTTCACGGTGCTGCTGGTGGTCGTCGGGATGCTGCTCGGGCTGCTCGCCGACCACGGTCCGGAGATGCTGAGGCCGCTGGCCGAGCACGACATCTCCCCCGACGTGATCCTGTTCGTGTTCCTGCCCACGCTGATCTTCGAGTCGGCGTTCAACCTCGACGCGCGGCTGGTGCGGCGCAACCTCGGACCGATCCTGACCCTGGCGGTGCCGGGCCTGCTGCTGTCCACGGCGATCATCGGCGGGTTGCTGGTGGCCACCACGCCGTTCGGGCTGGTCGCCGCGCTGCTGCTCGGCGCGATCCTCAGCGCGACCGACCCGGTCGCCGTGGTTTCGCTGTTTCGCCAGCTCGGCGCACCGCAGAGGCTGACGGTGCTGGTCGAGGGCGAGAGCCTGTTCAACGACGCCACCTCTCTGGTCGTCGCCGGCATCCTGGTCGGAGTCATGACCGCGAGCCAGGTCGATGCCGGAACGCTGCTCGGTGGTGCGGTGCGTTTCGTCGTGGTGTTCACGGGCGGGGTGCTGGTCGGCTGGGTCGCGGCGCTGCTGTGCGGCTGGGTGCTCGGGTTGTGCCATGGCGACGGACCGATCGAGATCACGCTGACGACGGTCCTCGCCTACCTCTCGTTCCTGGTCGCCGAGGAGCTGTTCCACGTCAGCGGCGTGATGGCGGTGGTGGCCGCCGGCATGACGCTGGGTGGCTGGGGCCGGCTGAAGATCTCGCCGTCGGTGCGTGGTTACCTGGAACATTTCTGGGAGTACATGGCGTTCGTCGCCAATGCCCTGATCTTCCTGCTGGTCGGCCTGCGCGTGGACCTCGCCGCGCTCGGTGGCGCGCTCGACCTGCTGCTGCTGGTGGTGCTGGCGATGCTGCTGGCACGTGCCGCGGTGATCTACGGCCTGCTGCCCCTGCTCGGCCGGCTTCCGGGCAACGACCCGGTTGGCGTGCCCTACCGCCACGTGATGTTCTGGGGCGGCCTGCGCGGCGCCGTGGCGCTCGCGATCGTGCTCAGTCTGCCGGCATTTCCCGAGGCGCAGACCTTCGTCGCGCTGGTCACCGGCGCGGTGCTGTTCACGCTGCTCGCGCAGGGCCTCACCATCGAGCGCCTGGTGCGGCATCTCGGCCTCGACCGCCCGCCTCTGGCCGATCGCCTGGCGCGCGAGGAGGGGTGTCTCGCGGCCAAGCGCCTGGCGCTGACGCGAATTCCGGAGCTGCAGCGTGGTGGGCTCTTCTCGGCACGGATCGCCGAGCGCCTGCAGGGCAGCTACGTCCTGGCGCGTGATGAACTGGCGTCGGCCATCGAGCGCTTGCGTCGCGCCGAGCTCGACCCGCAGATCGAGCTGCAGCTGCTGTTCCTGCGTTCGCTCGCCCTCGAGCGCGCACACTACCTGGAGAGCCATGCCCGCGGGCACCTGAGCGAGCGTGCAGCACGCGACCTGATGCACTCGGTCGACAGCCAGGCCGAAGCGCTGCGCCACCGCGGTGAACTGCCCGAGTTCACGCTGCATCCGCCACACGAGAGCCTGACCGAGTTCGGCCTGCGCTGGCTGCGCCGTCTGTTCGCGCACAGCGCGATGGTCGAACGTCGCACCACGTCGCTGGTCGCCTACGAGTACGAAGAGGCGTGGGGTCGCTACCAGGGCTGCCTGCGCGTGCTCGAGGATCTCGAACGGGTCGCCGGAGAGCGTGCCCTGGGCAGCGCGGCGGTCGACGCGGTCCGCGAACGCTACCGGTATTGGCGTGAGCAGGCGATCACGCGCGTCGACGAAACCGCAGCCCAGTTTCCCGAGTTCGTCGCCGTGATGCAGGAGCGGCTGGCGGGGCGCCTGCTGCTGTTCGCCGAGCGCGAGACGCTCGAGGAGGAGCGGCGCGACGGCACGCTGCCCGAGGGCATTGCGCACGAGCTGTTCGAGGAGGTGGCCGAGCGCATCGAGGGGTTGCGAGGTGGCGACATCACCAAGCTGCAGTTCGAGCCTACCGAACTGCTGCGCAAGGTGCCGCTGTTCCGCGACCTGTCGACCGAGGACTTCGAGCACGTCGCCGCCAGCCTGCACGCCCACACCGTGCCCGACGGGGAAGTGGTGGTGGCCGAGGGTGAGCACGACGACTCGATGTACCTGATCGGGCGTGGCGTGGTCCGCGTGTCGCGCCACGAGGGTGATCGAGAGCAGGATCTTGCGCGCCTGTTCGCCGGTGACTTCTTCGGCGAGATGGCGCTGCTGCACCGCGAGCCACGCACCGCGACCTGCCGTGCGGCAACGCCCTGCGCGCTCTACGAGTTGCGTCGCGAGGAGTTCGACGCGCTGTGCGCCACACGTCCGGAGATCCGTGCCCGGGTCGAGGCGGTCGACCGCGAGCGGCGCGAGAACCTGGTGCGACCCGGCTAGGCCCGGGGCGGCCGCGCGCGTTTCAGGTCAGGCTCGGTGGCGGGTGGTGGGGCGACGTCTCAGTGTCGCCGTGCGCTGGCCGGAGAACTGGCATCTTCTTCGGCGTAATCGCGTGGGGGCATGACCGCTTCGGACGCCTCGGCTGCAGAGGCCGGGGTCCACGACGCGCCACCGTGTTCGGGGGGTGTCTCGGCGTCGTTGTCGGGTGCAGGCGTGCCGTGATCGCTTATGGGGCTGGCGTCACCGGCGTCTTCACCGGCAACCACGGATGACGCGGCCGCTTCCGTCTGCTCGGTGACTTCCGCAGCCGGCTCCGGTTCTGCGTCCGCCGAGGTGGGCTCGTTCGCCGAGTCTGTCGCGGGTGCGCGCTCTTCGGGCGCCGCGCTACCCGGCGTTGCGGGGGGCTCCGAGACCGGTGCGTCGATCAGCCGCGACTGGTCGAACGCCAGCGCGGTTTCAGCGGCGGCGTTGTCACACAGCGCCCGAGCCCCCTCGCTGAGCTTCTGGTGTACGTCACGGTAACTCTCGGTGAGCTGGTTCACGGCGACCGCGGTCTTCGCGAAGTGTTCGCTTACGTCGCGCCGGTAGGCGGCGTGGTCGTCGCGGGCGCGGTCCAGTTCCTGTTGCAAGGCCGCAGCACGCTGCTCTGAGTCGCCGAAGCGGCGGGCGAGCAGGTAGCCGGCAAGGCCACCGACCGCGAGGCCAATCAGGGCAATGAGCCAGCTCAAGTGTCTCTCCTGGAGGGGTGGGTACAGGCCTGAGTATACCAGCGGCCACCGCCGGCCTTGTGGCCGTTCAGCCGGCGCAACGCTGGCGAAGGTTCGCCACCAGGGTGTCGAACGCAGTGCGGGTTGCGGCGTCGTCGGCGGGCAGGCGCAGGCGCAGGGTCACCGCCGGGGGGCCGCCGCCCGAGACCGGGTAGATGCCGATGCGTGCTCCCGGGTGGTCGCGGCTGAATGCTTCGACGTCGAGCGCGATGTCGCCCTCCATGACGGCCAGGGTTGCCTCGACGCTGACCGTCTCGACGTGGTTGCGCGGCAGCACTTCGGCGAGCACCGCCTCGGCCATCGGCTGGAGCATCTCGGGAAAACCGGGGAAGCCGAAGACATCGCCGCTGCGGAAGCCCGGCGCCCCCCCGGCATTGGACAACAGGCTGCAGCCCGCGGGCAGCTCGGCCATGCGTCGCCTCTGCGGCGTGTAACGCTCACCGTAGCGCTCGGCGAGGATCGCGTCGCATTCCGGATGCAGCTCCAGCCTGAGGCCCAGGCCGGCGGCAACACCCTGTCGGGTGCAGTCGTCGTGGGTGCCGCCGATGCCGCCGGAGACCAGGATCGGCGCACAGCCGCGCGCGACCAGCGCGGCGATCCAGTGGGCGATGGCACCGAGGTCGTCCGGCAGGCTGAGCGCCAGTTCGGCCGGATGTCCAAGCGTCTGCAGGCGTGACAGCAGCCAGCGCTGGTTGCCGTTCTCGCGCTCCCCGTAGAGCAACTCGTCGCCCACCGTGACCACCGCGGGACGGGGTGTGGACAGCGTTGGCGGTGGCCGGGCGTTCATCGCTGCAAGCCTATCAGAGGGGGCGGCAGCCACGGGCCGGCAGGTCGGAGAGGCCCTCGTCCATATTGCGCCGCAACATCAATCTGGCGCTTAGTCCATGAAAACTGGCTGAATTTCCATGTTGACCCGGGTTTCTGACGCGTACTAATGTGCATCTCCCGGTCGGCATGCTGCTTGGCCGTGGGTGACGTATGCGTCACGGTTGTATTTACGTTAACGTAAAGTGATAATCGTCGACCCTCGCGAAGAGGGCGTGGTACAGAAATAGAAGATTGCCGCGCCTGGCCTCGGCCAGGACGATCACCAGAGGAACAAGGCCAGCGATGTCTGCCAACTCCGTGGCGGCGACGAGTTCGCCCCAATTCGACACCATTCCGAAGCTGCTTTTCCACCATGCGCAAGCACGTGGCGATCGCCCGTCGATCCGTGAGAAGGATTTCGGCATCTGGCAGTCGTGGACCTGGAGCGAGGTGCGCGACGAGGTCATGTCCCTGGCCGGCGGCCTGGCGGCCATTGGCTTCGAGCCCGGCGACAAGCTGGCGATCGTCGGTGATAACCGTCCGCAGCTCTACTGGGCGATGGTCGCCGCGCAGGTTGCCGGTGGGGTTCCGGTGCCGGTCTACCAGGACTCGGTAGCCGAGGAGATGCAGTACATCTTCGATCACGCGGGCATCCGTTTCGCCGTGGTCGAGGACCAGGAGCAGGTCGACAAGCTGCTCGAGGTGAAGGAAGGCTGCGAGTCGCTGCAGAACATCATCCACGAAGAGACGCGTGGCCTGCGCGATTACGAGCAGCCGTTCCTGCACTCGCTGGCCGACCTGCAGGCGAGTGGACGCGACTGGAACCGCGACCATGCCGGCGAGCTCGACAAGCGCATCGCCGACGCCGTGGGCGGCGACCTCGCGATCATGCTCTACACCTCCGGCACGACCGGCCGGCCGAAGGGTGTCGAGCTCAGCCACGACAACCTGATCGTCACCGCGCGCAATGCCGCCGAGTTCGACGGCCTGACCGCGGACGAGGAGATGGTCTCCTACCTGCCGATGGCTTGGGTCGGCGACTGCATCTTCTCCCTGGCGCAAGCCTACGTCTGTGGCTTCTGCATCAATTGCCCGGAGAGCGGCGACACGGTCATGACCGACATGCGCGAGATCGGCCCGAGCTACTTCTTCGCGCCGCCGGCGATCTTCGAGAACCTGCTCACCAACGTCAGCATCCGCATCGAGGACGCCAGCTCGGTCAAGCAGTGGCTCTACAGGCACTACATCGACGTCGCACGGCGTGTCGGGGTGCGCATCCTCGAGGGCGACTCGGTCAGCGGCTGGGAGCGCTTCGAGTACTTTCTCGGATCGCTGCTGGTCTACGGTCCACTGAAAAACGTGCTCGGCTTCTCGAAGGTGCGTGTCGCCTACACGGCGGGTGAGGCGATCGGCCCCGAGATCTTCGATTTCTACCGTGGCCTCGGCATGAACATCAAGCAGCTCTATGGCCAGACCGAGGCCTCGGTGTTCATCACCATGCATCCCGATGGGCAGGTCAAGCCGGACACCGTCGGCGTTCCGGCGCCAGGCGTCGAGGTCAAGATCGCGGACAACGGCGAGGTGCTCTACCGCAGCCCCGGCGTTTTCGTGCGCTACCACAAGAACGATGAGGCGACCGCCGAGACCAAGACAGCCGACGGATGGGTGCTGACCGGCGATGCCGGCTACTTCGGCGACGACGGCCAGCTGCGCATCATCGACCGCGCCAAGGACGTCGGCAAGCTCAATGACGGCGCGATGTTCGCGCCCAAGTACCTCGAGAACAAGCTCAAGTTCTTCCCGCAGGTCAAGGAGGCCGTGACCTTCGGCCACGAGCGCGATTTTGTCGCCGCGTTCATCAACATCGATCTCGAGGCGGTCGGCAACTGGGCCGAGCGCCAGGGCATCGCCTACGGTGGTTACACCGATCTCGCTGGTCGGCGCGAGGTGTACGACCAGATCCAGGAGTGCATCGAGAAGGTCAATGTAGACATCGCCGAGGACCCGCACCTGTCCGGTTCGCAGATTCAGCGCTTCCTGATTCTGCACAAGGAACTCGACGCCGACGACGGCGAACTCACACGCACGCGCAAGGTGCGCCGGCGCATCATCGCCGAGCGTTACGGCGACCTGATCGAGGCGCTCTACGACGGACGTGACGAGGTGCACGTCGAGGCCGAGGTCACGTTCGAGGACGGCCGCAAGGGCAAGATCGTCGCCGACCTCGCCATCCGTGACGCCAAGGTCACCCCGGTGCAGTCCGCGGCCGCCTGATGGAGAGTGCTGCAGAGATGAGCCACGGCAAGAAGATCGGCGACATTGTCCTCGCTGTCGACAACATCAGCCTCTCGTTCGGTGGCGTGCGCGCACTGTCCGACATCAGCTTCCAGGTGCGTGAACACCAGGTGCTGTCAATCATCGGACCGAATGGCGCGGGCAAGAGCTCGATGCTCAACGTCATCAATGGCTTCTACCATCCGCAGGAAGGGCTCATCACCTACCGTGGGGTGACCCGGAAGCAGATGAAGCCGCACGAGGCGGCACGCCAGGGCATCGCGCGCACGTTCCAGAACATCGCGTTGTTCAAGGGCATGAGCACGCTCGACAACATCATGACCGGGCGCAACACCATCATGAAGAGCGGCCTGTTGTGGCAGGCGCTGCGCATCGGTCCGGCGCTGAATGAGGAGCTCGCGCACCGCGAGCGGGTCGAGCAGATCATCGATTTTCTCGAGATCGAGCATATCCGCAAGACCCCGGTTGGCAAGCTGCCCTACGGCCTGCAGAAGCGCGTCGAACTCGGCCGTGCGCTGGCTGCCGAGCCGAGCATGCTGCTGCTCGACGAGCCGATGGCCGGCATGAACATCGAGGAGAAGCAGGACATGAGCCGCTTCATCCTCGACGTCAACAACGAGTTCGGCACCACCATCGTGCTGATCGAGCACGACATGGGTGTCGTCATGGATATTTCCGACCATGTCGTGGTGCTCGACTACGGCAAGAAGATTGGTGACGGGCTGCCCGACGAGGTGCGCAACAACCAGGACGTGATCGACGCCTACCTCGGCGTCAGCCACGACTGACGCGGAGGACGAGATGGACTGGTTGTTCTTTACCGAGATCGTGATCAGCGGCCTGATGGCCGGTGTCATGTATTCCCTCGTCGCGCTCGGCTTCGTGCTGATCTTCAAGGCCTCGGGCATCTTCAACTTCGCGCAGGGCGTGCTGGCGCTGTTCGCGGCGCTTGCGCTCTACGACTTCCTCGCCCCCGAGGGCTGGTTCAACCAGCTCTTTGGCTTCACGCTGCCGGTGCCGTTGGCGATCCTCGCGACCGCGGGCGTGATGGTCATCGTCGCGTGGCTGATCGAACGCCTGGTGCTGCGCCACCTGGTCAACCAGGAGGGCATCATCCTGTTCATGGCGACGATCGGCCTGGCCTACGTGCTTGAGGGCGTCGGCGACATCCTGTTCGGTTCCGACGTGAAGCCGTTGGATATCGGCATCCCTCAGGGCGCTCATGACTACCTGCTTGACACCTACGGCCTCTACATCGAGAAGCTGGAGATCTTCGCGGCGGCCACGGCGGCCGTGATGGTTGCGGTCCTGGCCGTGTTCTTCCAGTACACGCGCATCGGCCGTGCGCTGCGCGCGGTCGCCGACGACCACCAGGCGGCGCTGTCGGTCGGCATTTCGCTGCGCACCATCTGGGTCATCGTCTGGGCGGTGGCCGGTTTTGTCGCGCTGGTCGCCGGGATCATGTGGGGCAGCAAATCGGGCGTGCAGTTCTCGCTGTCGCTGATCGCGCTCAAGGCGCTGCCGGTGCTGATCCTTGGTGGCTTCACCTCGGTACCCGGCGCGATTATCGGCGGCCTGATCATCGGTGTCGGCGAGAAACTCGCCGAGATCTACATCGGCCCCTTCGTCGGCGGTGCCATCGAGAACTGGTTCGCCTACATGCTGGCGCTGGCGTTCCTGCTGTTCCGGCCGCAGGGGTTGTTCGGCGAAAAGATCATCGAGAGGGTCTGACGAAGTGTTCTACCGCGAAACCGGCCAGTTCAAGACCAGCTACACGGCCGACGAGGCGATCTTCCCGATCGCCCAGGATCGCTGGTTCATCTTCGGCGTCATTGCGATCGCCGTGTTCGTCGTACCGTTCCTGATCGACGACTACGGTGCCAACGCGGTGCTGCTGCCGTTCCTGGCCTATGCGCTCGCCGCGATCGGGCTGAACATCCTGACCGGGTACTGCGGCCAGGTGTCGCTCGGCACGGGTGGCTTCATGGCGGTGGGCGCCTACTCGACCTACAAGCTGGTCACCGCCTATCCCGACCTGAACCTGATCGTGATCGTGATCCTTTCGGGGTTGATCACCGCGGCGGTTGGTGTGCTGTTCGGCTTGCCGTCGCTGCGCATCAAGGGCTTCTACCTGGCGGTGGCGACGCTCGCTGCACAGTTCTTCCTCGTCTGGATGTTCAACAAGTTCGACTGGTTTTGTAACAACTGCGCGACCGGGCAGATCACCATGCCGACCGTCGACATGTTCGGCCTGCAGATCACCGGACCCGGAGCCGACCCGGCGACCCGTTACCTGTTCTGCCTCGGCATTGTCGCGGTGTTCGCGCTGCTCGCGAAGAACATCGTGCGTGGGCGCATCGGCCGCGAGTGGATGGCGATCCGGGACATGGACATCGCCGCAGAGATCATTGGCATCCGCCCGCTGCAGGCCAAGCTCTCGGCGTTCGCGGTCAGCTCGTTCTACGTCGGCATGGCCGGCTCGCTCTATTTCGGCGTCTGGCTCAGCTCGGCGGAGCCGGGTGAGGCGTTCGATATCAACCAGTCGTTCCTGGTGCTGTTCATGGTCATCATCGGTGGTCTTGGCAGCATCATGGGCAGCTTTCTTGGCGCCGCGTTCATCGTGCTGATGCCGCTGGTGCTGAAGAATTTCATGGTCGACGGGCTGAATATCGCGGTGGTTACCGCCAAGCACGTCGAAATTACACTGATGGGCGTGCTCATCATCTTCTTCCTGATCGTCGAACCGCACGGACTCGCGCGGCTCTGGCAGATCGCGAAGGAAAAGCTCCGGCTTTGGCCGTTCCCGCACTGACGGCGGGATACCGGGGCGGCCTTCCCGATGGGGAAAGCAAGACGGCATACACCACCTGTAGAGGAGAGAGAGACAGAATGAAATTCGCGAAACTTATAAAGGTCGCTCTGGCAGCCGCGGTGGTCGCGCCGATGCTGTCAACGACCGCCTACGCCGAGCTGAAGATTCCCTCGCTCGATTACCGTACTGGAGCGTACGCCCCGAATGGCATTCCGTTCGCCAACGGCTTCAGCGATTACCTGACGCTGCTCAACGAGCGTGACGGTGGCATCGGTGGCGTGATGATCGATAATCCGACATGCGAGACCGCCTACAACACCAAGCAGGGCGTCGAGTGCTACGAGAAGCTCAAGGACGGCGCGCTGTCGTTCCAGCCGCTGTCGACCGGCATCACCTACCAGCTGATTCCGCGCACCACCGTCGACAAGGTGCCGGTGTTCTCGATGGGTTACGGCCGCACCTCGGCCGCGAACGGCAAGGTCTTCCCGTACGTCTTCAACTTCCCGGCCACCTACTGGAGCCAGGCGACGGTGCTGGTGCAGTACATCGCCGACCAGCTCGGCGGCATGGATAAGCTGAAGGGCCAGAAGATCGCGCTGGTCTACCACAACTCCGCCTACGGCAAGGAGCCGATCCGCACGCTCGAGAGCATGGCCGCGAAGTACGGCTTCGAGTTCATGCCGCTGCCGGTCGACCATCCCGGGCAGGAGCAGAAGGCCACCTGGCTGCAGATCCGCCGTGAGAAGCCTGACTGGGTGCTGATGTGGGGCTGGGGCGTCATGAACCAGGTCGCCATCAAGGAGGCCGCATCGATCCGCTTCCCGATGGACCACTTCATCGGTGTCTGGTGGTCGGGTTCCGAGAACGACGTGCTGCCGGCCGGCGATGCCGCCAACGGCTACCTCTCGGGCGCATTCCACGCACCGGGTGACGACTTCCAGGTCCACGCCGACATCAAGAAGTATGTCTACGGCAAGGGCAAGGGCAAGGGTGACCTCGACCGCGTCGGCGAAGTGCTCTACAACCGCGGCATGGTCGCGGCGATGTGGACCACCGAGGCGATTCGCAATGCGCAGAAGATCCACAACACCAAGAACGTCACCGGTGAAATGGTGCGCGACGGTTACGAGAGCCTGAGCGTCGACGCCGACCGTCTTGCGGAACTCGGCATGAAGGGCTTCACCTACGCGGTGCAGATCACCTGCGAGAACCACGAGGGTCCGGGCCGTGCAGCCGTGCAGCAGTGGGATGCGAAGAAGAAGCAGTGGAAGATCGTCTCGAAGTTCTACGATCCGCTGCGCGATGTCACCGGCCCGCTGATCGAGGAAGACTCGGCGGCGTTCGCCAAGGAGAACAACATCACCCCGCGTGATTGCTGAACTCCGTCAACCGACTTGAAGGCCCTAGGCCCAGGGAGGCTCTCTTGAACAGTGCAAACGCACAGGCAGCGGCCGAAGCCACGGCGGAAGCGCCGCTGCTCGAGATCAACAACATCGAGGTCATCTACGACCACGTGATTCTCGTGCTCAAGGGCGTTTCCCTGGCGGTTCCCGAGGGGGGCGTTGTTGCCCTCCTCGGGGCCAACGGGGCTGGCAAGTCGACCACGTTGAAGGCGATCTCCAACCTGCTCGGTGCCGAGCGGGGAGACGTCACCAAGGGCAACATCGTCTACAAAGGCGATAAGATCCATGCCCTGAACCCATCCGAGCTGGTCAAGCGCGGCGTCATCCAGGTCATGGAAGGGCGCCACTGTTTCGAGCACCTGACCGTCGAGGAGAACCTGCTGACCGGCGCCTACACGCGTGGCGACGGCAAGGCGGCGATCAAGGAGTCGCTGGAGAAGGTCTACCATTACTTCCCGCGGCTGCGTGAGCGGCGCGGCAGCCAGGCCGGCTACACCTCCGGTGGTGAGCAGCAGATGACGGCGATCGGCCGTGCGCTGATGGCCAACCCGACCATGATCCTGCTCGACGAGCCGTCGATGGGCCTCGCGCCCCAGCTGGTCGAGGAGATCTTCGAGATCGTCCATTCGCTCAACGAGCAGGAGCGGGTCAGCTTCCTGCTCGCCGAGCAGAACACCATGGTCGCGCTGCGTTATGCCAGCTACGGCTACATCCTCGAGAACGGCCGCGTGGTGATGGATGGCGATGCGCGTGCGCTGAGCGAGAACGAGGACGTCAAGGAGTTCTACCTCGGGCTGAGCTCCGAGGGGCGCAAGTCCTTCAAGGACGTCAAGCACTACCGACGCCGCAAGCGCTGGCTCGCCTGAGCTCGCGTTCCCGACCGACCGCAAGGAGAGAGGCGCGATGACCGCGCAGGATACCTATTTCGATACCCTCGAGACCCGCGACCCCGCCGAGCGCGAGGCGCAGCGGCTTCAGGCCCTGGCGCAGCAGGTGGCGCATGCCGCCGACAACGCGCCCTTCTACACCGCGCTGCTGGCCGACGTCGATCCGCGTGCGATCGAGGATTATGCGGCATTCGCCGCACTGCCGGTGACGCGCAAGTCAGAACTCAAGGAACACCAGGCCGCGCAGCCGCCATTCGGTGGGCTCGCTGCGGTCACGCCCGGGGCCATGGCGCGTATCTTCGTCTCGCCCGGTCCGATCTACGACCCCGAAGGCGATCGCGTCGACTACTGGCGCCTCGGCCGGGCGATGTACGCGGCCGGTTTCCGGCGCGGCGAACTGGTGCACAACGCTTTTTCGTACCACTTCACCCCGGCCGCCTCGATGGCCGAGGGTGGGGCGCGCGCCATCGGCTGCGCGGTGATCCCGGCCGGCGTGGGCCAGACGGAACTGCAGGTCGAGGCGATTGCCGGCTTGCGTCCGCACGGTTACGTCGGCACGCCCTCGTTCCTGAAGATCATCCTCGAAAAGGGCGACGAGCTCGGTGCCGACCTCAGCAGCCTCACCAAGGCGCTGGTCTCTGCCGAGCCCTACCCACCGAGCCTGCGCAGTTTCTTCGCCGAGCGTGGCATCGCCGGCGTGCAGTGCTACGCAACGGCCGATCTCGGCCTGATCGCCTACGAGTCACCCGGACAGGAGGGGCTGATCGTCGACGAGGGGGTGTATGTCGAGATCGTGCGCCCTGGCACCGGCGAACCGGTCCCCGAGGGCGAGGTCGGCGAGGTGGTCGTGACCAACCTCTGCCCCGAGTACCCGCTGCTCCGCTTCGCCACCGGCGACCTGTCGGCGGTGCTGCCCGGCACCAGCCCGTGCGGGCGCAGCAACCGTCGCATCAAGGGCTGGATGGGACGTGCCGACCAGACCACCAAGGTGCGCGGCATGTTCGTCCACCCATCGCAGGTCGCCGCGGTGCTGGCGCGCCATCCGGAGCTCGGCCGTGGCCGGCTGGTGGTGGACCGTGCCGACGACCGCGATTCGATGACCCTGCATGCCGAGCTCAAGGGCGCGGCCCCCGACGGGCTCGCCGACGCCGTCGCCGAGAGCCTGCGCGACGTCTGCAAACTGCGTGGCGAGGTCGACCTGGTCGCCGAGGGCAGCCTGGCCAACGACGGCAAGGTGATCGACGACATCCGCACGTTCGAGTGAGTCGCGTCGTCCTCCCGGGTTAAACTGGTACGACCTGGCGCACGGTAGCGCCGTCGATCCAGCGCATGGCCCGGCGATCGCTGCACCTACCGATGATGAAGATGACCCGGAACGGCAAGCCCGGACGGGCCCGCGTGGTCCCGAACCGATGAGCGCCGAGCTGCTGGTGCAGGTCGAGGGACTGCGTCGTGACTACGGCGCGCGCTGCGCCATCCGTGACCTGGATTTCAGCGTCGCGCGTGGCGAAGTGCTCGGCCTGCTCGGCCCCAACGGTGCCGGCAAGAGCACCACGCTGCAGGTGCTGAGCGGTTGCCTGGCCGCGACCGCGGGGCGCGTGACCCTCGCCGGCCATGACATCGTGCATGCCCCGCGGCGCGCCAAGTCGGCCCTCGGCTACCTCCCGGAACAGCCTCCACTGCACCGCGCCCTCACGGTGGATGAGTACCTCGATTTCTGCGCTCGACTGCATGGCCTGCGGGGTGCACGCCTGCGCGCCGCGCGCGAACGGGCCAAGGCACGCTGCGGCCTGGTGGCCGATGGGCGGCGCCTGATCGCTCAGCTCTCCAAGGGCTACCAGCAGCGGGTCGGGATCGCCCAGGCGATCCTGCACGATCCGCCGGTGGTGATCCTCGACGAGCCCACGGTCGGTCTCGACCCGAACCAGATCCGCGAGATCCGCGCGCTGGTGCACGATCTCGGACGCGAGCATGCGGTGATCCTGTCGACCCACATCCTCCCCGAAGTGGAGGCCGTCTGCGACCGGGTGCTGATCCTCTACCAGGGCCGGGCGGTCTATAGCGATCGGGTCGCCGAGGCGGGGCGCCAGGGGGTGGCGACCGAACTGGTCTGCGCCTTTCGTGCCCCACCCGGAGAGGAGCGTCTCGCCGCACTCGATGGCGTCGAACAGGTGGAGGCGCTGGGTGTGGGACGATTTCTGCTGCACCACGCTCCCGGAACCGCTCCGGCCGAGGCGCTGGCGGCGGCCGCGGTCGCGGGTGGCTGGGGCCTTCTCGAGCTGAGCCCGCGTCGCCCGACGCTGGAACAGCT
>Ga0181593_10002902_pt1 | contig 15817 bp, 15 predicted proteins | sample 071ome_19_FD_133756 | JGI IMG/M metagenome (GOLD analysis project Ga0181593, IMG submission 133756) | Coastal salt marsh microbial communities from the Groves Creek Marsh, Skidaway Island, Georgia - 071413AT metaG (megahit assembly) | ecosystem: Environmental > Aquatic > Marine > Intertidal...
GTCGGTCGTCTCGGCGGATGTGGCCTGGTAGTCATCGCTTTGCTCTAGGAATTCCTCGGGCTGAGATTCCGCTTGCTGTTGATCGACTGCGGGCCCGGGACCCTCCGTCTCTTTCTCCGGTTCAGGAGCGACTTGGGTAAAGCCCCATTTTTGGGACTCGGAAGCTAATGCGATAACGTGTAGCGGTACGAAGAGAATGTGTTGGCTGTATTTGTCATCTGGCATGTCGTCCATGTCCACGCCGTCTGTCTGCTGCACGAAGTCGTGCCAGGTAATGCTAGTTCCCTCTTTGAGCTCGAGCATTGGCTCTTGGGAGAATTCGGTGTCCATGAAGCTCTTGAGTATGTAGGATGATCCGTCATGGCAGACGATTTGCAGGTCTTTGGCTTGGGGGACGAGCTGGGCGACGTTTTCCGGATCGATGATCTGGAAGATTTCCCCGGTTAAAACTTGGAGGCTTTCGCCGTCTTGGAGGGAGATGTGCTGAGGCCAGGATTTGGCGTCCTGCTTCAAATTAATTTCGAGGCTCATTAAGCGTGCGAGTGAGTAGTTGAGTTGGCGACTAGCGCGATCTACCTACTCAACGGATCGAATACTTATAAAATGTACCCGAAATTCGCCCTTCGAATACGATTTAACATATTCGGAAAGCTTTATGGGGTATAGCGCTCAGGAGCCTTACGGAAAGTCTCCAAGCTCTTGGCTTTAAAAATGGCGGTTTTTCGTGTCAGGCGGAGACGGTTTGCTCCGTTGATTGATGTGCTTTCGAAGAAGCCTCGATTGGGGTAAGCAGACTATCGAGATCGATTGCTACCTCAAAGCGGCCAATGACATCGCCCACAGTAAACCGCCCTTGGCGTTTGATGACTTTCCGCACAGTGATGCTGCTTGAGTCAATGTCTACGGTGGTCGCCCCCGGCCAGGGGAGGAATGATCCAGTATTTATTACCGTGGTCGACCCGTTTACCGTAATGTCTGGTTTGTGGGTATGACCGATGATAAGGAATCGGGGCCTTTTCTGGAATTTTTCAACCAGTTCGATCGCTTTCTTCGGAGCCTCTCTCCAGCACTCGAGAATTGTGAACGCTCTAGTGGGTGGCCAGGCTTGTCGCAAGAATATTTGGATTTTGCCCCAGACGGTAGGATCGTAGTCTTTTACGAGGGCTTGCTCTTCGAGAGAGGCGTCCTTAAACACCTGCAAGAAGGAGTAAAATGATTCGGTGGCGGAACTGCTAGCGAGCCCTCGGGCGACTGCGTTCTCTAGTACCTTCCTATTGGCGCTCCAAGGAGCAACGGTGGGAAAGATGGCATCGCCATGGGTAATGAGGATCTCGCCGCCGTTCAGCTCGCAATAGTGAGTATTGGAAATGCGGGGATCGTGATTTCCCGTGAGAAACAGCGGCTCAACCTCCCAACTTTCAAGAAGGTCTCGGAATTCGGCCAACCTAGGCAGTGGCTTGTCCAAGTGGCAGGGGGAATCCTCGAATTTCTGCTCCAGCGTGTCCCCGTTGAAAATCACTTTATCCGCTTCGCGGACAAGGCCTTCTAGCGATTCGGATGCTCTAATCAAACTCGCTTTGTGGCCCCAATGGAGATCTGAAAGGATGCGTATCACTTGCCGTTGCTGGGAAAAGGATTCCTGGAAACTGTTCAGACGCAACCCGGACAGCGAAAAATTCGGTGAATTGCATGGAACGGAATCCATAAATCGGCGATACGTTGGGAAACTAAAGACGAGATGGTAAAATCTGACATTGGGACCAATGCAATCCGCATCAGAAATTCAATTGATGATCAGAGCCGCCTCAGGGATGGGGGGTCTTAGTCGAGATGCATTGATGAGCCTGGGCTCCTTGGCCCGCGGTTTAGATGATCTTAAGCTTCAACAGGAGGATGTGATTGCGAAAATCGAGCCATACGATGAGGAGGATCTTAGACGGTTAGATAAGTTAGACGAAGGCTTGAAAAGCGCGTCCTACCTCGACTAGCGAGCAGGTTCCCGACCGATTTCCCCGCTAGAGTTCCTTGACTAGGATTTTCGAGTTTCGCTTACCGCTTAGGTAGGCCTGGCGCCGCGGCTCAGGCAACACCTCGATATCCTCTTTCTGAAAACCGCAAATTTCTTCGAAGAAGCGAAAGTTCTGCGTCGAAAGCGCTAGGGCCTTTTTAGCGCCCGATTGCCTGATCGCGTTGCAGGCGAAATTTACTAGGCGCGTTCCAATGCCTTGTCGCTGATGGGTGGATTGGACGAAGAGGGCGTTGATTTCGGCGACCTCTGGATTGCTATCGAAATAAGTGATTAGCACGCAACCGACGAGATTCCCGTCGATTTCGTAGAGGTAGAAATTTTCTATATCCTTTTCGATGGAGGCGATATTCCTGCGAGCAAGTTCATCTTTTTCGACGGATCCGCTGGTCAGGTTGAAAATCCGGGCGAGATCTACTCGGGAGGCTTTCCGAATCTGGCGGTACTCGTTGCCGTAAATGAGAGTACCTACGCCATCATTAGAGAAAACCTCTCTGATTAGACCGTCGTGTATGTTACCGTTCAATACGTGTACTCGGGATATGCCCCCTTTGATTCCAGTTAGGGCGTGTGTAGCTTTGCTGTACAGGGTCGCTCCCTCGAGTTCGCCCAGTTTCGACTCCAGCACCTCTACTGGCAATTGACGCGCGATCTCTCCATTGATTTCAAGTCCGTCGCACTCCGTAAGAAAAATCGATTTGGTTGCTTTCAAGGCGAAGGCAGTCTCGACCGCTAGGAGATCGCTGTTGATTCTAAGCGTGTGCCCGTTTCGGTCGAATCCGATCGGTTGGACGATGGGAATAATGTTTTCCTTGATTAGGTGATTGAGGAAGGCGGAGTCGATGCGATCCACTCGCCCACCTCTGAGGTAGTCTACCCCTTTGATGACTCCGATGGGTTTGGAGCGAACCGAATTGGTAATGGCGCATTTCAAGCCCGATTGGGTTAACGCCTCGAGAATCTGGTGCGATGCTCGAGAGGATGCTCGAATGGCAAGATCCAAAGTCGCTTCGTCAGTCGGGCCGGATCCGTCCGAATTGCTGATCTTAATGGATCGTTCATCGGCCAAGCGAAATAACTGCTTCCCGATTCCGTGGACGATCACGACATTGATTTGCAGGCTGCGCAAAACGGCGATATCGAGAAAAATATTGGGCAGGTTGTCACTCTCGATAATCGAGCCATCCAAGGATATGACAAACGTTTGTCCCAAGAATCTTGGTACATAATTAAGAATGCCGCGAAGATCGGTTGGCTTTATGTTGGAAATGCGCTCGTCCATTTTCCCGGATAGTTGCTGGTCCTATTCGCTCATCGTTCCGCGAATGGCAATTGTATTTTCGTGAAGCTGCCTTTGGGGTCGCGATTGCATTTATGCCCGGCGGGGACGCTCTTTTAACCGGCCCCGACTTGGGGCGAAAAGCATCTTAATCGAAAGTAAATTTTAATTGGATTCCGCTGGCGGGACAGAATTGGTATGGATTTGCCATTGATAGATAGAGGTCGCATTGTAGAGTTTAACGTCTATCGAGGGATTGGCTAGGGGGCCGGTTTCCATGGAAAAATATACGGTTTCCCGATAGGAGCCCACATTTTCCGCTATGCCGCTTGGTTCCGTTTCGACTCTGAGCTCAGGTAATATAAGTAGCTGATTTTCCTTGTAGAGCGTTGTCAGATACAAGTCTGGATGATTTGCGTATTCGCTTGGCAATTGGAGCGCCAGATGGAGCGGCTGAGATGGGACATAAAAGGCATCGGTTCCTGAGATGCTCAAACCAGGAATCAAAATCGGTTTGCTCGGGAGGTAATAGACAACTTGAGAAGGAAGCTCCTCTTCTAAAGGCAGCTCCCGGACCGATCGGGAAAACGTAGATAGTTCCCATCTAGGCATCTCACCGGATATGCGTTCCGAGGGGAGGATATACCATCCGTACAGATTTTTCAATTCGGCTGCCCGAGTTCTATCCTTCATAGCCTCGCTAGGCAGGTAAGGCTGTTCTAGTTTGCGAAAGGAAAACTGAACCCAAGTGTAAAACGCCATGAAACCGATGATGGCGACGACGATCGGCCACATAGGCCAAGGCTTGCGCTCAGGCAAGGAAGGCCTGGATTCGGGCTGGGAAGGCTCGTTGGTCATGGTTTTCGAGACTTTTTCGTATGGGTCGCTCTCTTGACTGGAACAAGCTTAATTCGGCTATTTTTCGTTGCGCGGCCAAAACTGGAGAGTCATTGGATAGCTTTCCCATTATGCAATACTGGAGCCAGACGTACATTCCGACGCTTAAAGAGAGCCCGGCGGAGGCGGAGATCGAATCGCACAAGCTGCTGTTAAGGGCAGGCCTCGTTCGCAAGATTGGAGGTGGGCTGTATGCCTACTTGCCACTGGGCAAGCGAACCTTGGACAAGGTCGCTCAGATCTGCCGGGAAGAGATGAATGCGGCCGGAGCTATCGAATTGCTCATGCCAGCCGTGTTACCGGCAGAGCAGTGGAAGGCTGGGCCCAGATGGAATGCAGTGCGGGAAGTCATGTACGAGGTTTCCAGCGCTTCGGCCCAGGCCAAACCGAATGAAGAGGGACCACAATACGTGCTAGGGCCGACCCACGAAGAAATCATAACGCCTTTGATTGGATCCGAGATCTCGAGTTATCGGGATATGGGCAAGACCTTCTACCAGATACAGACCAAGTTCCGAAACGAAATCCGCCCTCGCTATGGTCTGATGAGAGCCCGCGAATTCATCATGAAAGACGGCTATAGCTTCGATGTGGATGATGATAAGGCCGAGGAGACTTACCGAAGAATGGCTGACGCCTACAGCAAATTCTTCGCCCGCTGCGGTCTAAACTTCATTTCCGTCGAGGCGGACACTGGAATCATGGGGGGCTCCTTCTCTCACGAATACATGGTTCCTGCTGAAGTCGGTGACGACGATGTGGTCTATTGCCAAGAAAGCGGCTATGCGGCCAATGTGGAAAAGGCTACCAGCGCTTTGGTCCCGATTGATTTTCAAGTGGCTGGTCCAGCTGCGGAAATCGAGGAGTTCGAGACGCCAGGCGTTTCGACGATCGCAGCTTTGGCGAGAGAACCGTATGGCGTTCGGGCCGAGGATCAGTTCAAAACGCTTATTTACATTGGAGACGGGAAGCCATTCGCCCTAGTGATCCGAGGATGCGATGAGCTAGAGGAAGCGAAGTTGGGCGCATTGGGATACGAATTGGTGAGACCTGCCACGCCTGCTGAGATAGAGCCAATGATGGGAGCGAAACCGGGAAGTTTAGGTGTGGTCAAAGGTACGATTCCAAGCCGTGGTAAACTGGATGGGATTTTTGCCGACAACGCTGTCCGTTTAGTGGGCAATGGCGTAACCGGGGCCAACAAGGACGGCTACCACTTACGAAATGTCCATGTGGAAAGGGATCTAGAGATCGACTCGTTTGGCGATTTTAGGCGGGTTGCGGAAGGAGAGCCGTGTCCCCTTTCAGGAAAGCCATTGAAGATCGCCCGGGCAATCGAAGTGGGGCACATATTCAAGCTAGGCACTAAGTTTAGCGAGAATGATTCCTGGGGGGCGAAGTTTCACGATGCGGACAAAGAAACAAAGCCAGCGGTAATGGGTTGCTATGGTATCGGAGTTTCCAGGACGCTTCAAGCGATCATCGAACAGTCCCGAGACGATTCAGGTATTATTTGGCCCTGGAACGTAGCTCCGTACCATATGGTTGTAACTGTTTTGGACCCCGACATGGAGGAAGCGATGGAACTCGCTCGCCGGATTGGGGAAGCGGCGGAAAAGGAAGGCGCTGATACGCTTATCGATGACCGGAGCGAGCGCCCAGGGGTGAAATTCAAAGATGCGGATTTGATAGGCATTCCGCTTAGAATAACGATCGGAGGACGCGGTCTTAAAGAAGGAGTTGTGGAATTGAAGTGGCGTGAATCCAAGGATATGGACAAGATTCCAGTCGAGAAAATAGAAGATGTAGTGACTTCTAGAATACGAGAACGGATATCCGGATAAGATGGTTTCTATGATTGGCGGAGAGGGCGCGGCAGCTCCAGAAACAGTCGTTGACAGCGAAACGGACCTCTCAGGGGTGTGGAATGTGGTGGTGCTGAATGATCCAGTTAATCTAATGTCCTACGTGACCATGGTTTTCAAGCGGGTGCTGGGGATGAATCAAAACGAGGCCGAAAGACACATGATGGAAGTTCATGAGCTGGGTCGGTCGGTTGTTTGGACGGGTTATAGGGAAAAGGCGGAAGCCTATCAGTATCAATTGCAGGAATGGCATTTGACTGCTATTTTGGAAAAGAATGAATCGTCAGCTTGAATTTAGATTGGATCCCGAAGCGGTTCGCCCATTGGTCCTCCATTTCCGTTCTCTGGTGGACTCTGCGAAGGATGATCTCGTTGCTGAAAACGAGCCTCCTACTGGTGATCAAGTGATGTCGGAGGTTTGGGTAGGCGATTTGCTCGAATCGCAGAGCAAGGACATCAACGCTCTCGATGAGCTTTTCGATGATAGGTTTCTGGATACTGGCAGGGCTACCGTTGACGAAGAAGATGTGGATCTTGTGTTGCGAGGGTGCGCAGCTATCAGACTCGTTTTGCGGGATTCGACCTTGTCCAGATTTGAAGACGATTGTCTCGAGAGAGGAGAGGTGGAAGTCGGGAAAATCACTGCCGAGGAAGAGATCGGGTATGGCGTCTACATTCTCTTGGCGAGTTTGCAGGAGCTGATCATCTCCCAATTGAATCCATGAAAACGGGTTCGAGCGTCGATCCGGGAAAGACGACATCGGAATACTGCTCTATTTGCGGAAGAGGGACTCGCTCGGAAAGTCCGCAATGTTCCGTTTCCTGCGCACTGGCTGCCCGAATACCATTTGGGAGCTCTGCTTTGCCTGCCAGCTGGGAGCTATCTGGGGCGCTTTTTTCAGGTTTCGTCCTGTTTAATCAGCTTCTTTTCTGGTTTATGGCTTGGGCAAAAAGAGCCCAGGGCAATGAGGTCCTTTCAGAGAAATTCGCCGCTGCTTCTGTGGTCGCTGGAGGTATCTGGTTTCTCGCGGCCTTCGTTGTGTGGGGTTTAGTGCGGCCCAAGCGGATCAAGGACTTGCTAGGACCCCTTGCGGGAATCTCTGTTGTTTGGCTAGGCGCTTCCCTGATAGATTGGCCGCGGCGTTTGCCAAGCCAGTTCGCTGTCTTTAATTTATTGATTTCGTTGCAGTTATATCGCGGATTGGCCTTTTTTTATTTGGCGTCAAAAAAGAGGGAAAAATAGAGCGTCATTGCATTCCTGTTGACCGGCGGATTGGTTTGGCTAAGGTTTGTGTTTCACGTGTCCTGCCGTGTTCGAGGCGCTGACTAAACGCTCTTTGCCTACCTTAATTTCACGGGAGATATGATGGGTGGAGGATGCTCAGCCGTAAACCGGACCGCAGAAACCGCTTTGATGTCGCCCACTTGAACATACCAAGGACCAAGAGCCCTTTTGGCGTACGGCACAAAGGTGGGACGCGTGAACTCCTTTCCCCCCACTGTTGTTAGATCGCGATTTGTCGTTCGGAAAGCGTCCTGAGGGCGAGTCTGGCCGGATATGTCTTTTAACGATTGCCCTGAGCAATTGGGATCGCTTTCATGCTCTTCATATGGACCCAAAAATTTATTATTTTCTACACGTCTTTTCAATTATCCTGCTTACTGGATTTACGTTTGCCATAGCGGCGAATCCGCAAAAGGGAAAAAAGAAGCTTATGGCTATAGTGACTGGAGTGCTCGCTCTAGTAGCCTTTGTGGGAGGGTTTGGCCTGATGGCTAAGTTGCACAACAATGACTTTGGCCAAGGCTGGGTAATCGTAAAAATCTTGGCCTGGCTCTTTATTTCCGCCTTGGGTGGTGTGGCTTACAAGAAGTCGAAGTCCTTTGTGCAAACGGGATTGATTGTGGCTGTTGCCGTGTCTCTCTACATGGTGTATTTCAGGCCCTTCTAATGCTCGGTTCGGACTCAGGACGGTCGCTTTGCGGCTTGTGGATCAGTCCTGAGGGACAGGCTTGTTTAGCTTGGGATTGCGGAGAAGGCCCAAGGGAGTCTCAAACCGTTGCTTTTTCGCCTTTCGTATGGGCCCTGGAACGGACGATTGACGATTTGATTGTCGGAGCAGATGTATCCAATCTATCTGGAGATGCCCCCTATAACAGGCTCGTCAAGTTTGAGGATACAGAGGACTATCGCGATTTCATTAAACAAAAAGGTCGATCGAACTCCATCGATTGGATACGAAACCTGGAGCAGCAATACCTTCTGTCCCGCAAAGGGAGGATGTATGCCGGTTTTTCGTTTAGCGACCTTCGAAGGATGCAACTGGATATTGAGACGGCTTGCTCGGTAGAAGGCGGATTCAGCGATCCGAAACGTCGGGAAGATCGTATAATGTCCATCGGTTTGAAATGCGGGCAAAAAATTGAGACGATTTCCATTGATACCTTTTCGGACGAGTCTGAAAAGGTCTTGCTTCAGCGGCTGAATGAGAAGTTCGCTGAATGGGATCCCGATGTCATTGAAGGGCACAATTTATTCAAATTCGATCTCGATTATCTGAGGACGCGGGCCAAGCGCTTGAAGACGCCCACGAATTGGGGACGTTTTGGGCAATCGGTCGCCGTCCGAAAAAGCCGGTTGAGAGTGGCGGAGCGTTGGATCGACTATCCCCGTTTCGACATTCCTGGGCGAGCGGTTGTCGACACCTTTTTGCTAACCCAAGTGTATGATGCTACGGGGAGGGAATTGATGTCCTACGGTTTAAAGGAAGTAGCTCGCTTTTTGGGGGTTACGCCCCCCGATGGCGGCGATCGCACCTATATCGATGGGTCGAAAATCCAGGACGCGTTTTTCGAGGATAGGGAACGCTTCTTGAGCTATCTTGAGGACGACTTGAGGGAAACGGAAGGAGTTGCCGACCGCTTGTTGCCGACCTATTTCGAGCAGACTAAAGCCTTTCCCACGACGTTGCAGGAGGCTTGTCTCAGGGGAACGGCCAGCAAGGTGGATCTGGTTTTCCAAGAGCAATATTTCCACTTGAAAGCGGCTTGTCCCATGCCTGTGGAGCCTCGACCTTTTGAAGGCGCTTACACGGCTAGTTTCAAAGAGGGCGTCTTTAAGCAGGTTCTGCACTTCGACGTGGCCTCTCTGTATCCCAGTATTCTTCTGATGATGGGGCGTAATCCAGAGACGGATACGGAAGGCGTTTTCATTCCAACGCTGCGAAAACTGAGAGACTATCGGTTGAAGTACAAAAAGCTAGCCCAGGAATCGGCGGATGAGAAGATGGCGTTGGAATACGAAGCCAGGCAAAGCAGTTTCAAGATACTGATCAATTCATTTTACGGATATCTGGGTTTTTCGGGGGCTAGGTTTGGGGATGCCGAGTTGGCTTCGCTAGTAGCGGCAAAGGGAAGGGATATTCTGAAGTCGCTCATAGCCTTTTTCGAAGATGCTGGCTGCGCTCCTCTGGAAGCGGATACTGATGGGATCTACGTCGAAGCGGGCGAGTATTTTGACAACGCTGATTTGCTTCTAGCGGATGCCCAATCTATTCTTCCAGATGGAATCGAGTTGGAATACGACGGCAAATACGAATCCATCTTTTGCTATAAGGCCAAGAATTACGCTTTGTATGACGGTTCTCGCGTAACGATACGGGGATCGGCAATGAGGTCGAGAGGGCTCGAGCCTTTTCTGCGTTCACTTACGCAATCGTTGATTTGGTATCTGCTTGGGGCTTCTAAAGAGGATCCGGCTTCTTTGGCGACGGAAATAGAATCGAAGATCGAGTCAGGTTCTTGTCCGATTGAGCTTTTGGCCAAGTCGGAGGTTTTGAGTCAGAATCCGGAGGCTTACAGGAAAAAGATTGAAGCGGGTGGGAAGCCGAGGCGGGCTTCTTCGGAGGTTGCTCTCTTGATCGGCGATCGAATTCGCATGGGAGATCGGGTATCCTACTATATTGGCCCAAAAGAAAAGGGGAAAACGGCTAATTGGCAGCGGGCTCATCCGGTCGATTGGTTCGGCCAGGAAGGCTCCGCTTATGATCCAGCTTACTACTTAAAGAAACTCGAGGATTGGCGGAAGAGATATAGCCCGTTCTATCCGAAGTTGGGTAAGGACGGAGCCCAGCGAGAGCTTTTCGAGTGAGTTTTACCTGCCTCGTTTGTTCAGAAAGAATATGATCGGAGACGTCGGGTTTCCTGAAGGATTGGTAATCGACTGCTTCGTGTATTGATCGGTATCGATATTCCCATACCAATCTAGCAAAGCTTGGGTTTCCTCTTTGCCTCCCGGATGTCCAGGATAGGCGACGATGCTGAGCATGCCTTCCGGTTGCAGTAGGGTAAGGGAGGATTCAAGGGCCTTTATTGTGGTCTTCGATTGCGTGATTAGCGATTTCTCTCCTTTTGGAAGGTAGCCGAGGTTGAATACGATGGCCTTGGCCAGTTTATTCTTAGGAATGACTTTATGGATACGCGAATGGCATTCATGAATAAGGGTTACGTGTTCGCAACAGCCTGCCTTTTCGAGTTTGTGACGGGTCATTTCGATTGCTTCTTTCTGTATGTCGAATGCGTATACCTGACCTTGGGATTTCACCGCATTGGCTAGCCACAGGGTATCGTGTCCGTTTCCGGCGGTAGCATCGATGACGACGTCGCCGAAGTTCAAGTGTTTGAGGATGCGGTCGCGGGCGATTTCAACGGCAATCCAACGCTTGTTCGGCCTGGGTTCGCTTTTCCAGAATCGACTTGGGGCCGATTCGACCGGAAGATCGGACCTTTCCCAAATGGCATCGTGCAGCCTTTGAGCAAATAGCGGGATTTGCGTCGCTCCTTTACTGCCGAATCCGTTGAACACGAATATGCGGTCATCTTGGGGATGACGGCCTACAATTGGTTTAGCTCCGGGAATGGAGGGCCTGACTCCAGCGGCTACATCTGACCATTCCCATTCGTTTTTCAAATGGCGCTGAAGGAAGGTTTCCAGTTTGGATACGCTTTCGGAGTCAGGGAATTCATCGAGTTCCTCCCAAGTGTAAGTAGCGCCCACCTGAACTGAACCGTCGTTTCTGGGCAAAAGGAAAAATTTATCGACGATGGCTGTATCGAAAAAGTCGACATTTGTCTGGATCTTCCCGATGACGCCTTTAGCCGGTCGGAAAGGGACGAAGGAAAGCCAGGGATTTTGCTGCCCAAGCCATCCTTCCGCGAAAATGGCCAAGGGGGCTCGCGTCAATCTCCAGCTGACGAATTCGGCCCCGGTTTCGATATCGCAATAGTCGAATTGGGCATGCTCCAGGCGGCCTTGGCTTTCCATTTTATAATGGAGCGATCCGAGCAAGGCGGGAATATCGAGATACCCGCCGCCGGTAATGCCAACGTAGGCATCATGCGCTGTTCGGGACGTTTTGGGCAGGACGAGTTCCGGATCATCGAGAATCCAAGGGCGGTAGGGCTCCATTTTAGATTTTGCCTTCCAGTCTATTTGGCTTTCGAGGTCGCCTAATAGCCGTATGATTTTGCGGGGATAGTAGAAAGTTTCGCCAAACTGGCGCCCCAGTTTCCCATAGGTTTCCTTAGCGAAAGGGATTTGCTTGTCCGCTTCCCAGACGAGGTTCATACGTCTTCCTCCGATCGGGTTTACTAGTCCTGCGGCCACCTCAGAGCAGTTCGACAAGCCGGCTTTGTTAACCAGCAAGGGATTCCTGCCGTTTTCGATAAATGTCCAGGCCAGAAGGGAGCCTGCCAGGCCTCCACCAAAAATGATGCAGTCGAATTCTCGAGCTACGCTTGCCATAGGGACGATCGTTGGGAGATAAAGATCATGTATTTGCAGTTTCCTCGAGCTTCAATTTGGGGAAGCCTCGTGAATCCAACGCCAATCTATCTCATGTCAGCCGAAGGAAAACAGTTTCATCCCAATCTCTACTTGGTGGGTTTCATGGGTACGGGCAAGAGCGCGGTCGGCAGGGCGGCAGCCCAACGCCTTGGGTACCAGTTTATAGACTCAGATCAAGCAATCGAAGAAAGCCAAGGGCGGAGCATCAAGGATATTTTCGAGTCAGATGGCGAAACCGCTTTCAGAGCGATGGAGAAGTCCTTTGTGCAAGAAGGTCATCCCAAAGAACGTTGTGTCGTATCCTGCGGCGGTGGATTGATTTCGCTGCCGGGAATCTTAAAACTAATTCAGTCGAAAGGTCCCGTAGTTTGCCTCTTAGCCGCCCCGCAAACCATTTACGATCGCGTGAAGGGAAATCAGAAACGTCCCTTGCTAAACGTCGATAATCCGTTGGGGAAAATAGAGGAGCTGCTGAAAGAGCGGGAGCCGGTCTACCGGAAGGCAGGAACGGAGGTCTTAACCGATTGCCGATCCATAGCGGACGTCGCTGCCCACGTTGTTCGCGTCTACAGGGCGGAATCTAGATCGTGGCAGCCGAAATGATGATTGCCGGAGTGGTCAAGGAAGGGCTCCGCAAGGAGCTGCAGCAAATAGGCTTTGACGAAGTTCGATTCGCGGAATTCGATCTGCCAATCTCAAATCGACTCAGGGAATGGGTAGAAAAGGGCTATCATGCCGACATGGATTGGTTCGCCCGGACGATTGAAAAGCGGCTGGACCCTCGCCAGGTATTGGATTCAGCGAGCTCGGCTATCATGCTGGGAACCAACTATTGGCCTTCCGAATTGTCGGCCTCTAGCCAATCTCGCTGGGGCAAGTATTCGCTGTATCGGGACTACCATGATACGATTCTGGCCGGATTGAGAAAAGCAGCTTCGGTTCTGGAAACTGGCTATGGTTTCAACTCGCAAGACTACCGCTATTACGTGGATACGGGCCCTTTTATGGAGCGAGGGTGGGCGGCTGCATCGGGGATGGGATGGCAGGGGAAAAATGGCATGCTAATCTCCAAAAAGCACGGCAATTGGCTCTTGCTTAGCGTTATACTGGTGAACGGGAGGATTGAGCGGGATCATCCTCTCAAAAAAAGCTTGGCCGGCCGGGCGAATCGGTTAGAGCTGGGAACCTATTGCGGCACGTGCGATAGATGCATCAGAGCATGCCCTACGGATGCGATTGTTGAGCCTGGGATTGTTGACTCTAGAAGGTGCATTTCCTACCAAACGATTGAAAACAAGGGAGTGATACCTCGCTGGATACGCCCTAGTATCGGGCAAAGGATTTTTGGGTGCGACATTTGTCTAGATGTATGTCCATGGAACCGTTTTGCCAAGTCCGGTAGGCAAATGCTGCTGGAAAGTCGCTATGGAATAGCGGATTTGACGCTGCTGGAAATTTTGACGATGGGGATCGATCACTTTCGAGACGTTTTCAGGAAGTCTCCCATTAAACGGTTGAAATTGAGGGGGTTGCTTCGCAATGCTTGTGTGGTGGCGGGGAACCTAAACTCTGGTTCGGAGTGGCTCCAGAGTTGTCCATCCGATTGGCAAAATCCAGTCAGAGAAGCCCTGCTTGATCTGGTAGATCATGAAGAAAGCATAGTGCGACCGCATGCAATCTGGGCGCTGTATCGATTGTTTGGATCTGCAATCACGAAAGACCTGAGCCCCAAAATGAAGACCGGTCAAGACGAGTGGGCGCTGGAGGAATTCGATTGGTGGGAGCGGGAATTCGAAGGGCGTTCCTAAACAGCGTACCTCGCAGATCGCTGACGGCCGCTTCTTTGCGAAATTATAGTGGCCGGCCTCCCTCGAGCGCAGGAACGCCGAACGAAGCAAATCGTTCATCAAAGTTGCCCATTTTGGGCGCTCGGAGAATTGACCCCAAAGTGCCCTGAAGAATGATCTGGGGATACGTTATTAGTAGCTAGGCTAGTCAAACTCGCTGGTAAGCATCCCCATAAGGAATTTCGGGGCTTTTATGGGTTGACCCGATCGGTTCATGAAAGCGTGGACGCTATATCCATTCGCTATAGGCTGATCGCCTTTCAAGAGCTCGTAGTCGACTCGAATCTTGGCGAACGGCCGTTCTTTGATGCTCGAAATGATGGTCACGACGTCGTCGTAAGTCGCGGGTCGACGATAGTTCATCTTGATCTCTACAACGGGCATGAGAATTCCTTTCTCCTCTAGCCCGGCGTAAGCAATTCCTCTTTCCTTTAGCAGATTGCCTCTGGCGATTTCCAGCCAAGGAAGGTAGCTAGCATGATGAGCGATTCCCATCATGTCGGTCTCCGCGTACCGTACTTCGATATCGGTTGCGCTAATTATCATGAATTAGTTGGATTTAAGTAGGAACGTAGTTGTTTAATAATTACTAGGATCCCTTGGTTTTCTCACCGCATATGCTCAGATTCGAACAGGGTTCTGAAAGATCCTTTCCAGGAGAATGAACGGGTCCATTCAATGCTTTTGGCCCCCATTTTCTCTCTCAAGCTTTTGTTTTCGATTAACTGGGCGAGCGCGGTTGCCAGTGCAGGTTCGTCATCGGGAGCTACGAGGATTCCGTTCTCGCCGTTGGAAACCGCGTCTTCCACGCCTCCTAGTCGATTGGCAATGATCGGCAATCCATGGGCGGCAGCTTCTAGGTAGACGAGCCCGAATCCCTCGATACTGTTTCGGTAAGGAGCGCTAGTCATGGCGAATAGATCAGATTGTGCATAGAGACCCTGTAGTTGATCGTTGGAGATGTCTCCATGAAATTCGACTTTGAAATCAGCGTTTTCGGCCAGCGCTCGAAGACGGTCGCCGAACCCGAATTTATTGCCGGATCCGACGATCCCAAGTTCTATGCCGGATTTTAGTTCCTTAGGAATTAGCCCTAGGGCTCTTATCAGGCGGTCCTGGCCCTTTCTAGGGTGAAGCCGGCCGACCGTCAGGATGCGAACCCTTCCGCCGTTTTCGTTTTTGGACGGATATGGTTTGGGGAATTCGGTTCGCAAGGCGCCGTGAGTGATGACGATTTTCTCCTCAGCAAAAGGAAATTTTTGGATAAGAAGCTCTCGGGAGAATCGCGAGGGAACGCTTATGCTGTTTGCCGCTTTCAAGACGGGTTGAACGGAGAGTCGAGTCAGCGGATTAGCCGAAAACGTATTGATCTCCGACCCATGGAGAGTGAGGGCCAGTTTTCGTGGTTGGATTAATTTTCCCGTGACAAGGGGTCGCCAAGCGAGAACGGGCCCTGGATCGGTAAGGTAAATGATGGATTGAGAGAATCTTTCTCGTTCTTGGCAGCACGCTCGAGCCATCTGATATTGGCATGCGATATCCTGAGATCCCTTTAATGGTATGCGGCGAACTTTGAAGGGAAAGTGGGAATCATCGTGAGGGTGGCGGCTATTCGGAGCCCAAACTTCGATTTGTCGGCCTAAGTCGCCTCCCGCTCTGGCCATTTCTTCGGTAAACGTGGCAATTCCCCCTTTCGTAGGGGCGAATTCGTGGGTCAATACGATTATGGGGAGATCAATTGGCATCGTTGGGGCTAGATAGATCTAGGATCGGGCTCACTGTTAATGATGACAATAATCGAATTGGAAAGCTTCGAAATCACTTCAGTAGTCAGGATACCCAGCCGGGAGAGCCTGGGGAGCATTCACGAGCGCGAGCCCATCAAAGGCAGAATTTGGAATTGGATACCATGTTTATGATTTACAAATTGGTGACGGGGACCTTTGCTGAAATCGACGATGTCAAACCAGACAACTACCAAGACGGAAATCGTAGGAGCACGGGCTTTTGGGGGCGAGGAATTGCTGCGCGACACCTTGAAGCGGTGCTCTCCTGAGA
>Ga0181593_10002905_pt1 | contig 15809 bp, 11 predicted proteins | sample 071ome_19_FD_133756 | JGI IMG/M metagenome (GOLD analysis project Ga0181593, IMG submission 133756) | Coastal salt marsh microbial communities from the Groves Creek Marsh, Skidaway Island, Georgia - 071413AT metaG (megahit assembly) | ecosystem: Environmental > Aquatic > Marine > Intertidal...
ACCGTCGTCACATCCGCACCGTCGCTGAGCATGAGCGCCCGGTCCACTGTGACGCTCGACCGCTGCGGATCGGCGTTGAGCGCGCTGACGATGGGTGTCTCGGCAATCAGGACACCCCCGACGATGACGCTGACCGTCTTCGGTTCGGGGATGGTGGTCGTGAAGCTTGCGATGCCTACGCCCGACGCGTCGGTCCCGTCGAGATCCTGGTCGATGGCATTCCCCGTCCCGCTCACCGACAGCACCACGGTCTCACCTGACAATGGTGTGCCTGACCCATCGAGCGCCGTGACCGTGACCGTGGTGATGTCGCGTCCGTCCGCGATCATCGTCGATTGACTGACGGTTACACTCGACAAGCCCGCATCCACCGATCCGGACGTGACCGATGTCACCGCCTGCGTTTGTCCGATCCCCAACCCACCGACTGTCGCCGACACCGTCTTCAGCTCGCCTGCAGTCGTGGTGAACGATCCGACCGTTACGCCCGAACCGTCTGTCAGTCCGGGTTGGGTTACGGTGTTTCCGGTGCCGCTCACCGCCAGGACGACGGTCTGCCCACTCAACGGGTTATCCCAGGCGTCCACCACCACCGCGGTCACCGTCGTGACGTCCGTACCGTCCGGCAGCATGGACACCTGATCGACGACGAGTGAGGACCGCGCGCCATCGAAGCTACCTGCGACCGCGGTAACGGCCTGCGTCTGGGTGACGTCGATACCTGCGATGACAGCCGAAACCGTCTTCGCTTCAGCCGTCGTCGTGGTAAAGCTTCCCGACGCCACGCCCGCCGCGTTCGTCACACCAAGAGGCTGCGAAATCGTATTGCCGTCCCCGCTCACTGCGATCACCACGGTCTGACCCGGCAATGGACCCTGGGCATCGATCGCCGTCACGGTCACCGTCGTCCGATTCGTGCCGTCGGCGACCATCGTCGTCTGTCCCAGCACCAGTGTCGACAGATCAGGATCCGGCGTCCGGGCGATCGACGTAATGGTAGCTGCGCCCTCAATCCCTTCCGCAGTCGCCACGATCGTCACGGTCCCCGTGCCGACCGCGCTCACGAGCCCAGTGCCACTCACCGTTGCGACCCCGACATCGCCGCTCGCCCACGTGACCGGTCGACCGGTCAGAGCGTTCCCCGCGACGTCCCGCAGGTCGGCCGTCAACTGCACGAACTCGCCCTCGATCAGTTCCGTGGCGGCTGGCGTCAGGATCACCTCCGCCACGGGCTCGAGAATCGTCAACTCCGTGCTCGTGGACACACCCTCGGCCGTCGCCGTTACTGTGATCACGCCCGGCGTAATCGTGGTCAGCGCGCCGGTCGCGGGGTCGATCGAGGCGACCCCGGCATCACTCACCGACCATACCTCCGCTCGGTTCGTCAGCACGTTCCCCCGCACGTCTCGCCAGACCACGCCGAAGGACTGAGTGTCGCCGCGAAAGATCGTCGAGCTGGCTGGGGTCACGGTACCGTTGTCGATCGACGAGACAATCGCAGTGACCGTATCCGTCAGGGTCTCGAAGACGACCTCGAAATCCGTCTGCCCGATCGCTACGGCGGTCGCGAGGCCGGTCGGTGTGACCGTCATGATCGCCGGGTCGAGCGACGACCACGTTCCGTCGAGCCCCGGTATCGTGTCCCCCGTTGCGTATAGAACAGCGTTCGTCGCCTGAGCGGTCTCTCCGACGTTGGGGATCACCAACGGATCCGGCGCACCCTCGATCCGACTGGTGATCGCGGCCAGGACGATTTGCGCGTCGGTGGGTACCCCTGGCTCAATCGCAGCGATCGTCTGGCCCTCGAAAAGCCAGCCGTCGGAGCTGCCGAGACGGGTAAAAATCTCGAGCGTATTGGTGATCTCTTCCGGCCGCAGATCGACCCCGAGGCGCACGGCTCCCTCGTTGGGCGACACGGAGATCGTCGTGTCTCGCGGTACGGAGTCCGGCACGGTCAACTGGATGTATACCTGCTCAACCTTGGCGAACGCCTGAGGCGTCGTACCCAGCTGACCGCTGACGATCTGGAACTGAAGCTCGATCGTCCCTGTCGGCTGAATCGGGTCCGTCAGTAGATAGTCGCACGCGGCGATCAGGAAGATCGCCGGCAACCAGAAGAGCCTGAGCGAACGCCTCATCGTCCTCATCGTCCTCATCGCGCTCATCGACCGACGATCGCCCTCAGAGTGAGCCCAGCCTCCCAGCCCATCAGGCTGGTCTCCACCCCTTCACTCACGATCACCCGCCCCATCCTGAACTGGCCCGTAGGCCCGAGTACGACACGACGTCCGGATGCACCTCCTGCGACCCGGTACTCGATCGTCGTACCACCCGATGTGACCCATCCCTGACTCGCACCGTCACTGGCCCGGAACACTCTGGCCTCGATCGAAGGCAGGATGGCGGCACGGCGCCCGAGCGGAACCCTGATGTTCGTTCCCGCGTTGAACAGCTGCTGCGACGGGGCGTCGCTGGCGTCCCCCAGGCTCGACCCGGCGGTGATCAGCGTTCCGTTCTCCCGGTAGTTGACCCCGCCGTACAGCAGTGCACTGCTACGCCGCCCCACGGCGAACGCATAGCTGACGAGGGCCTGGATGCGGTTTCCGGAACGGAACAAGTCAGCGCCCCCGAGCTGATCGTTCCCGAAGCTCTGGAAGGCGAGGAACGTGCTGAACGTTCCGGCGCGCCCGACGTCTCGATCGAGAGCCAGGCTGACCTGGAGCTGATCGCCAGGCCGGTACGCCAGTTGCTGTTCGGCCAGGGGCTCATACTCGTTGGCTACACTGTACCCACCGGACAGTCCGACACCCCAGCTACCGAGCTGCCGCACCAGAGACAGGTTACCCCCGGCGCTGCCACCCGAGCCCCAGGTGCTGATACCGAACGGCAGCAATTCGGCAGCGATCACGCCGGCGACCAGCGACTCAGCGGTGGTGTGCTCGGACTGGCCCGTCGGAAGACTCATCGACGCCGTAAGAACAGCCCAATCGACTCCGGGAATTACCGTGGTCAGCCCAAGGTTCGTGTCGGTTGGGCCGCTCAACGTCGCCTCAACTCCCTCAGCGCCCCTCGCGATGCCACTCGCGTACGCGCCCGACACGCTGACGCCCAGGCGTCCGGCAATCGGTACGGTGACCGCGAAGGGTACGGTGAGGAGATGGATCGTTTCGAGGCCGGCGGCATCCGGATTTTCGAAGGTGTACGCCTGCAGGAGCGCCCCTCCGCCCACGGCCTGTGCTGCTGCCCCGCCGGGAAGCCCCCAGGCGAGAAGCCCGATCACGGCGACGCACTTCAGCGCCGTCATGAGCCCGCAGTCCCCACCCCCCACGGTCACTCCTCGTTCGAAGGAGGCGGTAGCAGAATCAGTCTGAGCAGCGATACCTGTCCCACTCTGTCCGTGCCTGTGACCTCGGCGATCACGGATCGGTCTGCCGTCCCCAGAGTCTGCAGGATCTGGGAAACCGCGCTCGTTGCCGGAGGCTGGAGCGACTGCACCGCGGTCCTCTGCTGCGCCAGCTGCTGCGTGACGCCGGAGAGGGTCATCGAAGGCGCTGGCGCCGCGACCGGCGCGGGCGCAGCCGTGGTCGTCGGCGCAGCCGTGGGTGTTGGTGTTGCCGCAGCCGTCGGGTCGGGCGTGGCTGTCGGGTCGGGCGTGGCTGTCGGGTCGGGCGTGGCCGTGGGGTCGGGCGTGGCTGTCGGATCCGTCGGGTCACCCGTGGCTGTCGGATCCGTCGGGTCACCCGTAGCTGTCGGATCTTCGCTGGCCGCGGGCTCGGTGCTGGACGCATCGGTCGTGGTCGCGATTGCCGCTTCGGCGGCCGCGGCCTGAGCGATCACCTCGACCTCGACAAGCTCGGTCGAAGCAAGCGTGAACGACGGGTCGATCTGCTCGGCCTCCCGAAAGCTCTGCGCGGCCAACTGGAAGTTGCCGGCGTCAGCCGCGAGCAGCCCTCGACCGAAAGCCAGCAACGCGTCGATGCTCTCGGTCTTCCGTTCGCTTACGAGTTCACGCTCCTGCGGCGTGAGCTGGATGCCGAGCTCAAGGTGAATATCGAAGGCGAGCTGCTTCTCCATCTCCCAGAACTGCAGCATCGCGTCCCGGGCATTGATCGGGGAGACATCCTCCGCATCGGGGCTGGTGACCTCGACGACCGCGGCCTCGACGACCACCTGCTCACCCGGATCCATGCGCAGCCGACCCTGGACGAGGTTCGCCGAGCCGAGGAGTCTGCCGCTCCGCGCGGCGGTTCCCGGATCTACGCGTCCCGATTCACCGAGCGCGAGCTCGGTGATGAGCGCCTGAATTCTGAGCCGCTCGACGATGGTGAGTCGGCCCGTAACGCCCAGATCGGTCGCAAGCAGCTCAGCCAGCGCGACGGCCAGCGGCTCGTAGTCGGGGTCGCCGCCTTCGAATACGAAGGGGAATACAGCGACCGTCGCCGGATCCGGCGGGTTCTGGGCGATCTCGGCCTCCCGAGCCAGCACGTTCGCGACGTCTTCTCGGAACTCCGCCCGACGCACGATGGCCAGGCGCTGCTCGAGCCGCTCGCGCAGGGCTACGCCCGGATCGAGATCCAGAACCTCCTGGTACTTGCCCCGGGCCTCCGAATAGGCACCGACATCCTCGGCCAACATCCCACTCATCACCAGAAGCCCGAGGTTCTCGGGGTCGTCCTCGGACAAGCGAGCCACCAGCACGCGTGCCTCATCGAAACGCTCGACGATCCTGTAGGCCGCGGCGAGACGCAGCCCGCTGTCCACGTCGTCGGGCGATGCAGCCATCCGCGCCTCGAGTGCGGGAATCTCCTCGGGTGCCGGAACGGTGACGAGGACCGGCCCACCCGCGCACGCTGCTGCTCCGACGGACAGAAATAGCATCAGGATGAAGACGCGGCGTCGCACAGCAATCACTCGATCAGCGGCCAAAGGTCGGAGCAGAGATCATACTACGCTGAATTGTTCAAAACCGAAATTCGCAACGGTGAATCTCAGCGATTCTCCGTGGCGTGCGTCGTCGCGGGCCGATCCCCTATCGCGCTGAGCTGCAGTTGCAACGGAGCAAGAAGGTGCCAGACACGGCGCTTTTCCGCCTGCTGCATGAGCGTGCAAGCTGGTCCGCCCGAGCCGCGCCCGAGCTGACGCTCACAAATCCGCCAGCACTTCTCGGAAGTACTTCAGTTCCTCTGCGACCTGGAATGGCTTCGCGATCACCCGGCGCACGCGCAACCCGTCGAGTTGGGCCCGATCATCCACAAATCCGCTGCACACGAACATCTCCATCCCCTGGAGTGTTGGATCGTCCTGGACGATCTCGAGCAGTTCGAAGCCAGACATGCGGGGCATCCGAAGATCCGTGATGAGGATATCAAACGGGCCATCTCGCAACGCCTGCAGAGCCGCAACGCCATCCGTCGCACCAATGGGCTCGTGTCCAAGTCGCGTGAAGATCCGCTCCCAGATCGCCAGAATCGGAGCCTCATCCTCAACGATCAGGATCCGCCGGCTCACGTGACCTCCGATGGGACATCAATGCAAAACGTCGTGTTCTCCGCCGCACCGTCGAAGGTCAACAAACCGCCGAGGCTCTCCATGAGCGCCCGAGAGACAGACAGGCCCAGACCCGTCCCCTCTCCGACGTCTTTCGTCGTAAAGAAGGGATCGAGCATGCGCTCGATCACCTCGGGATCCAAGAGATGGCCGGCATCTGTCACCCTAAGGCGTACCAGGCCCGAGTCCGCCGGTCCAGCACGAACCGAAATCCACGGATCCTCGAGATCACGGACCGCATGCAGGGCATTGGAGATCAGGTTCATGAGAACCTGCTCGACCTGTACCGGATTCGTCACCACCTCGAGATGATCAGGAACGTCGACCTCGAAGCGCACACCGTTCGACCTGAGGAGAGGCTCGCACAGTTCACCGGTCTGACGAACGATTTCGCTCAAATTCACCACGACCCTGGGCGATTCGTCATCCTCGCGCGTGAGAACCTTCAGCCCGTCCGCGATATTCCGAATCCTGATCGCGGTGGCTTCGATCTTCTCGAGGTCCTGTCGTACCCGGTCCGCTTCCGGCTGTTCACCGTCCGCGTATTCCGCAACGAGCAGGCCGGCCGTGCCGGAGATGATCGCCAGGGGGTTGTTGATCTCGTGCCCGAGCCCGGCAGCGAACTCACCCACTGCGGCGAGCTTCTGGGCCTGGCGCAGTTCACGCTGCTGGCGCTCGACCTGCTCCTGAACCGTCACTCGCTCCGAAATATCGTTCGTGATGGCTACTTGCACTCGCTCGCCCTGCGGCAACTGGTGCGGAGCGGCCCACGTCTCCATCCAGCGACGCGTCCCGTTCAGGCCCACGATCTCGAAGACCAATGAGCCGGTTTCGCCGTCACACACCCGCTCGTTGAAACTGACGAACTTGGCCCGATGACTCGACTCCACCAGGTCGTAGACGTTCGCGCCGAACACCGATGATAGATCCTCTGCTTCGATCAGATCGAGTCCTCGGCGATTCATGAACAACAGCGCTCCAGCGCGATCGACGATCTTGAAGCATGAGGGGGTCGTATCGAGCATGTCACCCAGGCGGACCTGCCCTTCCCCGACAGCAGTCCGAATCAGCTCCTCCCGGACGTCCGGCTCCGCGCGCGCCGCAACAGCCAGCTCACGGTTTTCCGCTTCGAGCTGCGTATTGATCTCCAATGCTTCCGTCACACTCGCCATGAGTTCGTCCTGACGACGACCGGCAAACAATGCGAAGAGCCCCAAGAACAAAGGTGCCGTGTCGATAACCCACAGGAGGGGCTGGTCGGCCTGAATCTGAAGCAGGCCGGACCGAGTCCAGGGCAGACCTCGCAGGTACGCATCGAGCAGGGTGGCGCCCAACGGAAAGCAAAATCCGAAGAGTACCCCGATCAGGGTGTAGCGTACTCGGGCAGAACGGAGCACAGGACCACGAGCCTAGGGAGTTAGGGGCGAAAACCCCGATTCGAGTCGAAATGTGCAGCAGCTTCCGGCCGACCTCAAGACGGAGGTACGTCAGCACCGCCCCCGCTGGCCATGAAGCGGTGCTGAGAATCGAGCCCCTCACCGCGGAGTCGCTCGAACGCCCCGTCAGCGCGAAGGATCCACGCCCGCGGATCCTCGAACTGTGCGTCGAGCAGCGCCCGCAGAACAGCTCGCGCGCCGGACTCGTCGACCGGGGTCACGACCTCTACCCGGCGCCGCAAGTTGCGGGCACGCCAGTCCGCCGAGCCGATGTAGTACTCGCTCTGGCCGGCGTTCTGGAAGTAGTAGATGCGCGCGTGCTCGAGGAAGCGACCAAGGATGGAACGCACCCGGATGCCCTCGGAGAACCCCGGCACCCCAGGCCGCAGCGTGCAGATTGATCGTACGATGAGATCGACCTGAACTCCCTTACGGGCCGCCTTGTAAAGCCGCTTCACGACCTTTTGATCGGCGAGGCCGTTGATCTTGGCCTGAATCCGGGCCGGCCGGCCGGCCTTCGCGTGCTCGATCTCACGCTCGATCATGCGATCGACCCCCTGCACCAGCGAGTTCGGGGCCACGAGCAGTCGCCTGAATTGCTGCTGAGGCGGCCCTGCCCCGCCGGTCAACTCGTTGAAGAAGTCGTTGAGATCAGCCCCGAGATCGGGATCCGATGACATCAGGCCGAGGTCCGTATAGAAGCGGGAGGTCGTCGCGTTGTAGTTGCCGGTACCGATGTGGACGTAGCGTCCCACCCCGCCGTTCTCCTTCCGAACGACGAGCGCGGTCTTCGCGTGCGTCTTATACCCCCACACGCCATAGATCACGTGGGCGCCCGCTTCCTCGAGGCGCTTTGTCCAATGAATGTTGCTCTCTTCGTCGAAGCGCGCGGTCAATTCCACGAAGACCGACACATCCTTGCCCGCCTCAAGGGCCGCCATGAGAGCGTCCATGACCGGGGAGCGTCGACCGGTGCGGTAGAGGGTCAGCTTAACCGCAACGACGTCGGGATCGCCGGCGGCCTCTCGAAGGAAACGACCGACCGTGCCATCGAACCCCTGGAAGGGGTGATGTACCAGCACGTCACGCTCCGACAGGATCTCGAAGATCGAGCGGTCCGGGTCGAGCGGATCAGTGGCCTCGTACTTCGGGAATACGCCGTCGGGCACATCGACATCGGCGACAGCGGAGATCGCCGTAAGGTCCACCGGACCCGCGGCCTCATAGACATCCGATCGGGTCAGCGTCGCCGAATCTACAGGTTGATCGTCCCGTATCGATTTCAGGAGGTACGCCCTCACCTCCCGGGGCATGGCGGCAGCAACCTCGAGACGGATCACGGGCATGAAGGGTCGGGCCTCCACTCCGTCCGCCACGCGCGCGAGCAGCGAGCCCCGGTGGTCTTCATCCAGGGCCACGTCTCCGATGCGTGTCGCTCGGAACGCGTGCACTGCCTCGATGTCAGCACCAGTGAACAGCCCGGACACATTCGCCCCGACGACCTCCTCCAGCGGGATCAAGTGGCGCGAATCAGGGACCGGGAGGAAGCGATCGACGTCACTCGGGACGGGCACGTACCCGAGTTCCGACCGGTCGGCACCGGCCCGCCGCAACGAGACCGCCAGAGCCAGCCCGAGGCTGACGAGCCGAGGGAACGATCGCCCCGGTCCAGTCTGAAGCGAGAGCGGTGTAAGCCGGGGGAAGATGTCCGACTGGAATCGTGCCGAGAGCTGGGATCGCTGGCTCTCATCGAGGTCGTCCCACGACACGATGCGCACGCCGCGCTCGGCGAGCGCCGGCAGCAGAACATGATTCAGACAGTAATACTGACGCGCGAGCTGAGCCCGAACGCGGACCGCGATGAGATCCAGAAGCTGCTCGGGTGAGAGATCCTCGTACTCGGCATCTCGAACGCCCGCGACCTCGTCCTTGAGACGACCGACCCGAACGACGAAGAACTCGTCGAGGTTGCTCGAGAAGATCGAGAGGAAACGGAAACGCTCCAGAATCGGGATGTCGGGATCCTCGGCGAGCTCCAGTACACGCTGATTGAAATCGAGAATGCTGAGTTCGAGATCAAGGAAATCGTCGGTCGCTTTTCCGGTCTTGAGACCGGGATCTCGCTCTTCGAGCGGGAGCAGCCTCGGCGGCCCCGGCCTGTGTGGCGCGTCGCGCAGGATGCGCTGGCCCGTTTCGGAACGGACGAGCATGAGCATCGCGGAGACCAGCTTTGGGTCCCGGAGTCGAGGGCCGCCCATGCGCTGCATCAGCTCCACGATCGGGATCCAGATGAGCCCGGCCGGCCGATCTTCGGCTACGAGCTCGTGAAGCCAGACTTCCAGATCCGCCCCGCCCCGGCGCGCCGTGGCGAAGCCTACGAGATCGAGATCGGCTGGGGCCGATCCGCTGTCACCCCCCAGCTCGCCCAGATACTCGCGGGCCAACTCTTCCCCCGAGCCTCGAGCCGACGGAAACTGAAAGCCGGTCGGCCCCTCGATCAGGCCGACTTCCCAGTCCTGCATGAGCATGAGCCCGACGCGCACGTCGTTCGGTACGTCGGGCCGCTGGGCGCCCTTCTGAGCCCCCATCGCAGCCTGAATCCTCTTGTAGGTGTCGAGTCCGTCGGCCCCGATCCCGTGGTCGGATTCCAGACGACGCGCGAGTTCCTCCAGACTGACCCGTCCCGTACCCAGCTCGACGATCGTGACTTCCTGAAACTCCCTCGCTGCGCCCGGTGCATGGGCGATGACATCATCGAACATGATCCGGTGCGTCGCTTTTCCGAACCGACCCACCTTGAGGTCACGAGTCTCCCGATCGATATCAACGGCCGCCCGGGGGCGCAGGGCATCGACCTCGACGACCTCTCGAACCCGCGTCGCGACCTCTGACTCCCCGGAGAGCGTACCGTACAGACCACCACCTACCACTGGCGTCTCGACGAACTGGACTTCGGTAATCCCCTGGAGATTGACGCCTTCACCGATCAGAAGCTCGACGACCTGATGCCCCCGAGCCTCCGACCGCAAACGAAGACGCATGCTCCGTTCAGCGAGCGCACCGTCGTTGGTGTCGAAGTACATCTCCCGGAGAAGATTGTACGTGGGTTGGGCGGCATGCATGCCGAGGGGGCGACGGCGGTCGACCAGATCCGCGAACCCGACCGGATCCGCGAACGGAGCATTGAGACGTCGGATCACGAACCCTCCTCCTGAGTGCCGGCTCGAGCCCCATACGCCGTGAGGCGAGGCTCCTTCCCGTTCTTCTCGTCGGAAATGTACATCGTACCATCGGGACCGATCTCGATCCCTTCGGACTGAGGGTGGCGCCCCCCACGCAGCTCCACCGCTGCCATCAGGCGACCGTCACGATCAACCTCGATGAGCGCGTCGTCCCGCCCGGAGACGAGGAGGACCGTGCCGATCGGTGTGACGGCGACCCCCGAAGGAGCAAACGACCGATTGACGCCGTGCGCGACCAGGTCCGTCCGCTGGATCATGAGATCCGGGAGCGCCTCGGCCTCGGGCTGGAGCGGTATCCTGTGCACGACCACGAGGTCGCGCTCCGGTAGAGATGTCTTGCAGGCAACGAGCAAGGCGTCGACGGCCTCGTCATAATCGAGTCCCTCGACCTCACACCGGTCACGGAGACCCGTGTCTGTGAGCCGAAACACCACGTTCTCACGATCTGTGCCCTCGCGGAACTCGTACAGCTGGCCAGTGGACGTGATCAGGAAGAAGCGGGGACCGACGATGGCGATCCCCTCGAAGTCTCCGCGGACGAGCTCCTCCCCCAGGTCGAATCGCTTCCCGACCTCGGCGGTGTTCGGGTCGATCTCGTGAACCCGGGCCCGCTCGTCGTCATGCGCAAACAGGCGGCCATCCGACGTGAACGCGAGGCCAGAGACCTCGTCGAGCCTGCCGGGCAGATCGTGATACCAGGCCCGCTCCTCCAGGTCGAATCCGTGGAGGAAGGCGACCACCGAATCGGTGGCAGCCGCCTCGGCGGTGGCCGTCGTCACCCTGCCGGGCGAGGCCGTCACATCGAGGTCAGAGTTCTGGGCGTCCGGGACACCCTCGCATGCGGCGGCGAGCGCCGCGGCGACAAGGACGCTCCTCACTTCCGGGGCTTCAGTCCCTTGAGGGCCCTGAGCTCGGCAGCAATCACGTCGTCCGATGTGCGCAGGTGATCCATGACCGCACCCTGCGCACCCTCGCCGTCGAGTCGCGCGACATAGATCATCATGGTCCCGCTCGGTCCGTCTCCCATCTCGGCAAGCTTCCAGCGCACCGACAGGTTTTCCAGCAGTGGCTCGAGGAAACCCTGCACGGCCTGGGCGTTGGCGGTATGGATGACGAAGAGCGAGTTCGCGCGACGATCCCGCTTCTTCGCCCGCTCCTCGGACAAATGCCGTTCGATTCGGACGGCGCGATCCGCGATCTCTGCGAGATCCGTGACCCTGGCGGCCTCGAGGACGGCGGGGTCGCCGACCTGGAGTGCGCTCCGCGCCGATCCGGGCCCAGCGAGGACGTCCCCGACACCGAGCGGACCCGCCCGCGTATGCTGATCCGCGTAGATGTTTCCGAATTTCGTCCACCAGAGGGCGAGGATCACGAAGTTGAAGACGACCGACAGCGTGATCGCGATACCCAGAGCCTGAACGCCACAGGCGAGCCCGACCCCGATGGCGAGGAATACGTACACCGCGTCCTTGGTGTCCTCGAGGGTCGTCCGGAAGCGCACGGCAGCCACGATGCCAGCCAGCGAAAACGCGAGCGCGACACTGTTCTGCACGATCATGACGATACCGGTCACTGCGACCGGCAGAATCAGAAGCGTGTGGACGACGGACTCCTCATACCCTCGGTGCCGGTGTGTCACCATGTACACCCACGTCACCGGCACCATGATGGACAAGGCGCCGAGCATGGAAATGAAGGCGATGAGTGCTCCGTTCCATGGCTGGGACCCATCGACGGGTTCACCGACGGGAGGAGCCTGGTCGACGCCGAGCATGCCGAGCCCTCCATCGAGCTGGGAGAGCCGGACACCGGCGACAGCGTCGCGCACGGCCGGGACCGACTGAACCAGCGCAACGAGGACGACCGCGAAGAGCAGATAGTACGCGAGTACACGCACGAGTCCGGAGCCGCGAATGGATCTGGCGTTGGTCGAAGTCATGGCATCGATCGTGGGGACAGGCGGTTACGCCCTTCAGCCTGGCATGATGCGTTGCTCTCGGGCACGTCAGCAAGGAGCGGCTGGACAACCAATCGCGCACCCCGGTACTCTACGACCCTCACTGGACGCCGCGAGGAAGCCATGGACCGCCGCACTCTTCTGCTCGCCCTGACGGCCCTTCTGGTCGCACCCACCCTACTGGTGGGCCAGGAGTACGAACTGCCGACACCCGAGGAGTACGCCGAACGCGCGGAGCGCGCGGAGCGTGCGCCTCTCTTTCAGTCGGCCGAGCCCATCCGGATGACGCTCCGGACCGATATCGACTGGCTGCGCGACGAGCGTAACGACTCCGTCGAGGTCGAGGGCACGCTGACGTTCATCGACCTGGACGGCAACGAGATCACGAAGCCCGTCGACACACGCACGCGTGGGAACTTCAGACGCAACAAGCAGAACTGCAATTTCCCTCCGCTGCGCCTCGACTTCCCCACCAGGCAGATGGAGGGGACCGTGTTCGAAGATCAGGACAAGCTCAAGCTGGTGACGCCCTGCCATCACGATCGGGATGACTACCAGAACTACGTCATGGACGAATACCTCGTGTATCGCCTCCTCAACGTCCTGACCCCGCACAGCTTCCGCGTGCGACTCGTCGAGATCACGTACGAAGACGTGAACGGCGAGTATGACACGCGAACGAAGATGGGCTTCCTGATCGAAGATGAAGACGCGATGGCAGAGCGCAGCCGGGCGACGCTCGAGGAAGTCACCCAGTTCCATCCGGCGCGCACCAAGAGCGAATTCTCGGTCACGGTCGCGCTGTTCAACTACATGATCGGAAACACCGACTGGTCGCCGGTCTACTTCCACAACGTGAAGCTGATCAGGACGGAAACGGCGGAGTTCCTGACCGTGCCGTACGACTTCGACTTCTCCGGGATGGTGAGCGCCCGGTACGCGACGGTCGATCCGTCGCTCCAGAATCGAATCCGACGCGTCCGCAACCGACTGTATCGCGGCTTCTGCCGTCCCGAGCTGACCTATCCCACCTCAGTCCAGATCTTCGCCGACCACCGCGCCGAGCTCGAAGCGGTCTTCACGGAGTTTGCTGCGCTCGGTTACGAAGAGTACGACGAAGACGACGCGGAAGACTCCATCGAATACCTCGAGGATTTCTGGAAGGTCGTGGGCGAGCAGGACGAGTTCGAGGACGAAATCCTCGAAAACTGTCGGGATCTCCAGACGGGTCGGCAACCTTGAACCGAGCCCGGGAACTTCAGGTCCAGCGGCGAGTCGAGCAGGGCCTGGCTGAAATGGTCGGTCTCGTTCGGGGTGTGATCGCGGACGGCAAGGTCACCGAAGACGAGGCGCATCGACTCTCCGAGTGGACCCGGGCGAACCCCGAGGTCGCGACTCGGTACCCGGCCAACCTGCTCTCGCGCCGGCTTGAACGAATCTTTATGGACGGCAAGGTCGACGGTCGAGAACGGGACCGACTGAGCGCCATGCTCGCCCAGCTGGCCGAGAATCCGAGCGGTCTCGGCGGAGGCGCCCCACTCGCTACAGATCTACCCCTCACCGTTCCGCCCCCCGACGTGGTGTTCGGCGGGCAGACCTTCGTATTCGGAGGGCAGATGGCCTATGGCCCCCTGCACGCGTGTGAGCGTGAGGTGCTGGAGCGCGGTGGGATGTGCGAGCACGCCGTGAACCGACGCACCGACTATGTGGTCATCGGTGCCCTCGCCGCGGCGGACTGGGCGCAGAGTGCCTTCGGGGGGCTCATCGACGAGGTGGTCTCCTACCGGTCACGCGGCGTCCCCATCGCCGTGATCACAGAAGAGCACTGGACGACCGGGCTTACCTGACGATCGAAATCCCGGCGAGGCCAGCGATCGCCCCCAGCGTCGTCTGCGCGGCGTTGAAGCCCAGCATGAAGTCCGCATCCGAGAAGGTCTCGAACAGATCCGTCGTCTGGTGCCAGTGCGGGTTCGCACGATTCCCCGTTTCGTAGAGGCGACGATTCTCCCGTAGACTGACCGCAGCAACGAGGTCCATGAACGGCGTGGAGTCGGTGTTGCTCATCGCGTTGCTGAGCACGGCCGGGTAATCGGTGGCGTGCATCCGGTTCGCGTTGATCAGTGCAATGCCGAGCTGCGCAGACTCGGATGCCATCGCCGAGTTCAACTGAAACTCCACGTCCACGTCTGCATCGAGAGCCTGATTGTGGGTCACAGGGTTACCGTGATCCCACATCATCATGTCGTGCTGGATCATCCCCATCCAACGCGGCTCGGGGTACCGACCGGACCCAGGCGGATCTTCGATGCCCTGAAGCTCCGCTCGCTGTTCGACGTACGCCCGGGCTCCGTTCAATCCGGTCTCTTCGTTGTTCCACAGGGCGAAGCGGAGGGATCGTTCCGACGCGATGTCAGACGAAGCCAGGACCCTCGCGATCTCCATGACGAGGGCTGTCCCTGACCCATCATCGTTCGCGGCCTCTCCACCTCCTCGACCGTCCATGTGGGCGCCGATGATGTACATCTGGTCAGGCCGAGCGGTCCCGACTTTCGTGGCGAACACCTCCTCGCGGGGCTCGGGCTGATCAGAGTTGCGGGGCGTGTACATGTAATGCACCCGCTCGGTCTCGTATCCCCAGCCGCGCAGCTGATCCTCGATCCAATCGTTCGCCGCTGCGTTTCTCGGCGTACCCTGCTCTCGGTCACCGAACTGCGTGAGACCGTAGAGCAGTTCCTTGTACGAATCGAAATCCAGCCGGCGGACGATCTCCTGATGCATGCTGTCCGCGGGTGTCATGGGTACCCCACCAAGCACACCGCGCAGACTGCGCCGCAGGACGGGTGGGTCGCTGGCGCGCCGTTCCTCTTGTTGCCGCTGCTGCCCCTCCGCCGCGAATGGAACGGCCATCAAGGCGATGGTGCACAGGAGCATAGAAGCGGAGCGTAGGACGCGCATGGTACCGCCTGGCTGATGGAGCGATCGAGGATTAGGAGGACAAGATCCCGATCGGCTATTGGACCGCGCAACTGGGTCCGCTCGGGGCCGTCACCCGAAGGTCAGGCCGGTTTCCAACGTGATGCCGCGGTACGCGTAGAAGGCGTCGATCGAGAAGGGCCCTACATCGGTCCACACGAGCAGACCCGTGAACGGCATCACGGGGGTCTTCCCGGCCAGGGAGATCAATTCCTCGTCGTATCCGGTGACGAAGCCGGCGCGGTACCCCACGCCGACGTCGATATGACGAAAGTCACCGACCCACCAGTACCGCTCCAACGCGGCGATGAAGCCACGTCGCTCGTAGGAATTCACGAACGTGGCGACAAGCCACTGGCGGCTCTTCACGCCGAAGCCAGACGCCCAATCGAGCTCTGGGAACTGTGGCTCGAAGGGGTGGAGGGCCCATACGCCGACGATCACATGGGGACGAGAACGCTCCTCTCCGAATACTCCCTTCCACCCCCCGCTCTCACCCCCGACCCCTGCCTGAGCCAAGACGGGCGCGGGCCAGCACACGGATGCGGTACACATCAACAGAGCGACGAACGTCCCCGACGCGACCTTCCGTCTCAGCATTCGGGGCCACGCCATCGAGACGGCTGGGGCCCGGTCGACTCGCCACATTGGCTA
>Ga0181593_10002907_pt1 | contig 15804 bp, 13 predicted proteins | sample 071ome_19_FD_133756 | JGI IMG/M metagenome (GOLD analysis project Ga0181593, IMG submission 133756) | Coastal salt marsh microbial communities from the Groves Creek Marsh, Skidaway Island, Georgia - 071413AT metaG (megahit assembly) | ecosystem: Environmental > Aquatic > Marine > Intertidal...
ACCCGCGATAGGAATAACACCGGTATGGCGAATGGCCCCTTCGGTGAAAATGGCGATATCCGTGGTGCCGCCACCAATATCCACCAGACACACGCCCAGCTCCTTCTCGTCTTCAGTCAAAACCGAATAGCTGGAAGCCAGCTGCTCCAGAATGATCTCATCCGTTTCCAGGCCGCAGCGCTTGATACACTTTTCTATGTTCTGGGCGGCATTGGTGGCACAGGTCACCAGATGCACCTTGGCTTCCAGGCGCACACCTGACATACCCAGTGGTTCCTTGACCCCTTCCTGGGAATCGATGATGTATTCCTGGGGCAGGATATGGAGGACTTTCTGATCAGCAGGAATCGCCACAGCCTGTGCCGCATCAATTACCCGCTCTATATCCGCCGGATAAACTTCCTTGTCACGAATCGCGACAATGCCGTGCGAGTTCATACTGCGCACATGACTGCCTGCTATGCCGGCATACACGGAGTGGATCTGACAGCCGGCCATCAGTTCGGCTTCTTCCACGGCACGCTGGATGGACTGGACAGTGGATTCGATGTTCACCACTGTGCCTTTTTTCAGGCCGCGGGATTTATGCCTGCCGATTCCGACAATATTCAGTCCCCCTTCAGGGTTGATCTCACCCACTATTGCCACAACCTTGGAGGTGCCGATATCCAGGCCCACAATCATGTTTCCGCCGCTCAAGTTACTCATGGGAAGCAACTCCTTTTTATTCATATGTTGAAATTTGGTCATAGCGATACCACCTTACTGCTATCAAGGGCCTTGTTTTTTACCGCGATGCCGCTGGTGTATCGCAGATCAATGGATTCAATGGCTGGCATTTGCTCCAGAAATTCAGGGTCGATAAATCCCACCAGCCGCCGCATTTTGCTCATCACGTCATCCTTGCCGACATGGATGTCCACACCGTTAGCCAGCATCAGGTTCCACGCGCCACGCTCATTGAGCGTCACTTCAGCGATCTTCAGGCCACGCTGGTAAAGCAGCTGATTAAACAGCTGGTATTGCTCCATGACCTGACGCTCGCTGCCGTCAGGCCCTGAAAGAATGGCCAGTTGTTCCAGACCGACAATGCTCTGGGGTGAAAAAATTCTGCCGTCCTGATTCAAAAGCTGCGCATTTCCCCACCGGGCTATGGCCTTTTCCTCCACCATGTTCAGAACCATGGTGTCAGGCCATTCACGACGTATGCTCACTGACCTTACCCAGGGCATGCTTTCCAGCTCCGCTTTAATCTGCACCATATCCACGAGCAGCAGGCTTTCGCTGATATACCGGTTTACCGCCACCAGTACGTCCTGCTTGGAAATATGCGTGATGTCGCCTTCAATGTTGACGTGTTCCACACGCTGCCCACTGACACTTTTGACCACCTTGGGTGTACTGAACATGGCATAACCGATTGCTCCCAGTAGCGCGGACACCAGCAGCAGTTTCAGGATGGACTGGGGCCTGTAGGTTCTGGGTTCGCGCACTACCCTGGCACTGGCCCCCCCTTTTTTTCGGGGGCGTTTGCGTCCGGCTGCTAATGCATTGGGCTGCAGTATTTCCATAGCTACTCTCTGCCCCGCTCCACCTCGCTGCTGGCCAGAATCCGCAGCACCAGTTCATCAAAATCAATACCGGCCTGTTTTGCAGCCATCGGCACCAGGCTGTGATCGGTCATACCGGGTACAGTATTGACCTCCAGCAGCCAGAACTTGCCATTGCTGTCACACATGGCATCCACACGTCCCCAGCCCCGGCAGCCCACGGCGTCATAGGCTCTTTTTGCCATTGCTGCCAGCTGACTTTCTGTCTTGGCATCCAGGCCGCAGGGGCAGAAATATCGGGTGTCATCACTGAGGTACTTGGCGTTATAGTCATAAAACTCACCGATAGCCTGCATGCCGACGACAGGGAGCACCTGATCACCGAGAATTCCAACGGTAAATTCAGGACCATCAACAAAGGATTCGGCAATCACCACATCGTCGTAAACATTGGCTTTATGGAAAGCCTCTTCCAGCTCTGCCCTGTTGCTCGCCTTTGATATGCCGATGCTTGAACCTTCCTTGACCGGCTTCACAAAGGCAGTGCCGAGCTCATTGATCACCTGCTGCCAGTCGGATTCTGGCCCCAGTTGCACAAACGGCGGGGTATCCAGGCCGAGGCGCTGCCACAACAGTTTGGTACGCACTTTGTCCATGGCCAGGGCGGAGGCCAGAACGCCGCTGCCGGTATAAGGCAAACCCAGAAATTCCAGCGCGCCCTGGATCTTGCCATCCTCGCCGTTTCTGCCATGCAGCATGATCAGCACCCGGTCAAAACCGCCGTTTTGCAATTGCTGGAATCCTGCCTCATCCTGCATATCAATGGCCACGCCATTCACACCCTGACGCTGCAGTGCTGCAAATACCGCGTTGCCGCTGAGCAGGGAAATTTCGCGCTCAGCTGAATTTCCACCCATCAGAACGGCGACCTTGCCGAATTGGCCTGGGGAAAATCTACTCATCACCCAACCCTTTCCTGGCCAGTTCCCGTGACAGGTTGCCAATACTGCCAGCGCCCTGGGTGACCAGGATGTCTCCATCATTGAGCAGATCACTGAGGACTTTCCGGATTTCCGACGGATCCTTCACATACACAGGATCCAGTTGTCCACGCTGGCGGATACTGCGGCAAAGGCTGCGGCTGTCCGCTCCCCGGATCGGCGCTTCACCGGCTGAATACACATCCAGCAGCAACAGCAGATCCACTTCGGAAAGCACATCCACAAACGCATCGTAAAGATCATGGGTACGGCTGAAGCGATGCGGTTGGTAAATCATCACCAGGCGCTTTTCAGGCCAGCCGGCACGAATGGCATTGATGGTGGCGGCCACTTCTGTCGGATGATGACCGTAATCGTCCACCAGCATGGCCGCTCCGCCATTGACGACAAGGTCACCCTTGATATCGAAGCGCCGACCCACACCGCTGAACCCGGAGATACCATTCACGATATCCTCGTCACTCAGCCCCTCATCTGTGGCCACTGCGATGGCGGCTGTCGCATTGAGGACGTTGTGGATACCGGGCATATTCAGGGTCACGGACAGCAGTTCCGTTTTCTCCGGACGCCTGACATTGAATCGGGTGGTGATGCCTTCCTGGTGAACATCCTGAATCTGGAAATCAGCCAGGTCAGACTGACCATAGGTCAGGACGGGGCGGGAAATGCGCGGCAGCAATTCCTGAATCACAGGATCATCAATACACAATACCGCCAGTCCGTAAAATGGCAGGTTGTGCAGGAACTCGATAAAGGTCTGCTTCAGTTTTTCAAAGTCACCTTCATAGGTCACCATATGGTCTTCATCTATATTGGTGACCACCGCAACCATGGGCTGCAGGTGCAGGAAAGAGGCATCACTTTCGTCAGCTTCCGCCACCATGATGTTGCTGGCACCGAGCTTGGCATTGGTACCGGCACCATTGAGAATACCGCCGATCACATAGGTCGGGTCCATGCCGCCCTGCGCCATGAGGGTGGCGATGAGGCTGGTGGTTGTCGTTTTGCCGTGGGTGCCGGCAATGACGATGGTGTGGCGGTAGCGCATCAATTCCGCAAGCATTTCTGCCCGGCGAATAATCGGTATGCGCTGCTCCATGGCCGCGACGATTTCATCGTTGCTCCGGTCGATGGCTGTGGACACCACGACGACATCCACGCCGTCTATGTTTTCTGCCCGGTGACCAATTCTTACCTTCACCCCAAAACTCTCCAGCCGTTCGGTCACACTGGAGGCGGCGATATCCGAACCTGAAATGGTGTAGCCCTGGTTATGCAGCACTTCGGCAATACCACTCATGCCGGCACCACCAATACCCACAAAATGGATGCGGCGGATGCGGCGCATCTCGGGGATCGCGCCACCACGGGTAATGTTCAGACTGGAATCAGGCATGACAGGCCTCCAGGCAGAACTGCGCTGCTTTGGCAGTGGCATCGGGGTTGCCGGCTGCCAGTGCGTTACGTGATATTTGCTGCAACACCTGCCGGTCTGCGGCGATCTCCTGAACAGCAGCCAATAACGATGCGGCTGTCAGCTCATGCTGTGGAATCACTCTCGCAGCCTGCCGATCCGCCAGATAGGCGGCATTGGCTGACTGGTGATCATCAACAGCATAGGGATAGGGAATCAGTACAGAAGCCAGCCCGGCCACAGCAATTTCCGCCACCGTCATGGCACCGGCACGGGCAATGATGATATCGGCCCAGGCGTAAGCCTCACTCATGTCATCAATAAAGGCCTGTACCCTGACCTGAGCATCAAGTGTGATGCCTGCCTCACGATAGAAGGATTCGGTTTCTTCCAGATTTCGTGTGCCGCACTGATGCAGTATCGCCGGACGCTGGCTATCAGCCATTAACGCCAGCATGGCCGGAATGGTTTTATTGATAGCCACTGCCCCCAGACTGCCCCCGATAATCAGGACGCGCAGCTGTTCATGACTTTCCTGGCGATTTACCCGCAGTTTGCCGCATTCGACGATGTCACTGCGCACCGGATTGCCGACCACAACGGTTTGCTCAGGCTTGATCAACCGTTTCATGAAAGCGCTGCCTGACAACGCCTGCTTGCGGGCAAAAGCACCGGGGAAGGCTTCCATGACGGTTGAGGCCAGGGGAAACAGCAGCTGGTTGGTCAGACCGGCAATGGCATTCTGTTCGTGGATCAGCAAGGTCTTGCCCAGCAACCTGGCCGCCAGTCCACCAGGGCCTGTCACAAATCCGCCCATACCCAACACACAGCCTGGCTTGATCCGAATCAGGGCACTGATGGATTGCAGGACAGCCATGAATATCACCAGTGGCGACAACAGTTTGCGCAACAGGCTTGAACCCCTGAGTCCGGCGATGGAGATGTAGTGCAGAGGAATATCCGTGGCGGCTATGACTTTTGCCTCCAGACCATTGCGGGTACCCAGCCACTCCACTTCGATACCTTTATCACGCAGGCAGCGGGCAATACTCAGGGCAGGAAAAACATGTCCACCGGTGCCACCGGCCATGATCAGTATTTTGTTGTTCACGCCAGTCATTGCCTTCATGACCAGTCTCCCGAGGGCACTTTGCGGCCGCTGTCCTGACGGTTGTCCACATCTATCCTGACCAGAATGGCCACCATGGCCAGGCAGGTCAGCAGACTGGAACCACCGGAACTGATGAAGGGCAGCGTCAGGCCCTTGTTGGGCAGCAGGCCGATATTGACCGATACATTAATCACCACCTGCCCTATAAAAATGAAAGCCAGACCATACGCGGTATAGGCGGCGAAGAAGTTGCCGCTGCGCTCATTCCGTCGAGCAATCATCAGTGCCCTTGTGATAAAGCAGGCAAACAGCAGCAGCAAGGCCAGAACACCGGTTGCTCCCAGCTCTTCCGCCACAATGGAAATAATGAAGTCGGTGTGTCCGTCAGGCAGGAAATACATTTTCTGGATACTGTTGCCCAAGCCCATGCCGAACCATTCACCGCGGCCAAATCCGATCAGCGCCTGTGCCAGCTGGTAGCCGGAATCAAAAACAATATCCTCATGGAAGGGATCTTTCAGGGCCTGCAGGTAGGACTGAACCCGTCGCATACGGTAATCAGCGGAAAAGATCAGGGCAGCCCCGGCGCCCAGCAGCAGACAGGCAGACAGCAGGAAGTGCCAGAATTTGGCCCCGGCCAGGAACAGCATGGCCATGACCGCAAACATGATCACTACCACGGCGCCGAAGTCCGGCTCCATCAGCAACAGACCAAGCAGAGGCAGCATCAAGGCAAAAGGCAGGATGAAGCCCTTGAGGCTGCTGCAGATATATTCATGCTGCCTGCTCAACAGGCCTGCCATGAAAAACACAATCAGAATCTTGGCGGGTTCGGAAGCCTGCAGATTCATGAAACCAAGATTGATCCAGCGGGTTCCACCACCGGCCGTATAACCCAGCCCCGGCACCAGCACCAGACCAAGCAGCAGCATGGCTGCGCCATACCAGGCATTGCTGCCGCGCTGCCACCACTCAACAGGAATATGGTAGACAATCAGGGCTCCAATGGCCCCCATGATGATGAAGATGACCTGCCGTTTCATATGGAAGAAGGGATCACGATACAGGCTTTCCCCGAGCTCCACGGAAGCCGAGGTCATCATCACTAGACCAAAAAACACCAGCAACAGGGTTAATATGATCAACCACTGATCGCCGATGTATTTGCCGGGTTGCCCCTGTTGCTGCATGACCGCCTGCATGTCAGTGCAACTCCCCGACCAGGGTCATGAATCGCTCGCCGCGATCTTCAAAATTTCTGAACATGTCGAAACTGGCACAGGCCGGGGACAGCAGAACAACATCACCACTGCCGGCATGTCTGTCAGCCAGTGACACGGCTTCTTCCAGTGACGCCGCTGAGAGTATGTCCACTGCGTTGGCCAGGGCTGCCGCTATCAGGGGAGCATCCTCGCCAAATAGAATGGCCAGTTTGCCGTGCTCAGACATGGGCTGTTCAAGATCGCTGAAATCCGCCCCTTTGCCCTGACCTCCTGCCAGCAGGATAATCCTGCCCTTGCCAGACAAACCGTTAACGGCTGCGATGCAGGCACCGACGTTGGTTCCCTTGGAATCGTTGTACCAGTTCACCCCCCCTTTCTCGGCAACCCACTGGCAGCGGTGCGGCAGGCCGGGGAACTGCCTCAGGGTTTCCAGCATGGCCGGCATGGACAAACCAACTGCATGCCCCAGGGCCAGGGCTGCCAGGGCATTGGCCACATTATGGCGTCCTGCTATACGAATCTCCGACACTGCCATCAGGGCTTCACCGTTGAATGCCAGGTACTGCTCACCAGACTGCTCCAGTAAGCCAAATTCACTGCCGGCATTTTCCGCCAGGGAAAAATGCCATTGCCTAACGCTTTCCGGGAGCCCGCCCAGATCAGCTTCGTCATCATTGATCACTGCCTGACGACAGGCCTGAAAAATGCGGCACTTCGCTCCAACATACTCATCCAGCGAGTCGTAGCGATCCATATGATCCAGGCTGATATTCAGGACAGTGGCCACTTCAGCAGCGAGATCAGTGGTGGTTTCCAGCTGGAAGCTGGATATCTCGAGGACATACAGGCTCGCTGCTGGCTCCAGGAGCAAATCCAGAACAGGCAACCCGATGTTTCCGGCTACCGCCACATCAACACCATCGGCTTTGGCCATTTCGCCCACCAGGGTGGTAACGGTGCTTTTGGCATTGGATCCGGTGATGGCCACAATTGGCGCACTCACGGCCCTGGCAAAAATGTCGATATCGCCGGTCACGGGAACACCTGCCTCCCTGGCTTTTTTCAGGGCCGGCAGATCGAGGTCCACGCCTGGACTGACAATCAACTGTTCAGCATTCAGGAGTGTGGCCTGGTTGAATTCACCGAGTTCGGGTTCAATACCAGGGCACTCTGCCTTCAGCTGATGCAGTCCAGGCGGATTCTGCCTCGTGTCGATAACCTTGAAATGTTCATTTTTGCTGGCCAGATAACGGGCACAGGACAGCCCGGTCTTGCCCAGACCGACTATCACTTTCACCTTGTCATCCAACCTGTTCATCATGCTTTCCTATTCCTGATCAGCGCAGCTTCAGCGTCGCCAGTCCCAGCAGTACCAGGATCACCGTAATGATCCAGAACCTGACAATGACCCTGGGCTCAGGCCAGCCCTTCAATTCAAAGTGATGGTGCAGCGGGGCCATCCTGAAAATGCGCTTGCCGGTAAGCTTGAACGAAGCCACCTGTAAAATGACGGATGCCGTTTCCATCACGAACACGCCGCCCATGATGATCAACACCACTTCATGGCGAATAATCACGGCCACCACACCCAGTGCAGCTCCCAGGGCCAGCGCGCCCACATCACCCATAAAGACCTGGGCCGGGTAGGTGTTGAACCATAAAAAGCCAAGGCCTGCGCCAGCCAGGGCACCGCAAAAAATGCCCAGCTCACCGGCACCGGCGATGTAGGGAATATTCAGATAGGCAGAAAATTCTGCGTGGCCCGTCAGGTAGGCAATCACCCCCAAAGCGCCACCAACCATCACTGTTGGCAGAATGGCCAGACCATCAAGACCATCTGTCAGATTCACGGCATTGCTGAAACCCACGATCATGAAATAGGCAAGCACGATAAAAAACGGCCCCAGATTCAGCGCAAAATTCTTGAAGAAAGGAATAAAAAGTTGTGTATCTGCCGGTGCCGCCGCAATGCTGTAGAGATACCCTGCGGCTATCAGGCCGATCAGGGACTGCCAGAAATATTTCCAGCGCGGCGCAAGCCCCTTGGGGTTCTGTTCAAAAATCTTGCGGTAATCATCGACCCAGCCAATAGCGCCATACAGGGCAGTCACCAGGATCACAACCCAGACATACGGGTTGCGCAAATCCGACCATAGCAGGCTGCTGACAATTATGCTGATCAGTATCAGTGCACCGCCCATGGTTGGGGTTCCGGCTTTGCTCAGATGACTTTCAGGACCATCATCACGAACCACCTGACCGATCTGGTGATAATTCAGACGGCGAATCATGGACGGTCCGATCAGCAGGGAAATGGCCAGCGCTGTCAGACTGCCGAAAATACCCCTGACTGTCAGGTATTCAAATACACTGAAATCAGAATTGAATTGCGACAGATACTCAGTCAATAAAAGCAACATGAGACACGCTTCCCCTTTGCACATTTACTGATAACAGGGTCATGGTTTTATATGTCTCCCGTCAGTAACTGTTGAACCAGAATTTCCATACGCTGAGATCTTGAGCCCTTGATCAGAACCGTTGTCTCTTCATCCAGCATGGGCTGAATGACATCCAGGAACGCCTCCCGCTGTTCCAGGTACACACCTCTTTCTCCAAAACACTCAACTGCCAGTCGACTGTGATTACCCACCGCAATCAGTTCGTTAACCTCTTTATCACGGGCATACTCACCAATCTCTCTATGTGCCTGTTGCGCATAATCACCCAACTCACCCATATCCCCCATCACCACAATTTTCCTGCCCGGTGTCAGCGCCAGGACATCAATGGCAGCACGAAAAGAGGAAGGACTGGCGTTATAGGTGTCATCGATGACAATGGCATCATTGAGGCCGGCCAGGATATTCATGCGGCCTTTCACCGGATGAAAACCGGCCAACCCTTTCTGGACCTGCTCCAGGCCGGCACCTGCAGACATGGCCAGGGCAGTAGCGGCCAGGGCATTACCGACATTGTGCAGCCCAACCACATCCAGAGAGATATCCACCTGGCCTTGGGGTGACTCCACCCTGAAAGCACTACCCAGAAATCCTTTCAGGACGATGTCTTTGGCCCGGTAGTCTGCAGCCGGATTACCTTTTGCGCTTACCGTCACCACTTGCCTTGACACCGGTTGCTCTTCAAGGGCTTTCAGAAAACGTGCGGCATACTCATCATCCAGGTTGATCACTGCAGTACCACCTTCCTGAATACCCTCCCAGATTTCTCCCTTGGCCCGGGCAACACCATCCAGGCTGCCGAACCCTTCCAGATGAGTGCCGGCAATATTGGTGATATGTCCTATACGGGGACGGGTCAGACTAACGGTATAGGCAATTTCGCCCGGGCCATTCGCCCCCAGCTCTATCACTGCAAATTCATGGGTCTGTTCTATACCGGCCAGGGTTAAAGGCACACCCAGATCATTATTCAGGTTGCCGCGGGTCATCGTGACCTCGCCACACTTACCCAGGATGGCGGCTGTCATTTCCTTCACCGTGGTTTTACCCTGGCTGCCAGTCAGGGCAATGACACAAGCAGTAGAGCGCTCCCGATTCATTGCCCCGATTTTGCCAAGGGCCAGCCGGGTATCCTCAACGACCAACATGGGCAGATCAGACATCACCTGTTGACCGACTACCGCGGCACTGGCGTGTTTTTCACAGGCGGTTGCCACAAACTGATTGCCATCAAAATTCGGCCCCTGCAGGGCAACAAAAAGATCGTTTTCATTCAGAGTGCGGGTATCGATGGAAAGCGCAGAAAATGACGCATCGCGACCGGTGAGCACACCACCGGTCACTGCCTGCACTTCCTGTAAACTCATGGTTCCTATCACACTGATACCCTTAGTTTTCCCACCGGATTACCGGCTACCGGCAAAGCGTTTGTTCAGGCTGACCCGGGCCTGCTTCACATCACTGAACACCATGCGCTGACCCGCAACATCCTGGTATTCCTCGTGCCCTTTACCCGCAACAAGCACGACATCCCCTTCCTTTGCCTGGGCAATGGCATAGTCGATGGCTTCGGCACGGTCCTTTTTCACCACCACATCCGCATCAACCGACAGGCCGCTCATGATCTGGCTGATGATGGCTGCCGACTCTTCATTTCGGGGATTGTCATCCGTGATGATCAGCTTGCTTGCCATCTGCTCGGCAATTTCTGCCATCAGCGGACGCTTGCCCTTGTCACGGTCGCCACCGCAACCGAACACACACCAGATGTCGCCCCTGAAGTGCTGACGCAGGGCTGCAAGTGCATTTTTCAATCCATCCGGTGTATGGGCGTAATCCACCACCACGGATACAGGCTGGTCACCCAGTATTTCCATGCGTCCTTTTACGGGCGACACCGATGCCACGCTTTCCAACACCTTTTCAAAATTAAAGCCAGACTTGTCTGCCTCGGCCGCCATCACTGTTGTGAGCGTTGCCAGCATGTTGCTGACATTGAAGGTTCCGGCCAGGTGGGCAGAAATCCGGCCTTCACCCCAGGGGGTGACTACGTCCATGTTGAATCCGGTACTGGTGTATTCCAGTACTCTTGGAAAAACGCTGGCTTTGGGATTGATCAGGCTGTAGGTGTAGCAGCGCACATTCTTTGCCAGGCTGTTAAGGAGCTTGGCACTGAACATGTCATCCAGATTGATAACTGCAACCTTGAGCAGAGGATTGATGAACAGCTTGCGCTTCTCCTCACCATAAGCAGTCATGCCGCCGTGATAATCCAGATGATCACGGGTAAGGTTGGTGAACACCGCCATGTCGAACTCGCAGACGTTGACCCTTTTCTGACTGAGTCCATGGGATGAGACCTCCATCACCATGGCGTCCCCCTGATGCATCCTCAGCTCTTCGAAAATCCGCTGTACAGCGATGGCGTCAGGTGTTGTCCCCGGACCATGCTCGTCCGTAATGTATGGCCTGCCAAAAATGCCGTAACCCAGGGTACCGCTGGTGCCGCATACGTAACCCAGATTACTCAGCGACTGAGCAATAAACTGGCAGCAGCTGGTCTTGCCATTGGTGCCTGTAATGCCAATCAGGTTGAAGGTGGCCGCGGGATGGTCAAAAAAGCGGGCTGCAATCTTGCTTATGCGGGTAGACAGTTTGTCGACCGGAATGATTGGCACCCCATCCTGCTGGGTGATGGCCGACCAGTGATTATCCGCCTCTACCAGGATGGCACTGGCCCCGGAAGCAATGACGTCTGTAATAAAGTCCCGCCCGTCATTGGTTGCGCCTTTATAAGCCAGGAAAAGGTCGCCTTTTTCCACTTTCCGGGAATCCATCTCGATACCGGTCAACAACACATCAAGGTTGTTCGGAATATCGATTTCATCCTTCAACACATCCGACAGATGCATCTGCCTGGCCATGATTTCTGCCGTATTCATTGATCATTCCTCGCCAGGGATTGAACAAGATCAGACAGCCTGTCATTCTGGCTGACCCGGGTTTTGACGTCGCTCTGGTTATCAGGCGGCACGTTGAGAATTCGCATGGCACCCGCTGCAATTTTGGCAAACGCAGGCGCCGCCACTGTACCGCCGCCTGTTTCCTCACCCTTGGGCCGATGAATACTGACGACAGCCACAATCTCCGGGTTATCGGCAGGCACGAACCCGGCGAAGAAGGCGTTATGGCTCTCGTTGTCATAACCACCACCCACGTTGTATATCCAGGCCGTCCCGGTCTTGCCGGCAACCTGGTGCGTGGGAATGGCAGCCCGGACACCGGTACCCCCTTTTGCCTTGCTGACCACGGTTTTCATCATGTTGGTGACATCAGCCACCAGCGAGGCATCGATGACCTGCTCACCCCGGACTTCGCCCTCGGTCTTCAGCAGGGAGACTTCCTTGCGCAACCCCTTGTTGGCAAAAATCAGGTAGGCCCTGGCAATTTGCAATGGTGTGACCTGGAAACCATATCCGTAAGCCAGCGTGGCAATGTCGGATTTGCTCCAGCGATTGTGCGCCGGCAGAACACCGGTGGCTTCTCCAGGAAACCCGGTTGTGGTGGCAGCCCCGAACCCCACTCGCTGCAGCACGTCGAGCATGGGAGCCTCACCCATGGCCAGGCCCAGTTTTATGGCGCCCACCTGGCTGGATTTGGTAATGATTTTTTCCAGGGAGACTTCCTTGTAGTTGATGGGATCCTTTTTGATCTGCCCGTCAACCCGGACATAACCCGGATTGGTATCGATAATGCTCGATGTATCAAACAGCCCGCTTTCCATTGCCGCGGTAATCGTGAAAGGTTTGACGGTTGAACCAGGCTCCAGGAGATCCACTATGGCGCGGTTGCGCATGGCATCATCCGTCAGGTTGCTGCGATTGTTGGGGTTGTAGGATGGCTGCGACACCATGGCCAGGATTTCACCGGTTTTAACATCCAGAACCACTGCTGTACCGGCATCCGCCTGCCGACGTGTGACTTCCTCTTTCAGGGCCTTGTAAGTCAAAAACTGGATGCGGCTGTCAATGCTCAGCGTAAGATCATTACCCGGCTGGGCCACATCATTGATTTTGACCTCCCGGATAACACCGCCACGGCGATCCTTCAATACCTGCCTGGAACCCGGCGCGCCCTGCAGCCAGTCTTCATAGGCCAGCTCGATACCTTCCTGGCCCACATCATCCGCATTGGTGATACCAACCACATGGGCCGCCACCTCACCCAGCGGATAGAAACGCTTGTATTCTTCCTGGGCATAGACTCCCGGAATTTTAAGATCAAGCACCTGCTGCGCATCCATCGGCGCCAGCCGACGCTTGATATAGAGAAATTCCTTGTCACTGTTGTCCTGGATGCGGTTCCACAATACAGACGTGTTTACATCGATTTTAGCCAGGGCTGCACTCAGCTTTTCCCAGGCCTTGGGATCAGGGATGATCTGTTTGGGATTGAGCCACAGGGATTGAACCGGCGTGCTGATGGCCAACGCCTGGCCATTGCGGTCCATGATGTTGCCGCGATGAGCAACAATGACATCATTCCTCACTGTTCGCCTGTTGCCCTGCTCCTGCAGGATATCGTTATGGATAACCTGAAGATCGAGAACTTTCCAGACAATGAGACCCAGCAGAGCGACAGCGGCAGTGGAGACCAGGAACAGTCTCCAGAAAGGTTGCATCTTGATCAGGTCAGTGTCACTCACTGGCAACAACCACCACGTTCTCCACTGCCGGAATTTTCATTCCAAGCTCAGCTATGGCCAGATTCTCAATCCGGCCCTGGGACACCAGACTGCTTTGCTCCAGCAGCAGCTGTCCCCATTCCACCTGCAACGCATTGCGCTGGTTTTCCAGCCCGTGCAGATCATTGAGCAAATGCCTGCTTTTATGTGTTGAAAAAATCACACCGGTCGCCGATCCAGTCAGCAGAAGCAGCAACGCGAACAGAGCAAACCACGATTTCGCCGGATAACTGACTGCAACCGAAGCAGTCCGCTTACCCCCTTGTCGCTTGCCACTTTTGCGGGCCATATATCTGCTCTCTGTCCTGATAAAATCAGGCTATTTTTTCCGCCACTCGCAGCACGGCGCTGCGGGAGCGGATATTGGTGCTGACTTCATCAACGCCGGCCTTGACCTGCCTGCCCACCCGCCTCAATGTCGGGTTGAGCTGAGCCTGGGTCACCGGCATATCCGGTGGAAAGTCATCACCTTTTTCCTGGCGCTGGATAAACTGCTTCACCATCCTGTCTTCCAGCGAATGGAAACTGATCACCACCATGCGCCCACCGGTCTTCAATACTTCTACAACACCATCCAGGGCCTGCTCCAGGTCCTGTAATTCATTGTTGATAAAAATACGTATTGCCTGGAACACACGTGTCGCAGGGTGCTTGTGCTTTTCCCAGGCCGGGTGCGCCTGCTTGATTATTTCTGCCAGCTGCAAGGTTGACGTCAGAGGAGTCCTGCTCCGCGCTTCAACGATTGCCCTGGCAATACGGCGCGAAAACCTCTCTTCGCCGTACTCAAAAAATACCTTGACCAGCTCTTCTTCCCTGGCGCTGGTTAACCACTGTGCAGCTGTCATGCCGGACTGTGTGTCCATCCGCATATCCAGAGGACCATCCTTGCCAAAACTGAAGCCGCGCTCCGCATCATCCAACTGCGGCGAGGAAACCCCGAGATCAAGAAGTACACCGGCAACAGAGCCGCTGACATGATGCATGTCAGCCAGGTCAGCTATGTCTGCAAAACTGCGATGTGCCACGATCAGCCTCTCGTCTTGCGCCTGTAACCGGGAAGCCTCATGAATGGCCTCCGGATCCTTGTCTATCACCAGCAACCGGCCGTGATTCGACAACCTGCCTAAAATCGCTCTGCTATGACCGCCTCTGCCAAAGGTTCCATCAATATAAAAACCGTCGGGGTCAGTAACCAAAGCCTCAACCGCCTGCTGCAACAGTACCGATTGATGCTCGTATTCCATGACTTACAATGACAACCCTTTGATTTCTTCCGGAATCTCTTCTTCGGCAGTTTCCTGTTTAAGCCAGGCTTCACGCTTGGCATTCCAGGCATCCTCATCCCACAACTCAAACTTCTTGCCCTGTCCTACCAGCACCACTTTTTTCTCCAGCCCGACATAGGAGCGTAGAGTCGGCGGCACAAGAATCCGGCCGCTGCTGTCCAGGTCCACATCGGTGGCATGCCCGATGAACAACCCTTTCAGTCGCTTGGCCATGGCGGAATAGCTGGGCAGCGCCTCAACCTTGCGCTGAATTTCTTCGTATTCGTTCAGTGGATACAGGACCAGGCACTCACCATCGGTGGCTTCAATGGTGACCACCATCTGACCATGACAGTGATCATCAATAATCCCGCGATAACGCGAAGGGATCGCCATGCGCCCCTTGGCATCGAGATTGATTGAATGTAAGCCGCGAAATAACACGTTGCTGCCCGTCTCTGCCTGTTCCGATGTCCAAAATTGTCCTGAAATGCAAAAAAGCGGTGAATGCTGGTGATTTTTGGGGCGACACTCCCATGTCGCCCATAATTACCCACAATTCACTACTTCTTGCCACTTTTGCGCACTATAGGCATGGATTTCCCACAAATCAAGCACTTAATTGCACGAATTTGAGTGGAAAATGAGGGTATATGCGGCGAAAATCGCCGAAACTGGCGAGAAATGGAAATTTTCCAAAGCAAAAATATTCAGAATTTACAGCAAAGTAAGAGGGAAACTTAATGTAGTTTCTTAAGTATTTATGCTGTCTGGGAATTTCTTGGAATTTTGCGGAAAATGTCGCGGTTCGGGCCGCGATCTGAAGTGAACCAGGACCGCCTACTGTCCTGACTGAAAAAATGCTTAATTTCCAGGGTGTTCCGGGCTGGCTGTCATGCCTGCAACTACCAGCCCGATAACTATACCTTCAAAGTGTGTCACTGTGAAGCCTAAAATGTGAGTCAGCCGATAAGCCGGGTTCTGTCGTGGGCAATCATTCATCTTGGCGCTGTGTCACCACAACGCTCATGCAG
>Ga0181593_10002908_pt1 | contig 15804 bp, 10 predicted proteins | sample 071ome_19_FD_133756 | JGI IMG/M metagenome (GOLD analysis project Ga0181593, IMG submission 133756) | Coastal salt marsh microbial communities from the Groves Creek Marsh, Skidaway Island, Georgia - 071413AT metaG (megahit assembly) | ecosystem: Environmental > Aquatic > Marine > Intertidal...
CGATATTCTTGAAGACCTTGACGAAAATCCGCTGCCTGCCGTGATCGAAGTGACACCGGTCAGCCAGGACCCGGACAGCATCCGGCTGCTTGCTCGTGAACTGGAATCCTTTTCCGGTGTGGATACTGTCCAGGTGGATCTGGAATGGGTACGACGCCTGGACAGCATGCTCGACCTGGCACAGCGATTCACCCTTGGCCTGGCCCTGTTGTTGTGCCTGGGGGTTGTTCTGGCTGTGGGCAACACGGTTCGACTGGCCATTGAAAACCGGCGTGACGAAATTCTGGTGGTCAAGCTGGTGGGAGGGACAGATGCCTATGTTTCACGCCCCTTCCTGTATACCGGCTTGTGGTTTGGTGTTGGCGGCGGTTTGATTGCCCTGGTGCTTGTGTTGTTGACGCTGTTGCTGCTTTCCGGACCCGTTGGCCGACTGGTGACACTTTATGACAGTGATTTTTCCCTGGTTGGCCTGTCCATCAGTGAGGTGCTGTTAATACTGGTGGTTGCCGGCGGCCTGGGCCTGGCAGGTGCCTGGCTGTCAGTCCTTCGGCACCTGAGACAGATCGAGCCGGTCTGATCTCCCTCCCCTGTTTGTGATAAATCAATTAGCACTATTCTGTGACTGGCATAGAATGATGTGCCATAAGTACATTATTACGTTGCGCAGGTTCTGACACTCTGACTGCCAACACGGGGGAATATTGATGACACCGTTTCTTGACCAGCTTTCCAGGTTAGCAGGCAGATTACTGCCTGCCCTCCTCCTTGCGGCCTGTGCCAATTTGCCGGAAGACGTGTCGGCGCCTGCTGACACCATAACGCCGCTCAGGGCGGGTCAGGTGTCCCAGCCAGAAGGCTGGGATGATGATCTGGCCTTGCTGGTTCCGGAAGACATTAATCCTGACCCCAATATTCTGGAGATCGAACTGGATGCGCGAATCGTGGAAATGGAAATTATTCCGGGCACCAAAACACCTGTGTGGACCTATGGCGGCTCCCTGCCCGGTCCATTGATCCGGGCCAAGGTGGGTGATCGGCTCATTGTGCATTTCACCAACAGGTTGCCGGAATCCACCAGTATTCACTGGCATGGGCTGCGTGTGGCCAACAACATGGACGGCGTGCCGAATGTGACCCAGGATCCTGTAGCAGCCGGAGGCAGCTTCACCTATGACTTTATTCTGCGTGATGCCGGCACCTACTGGTATCACCCGCATATCAACTCAGCTGCCCAGGTGGGCTGGGGGATGTACGGGCCGCTGGTGGTTGAGGACCCGGATGACCCGGATGAGTTTGGTGACGACCTGGTGGTGATGCTCTCGGATATGAGCCTGGATGAGGATGGCCAGTTCCTGCCCGCAAACCAGGGCGGTGCTTTCAGCGACCTGTTTGGTCGGGAGGGAGAAGTGCTGTTGGTGAATGGCAAGGTACGGCCCACCCTCAAGGTCAGGCAGGGCAAACAACAGCGCTGGCGGGTAATCAATGCGGCCCGCACCCGCTATTACACCCTGCGTTACCATCGCCAGCCCCTGATCCGTCTGGGCGGGGACAATGGTCTGGCAGCACATACCGAAACCGTGGACCAGATTCGTATCGTTCCTTCCGAGCGTGTCGATATGGTGTTCACCCCCACTGACGCACCGGGCACCGAGGACTGGCTGGACTGGTACCCCACCGATCGCGGGTACGGCAGTACCTTCAACCGGTTTTCCGAGGAAATGCTGAGAATCGTCTCGGTCGATGAACCCGCTGTTACCCCGGAACCCATCCCCTATGCATTGCGAACCATAGAGAAGATAGACGTCAGCAATGCCAGGGAGCTGCTGGTTGACCTGACCATCGAGTTTCCCGGGGATGACAGTGTGATCATGGGTATCAACGGGATTCCCTACTGGAAAGTAAAACCTATCGAGGCCAGTGTGGGGGATACCCATATCTGGACGGTGCGCAACGATACCGATTTCAACCATCCCTTCCATCTGCACGGATATTTTTTCCAGGTCCTGGATGAAAACCGCACACCGGAATGGAAGGACTCCGTGGACATTCCCGTGCATTCCGAAGTGAAACTGGCGGTGCGATTTGATGAAAGGCCGGGTACCTGGATGTACCACTGCCATATTCTGGATCACGCTGAAGTTGGTATGATGGGGCAGTTGCGGGTCGACCCCTGAACCGCCGATTTTCAAAGGCTGTCCATCAATGAAACGCTGTGTCTGGGCCGGGGATGACCCGCTGTACCACAAATACCATGATGAAGAATGGGGAGTCCCGCTCCATGGGGACAAGAAACTCTTCGAGTTTCTGATTCTGGAGGGCATGCAGGCAGGCCTTAGCTGGATCACCATTCTGAGAAAACGTGAAGCCTTTCGGGAGGCCTTCGACCGCTTTGATTACAACAAGGTGGCGGCCTATGGTGACGACAAGATCCAGGCGTTGCTGGCCAATGAAGGCATTGTGCGGAACCGGCTCAAGGTCCATGCTGCGGTGACCAATGCCCGGGCCTTCATCAGGATTCGGGAAGAATTCGGTACTTTCAACAAGTACCTCTGGGGGTTTGTGGATCACCAGCCGATCCAGAATGCCCTGAAACGCCACAAGGACATTCCGGCCAAAACAGCCCTGGCGGAGACCCTATCAAAGGATCTGAAGAAGCGCGGCTTCAGTTTTGTGGGGCCGACCATCATTTACGCCTTCATGCAGGCCACTGGCATGGTGAATGACCATACCACTGACTGTTTTCGTTACCAGGCCGTCAGGAAACTGTCTGAAGGCTGACAGCACGGAAAGGCCTATCTGCGTATCCCTTTGATATTAATGTACATTTTCTTGATTTGCGGCAGGTCTGTGTCAACATCCCCGCTGGGCTCGACATGCCCCAGCACCCTCAGCGACTTTTGCTCCGCATCGATGGCAGCCATGACCACCGGCACCCCTGACTGGCTGGCGATGTGGTAAAACCCGGTTTTCCATTCCTTGACGGCGCTTCGGGTACCTTCCGGTGGAATACATAAGATGGTGTCAGGATGGGATCTGATAAGTTCTGCCATCTTCCCCACCATATTGTGCGCCCGGGTCCGGTTCACCGGGATGCCGCCCAGCCAGCGCATCAACCAGCCCAGACCCCGGGGGAAAAGCGTGTGTTTACCCATCCATTTCACATCCAGGCGCAGGTGAAAGATCGCGCACATGAGAAACAGAAAATCCCAGTTGCTGGTATGTGGTGCGCCAATCACGATGTAGGGCGGCGGCGGCAGGGTTCCCGGTTCCACACGCCAGCCCAGCATCTTCAGGCAAATATTGGCCAGAAACCGGAAAACCGGGGTGATGACAGGGGTTGAAAAGACAGATTTAGCCATGGGTATCCGGATTGTCAGGTTTCGAATAGGCCAGGTAAATAAGGCGATTAATCAAATGTTAGTACTCACTTTACTGAAATTTCAGGTTGCCCGGCCAATACCCGTGCCTGAGCGGGCAGGTGCCCGTGTGGCTCCTCACCAGACAGCTGGTATTTATGCAGGAGTCGTTAAATACTGGCACTGCCTGACGGGTTCTGGCCCTGCCATTGAAATTTTCACAATCCTTTCAGGTCCCACCCTTTCATGCTGGTCCGGTTCACCGGTCAGCCCGGAATGCTTCCAGAGGGTGTCATCATGGTCGCCCTGGGTTTATACTCCGGACATCGCGGGTACAGTTGCTGAGCCAGTCAGTAAAGATCCACGGCACCTGAATCCGAAAACCCTGATTCTGCCCTCATTTCGAAAAGAGTATATGTGAAGGTGGATGACCGGGACACCCGCAAGATACTGCTTGATTCTTAAAGGTGAGTGGTTTAATTTGAACCACTTTTTCACATTATTTTTAACAGCTTACGAACCTGTTTCGGAAGCAAGAATTCAGACTATAGGGAATTGTTATGGCAACTTTACGTATAAATGGTCAGGCAATGGACATTGGTGAGATCGATCCCTCCACGCCGCTGCTTTGGGTGCTGCGTGATGAGCTGGGTCTGGTGGGCACCAAATACGGCTGCGGCATCGCCCAGTGCGGCGCCTGTACCGTGCATCTCAATGGCGCCCCGGTACGCTCGTGCCAGATTCCGGTTGGCAATCTGAGCAACGAGGAGATCACCACTATCGAAGGTCTCGCTGCTGCTGATGGTACATTGACTCCAGTCCAGGAAGCCTGGATCGAACTTGACGTTCCCCAGTGTGGTTACTGCCAGGCTGGCCAGATCATGAGCGCCACAGCACTGCTGCGGAACAACTCAAACCCGAGTGATGCAGAAATCGATGCGGCCATGTCTGGCAACATCTGTCGCTGCGCCACCTACACCCGTATTCGTGGAGCCATCAAAAATGCTGCTGCCAAAATGAACGGTACAGCTTTTTATGATGCATCCCGGACAGGAGAGATCGCATGAAACTGATAAACAACGATCTGATATCTCCCGAACTGCCTGATTTTTTCCAGCAGCTGCGTGAATCCAGGGAAGCCAGTGTAGGCATGCCTAACGTATCCCGTCGCCAGTTTTTCAAAATCACCGGTGTAGCCGGTGGTGGTCTGGCTATTGGCCTGGCCATGGGTGGCAGCTCCAAAGCCAAAGCCCAGTCTTCAGGTGATGCCACGCTGAGCCCTTACGTACAGATTCAGCCGAATGGCAGGATCAACCTGTTCTCCAAGAATCCGGAATGCGGCCAGGGCATCAAGACCGGCCTTCCTCTGATTATCGCCGAAGAACTGGATTGCGCCTGGGAAGACGTTGACGTCGTCCAGGCCGATATTGATGCGTCCAAATACGGTGCCCAGTTTGCCGGTGGCTCACTGTCCACCCCCATGAACTGGATGGCCATGCGTCAGGCCGGTGCCACTGCCCGTGCCATGATTCTTGCCGCGGCTGCCCAGCAACTGAACATTCCAGTATCAGAGCTTTCCACATCCGAGACCAAAGTTGTGCATACAGCTTCCGGCCGCGAGTGGGGCTACGGTGAATTTGCTGAATTGGCCGCCACCATGCCGGTACCGGATGCAGCAACACTGACCCTGAAAAATCGCGAAGATTTCAAACTCCTGGGCCGTCGCTATACCGGTGTGGATAACGTCCAGATCGTCACCGGCCAGCCCCTGTTTGGTGCTGACACCCGTATGGACGGCATGCTGTATGCCACCTACACCAAGTGTCCACAGATCGGCGGTAAGGCACTGTCCTTCAATGAAAGTCACATCAAGTCCATGCCTGGCGTGGTTGATGCCTTCATCATTGATCAGTTCGGCAATCCAAAAATGTTCAACCCTGGCGGTGGCGATATCTTCAGCGGTGTTGCCGTTGTTGCGCGTTCCACCTGGGCTGCCATCAAGGCCAAGCGCGAGCTGGAAATCGATTGGGACCTGAGCGAAGCGGAAACCGCTTCATGGCAGGATCTGGTTGATCGTGCCTATGCCCTGAAAGATCAGGATGGTGAGCCCCTGATGATGCAGGTTGGCCCACCGAATAACAGAACCACCGTCGCTGCGAGCAAAGGGGATGCCGAATCTGTCATGTCCAATGCTGCCCAGGTGCTCAGTGGTTTCTATGAATATCCCTATGTCAGCCACGCCCAGCTGGAACCTGAAAACTGTGTCGCCAAATTTGAAAATGGCATCATCGAATTGTGGGCACCTGCCCAGATTCCACAGTCAGCCGAAACCGGTGCTGCCATTGTGGCCGGTGTTGAAGCAGAAAACTCCATCCTGCACCAGACCCGTATCGGTGGCGGCTTCGGCCGTAAACTGGCCTCTGACTATGCCTTTGAAGTGGCAGCCATTGCCCGACGCATGGAAGGCACGCCAATCAAACTGCAGTGGACTCGTGAAGATGACATGAGCGGTGACTATTTCCGTCCAGGTGGATTCCACTCCTACAAGGGTGCTCTGGATGGCGCAGGCAACCTGATTGCCTGGCAGGATCACTTCATGACGTCTACCGGCAATGGTGAAGCGCCAATGACCAGCGCTGACCTGAACCCGAACGTATTCCCTGGTGATGTGCTGGATAACCTGAAACTTACCCAGACCATGTTCCAGAATGCGATCCCTACCGGTCCAATGCGTGCACCTTCTTCAAACGCCTTTGCGTTCTCGTTCCAGGGCTTCATGCATGAGCTGGCCATGGCCTCAGGTAAAGGCCATGTGAACTTCCTGCTGGATACACTTGGTGAGCCACGTCTGGCCAATGCCGAGAATCCGGGTTCCATGCACACCGGCCGTGCCGCCAACGTGATCAAGGAAGTTGCCCGACTCTCCAATTACGAGCAGGATTCAAACGAGCCTGGTCGTGCCAAGGGTTTGTCTTTCTACTTCTGTCACAGCGGCTATGTAGCCCAGGTTGCTGATGTTTCTGTCAGTGCCAACAAGGAAGTGAAGGTTCACAAGGTATGGGCTGTTGCCGACTTCGGTTTCATCCATAACCTGAGCTCTGCTGAAAACCAGATGGAAGGTGGCATCATTGACGGTCTGAGCCAGTTGTTCAATGGCAAGATCACCTTTGAAAATGGTGTTATCCAGCAGCAGAACTTCCACCAGTACCCGCTTCTGCGTATGCCGCAGGCACCGGCACTGGAAATCAGCTTCCTGGAACCTGAAGAGTTCTCACCAACGGGTGCTGGTGAGCCTTCCATGCCGCCACTGCTGGCCGCTGTCACCAATGCAATCTTTAATGCAACAGGTGACCGTATCCGGAAAATGCCATTGTATGAACTGGGATACAAACTGGTGTAATTGCCAGGCGTGTTCCAGACGCCACACGAAAAAGGCCAGATGTTTATCTGGCCTTTTTTTTGCCTAATGATTTTTGCCAGAAGACAGCAGGACAACGGGAAGCATGTGCCATCAAGTCACTGCCAGCATCGTTGTTCAGTGATTGTTGTCTAGTAACTGTAGTAGTAGCGAGCCAGCAGTTGGTCATTTTCCATGGCTGTCCCATTTGGCATGCGGGGACGGAATGAGGTTGAATTGCGAAGCTGGCGAAGCAGGGTATTTTCGATGGCGTCGGATGCCTCGTCACTTCGCGCAAGAATTTCAACATCCCGGGTCTTTCCGTAACGGGTGATATCCACTTTAAGGTCAAACCAGCCACGATAGGCCAATGGCTGGTCTTGCGGAATGCCCAGTGCAGCCCTGGTGAATCGATAATCAACAAAGGTGGGAATGGTTACAGGCATGAGCGGGTTGAAAAGCGCATCCAGGGCTTGTGCTGGAACCTCTGCCTCTGCTGCCGCAAATTCCCGATACGCTTCTTCATATTGGGCCATGGCAGCAACCCGTTTCTTGAAAATCATCAGCCAGTCACCCAGTTCAAGGCGGGCTTTGGCAATGTCCTCCGGCGAGATATCTTCCATATTGAGCATGTACTTAAGGCGCCTTTCCAGCGCTTCGCGCCCATGGCGGTAACCCATGGAGTTGGTTGATACACGTGACATATCAAAATAACTCTGGGATGAGCTCATACTTAATGCAGAATTGCTCTCGTTTGCGAAGGAAGAGCTGCTGATACCCAGGTTGGTGGCAAAGAAATAGTTGGTCAGGGCCAGGTTTTGTTCCATGTCCAGAAGACGTTTGTCTGTTATTCCGTAATTATTGAGAAGAATCTCAATGATGGTCCTGTAGATATTCTGGGCATGAACCAGGCGGCTGGTTTTGAAGTCTTCTTCACCTATGGAATTGCTCACGCCGTTTTCCGTAAAGGCACGGCTCTGTGCAGCGTAGGGAAATGTAGGGCTCAGAATGAGGTTGGAATCGAAGGCAAAAATGCTCCACTCGGCATATTCCGTGAGGGCCGGCAGCAGATCGACACTCGTGTTGCCATAGGCACGCTGCCGGATGAAAAACAGGTATTCCTGTTCCAGGTCTGCGGCGTGGAGATCGCCCTTGGCCACATGATTTTTTATTTTTTCCTTGATGATGTTTTCCTGCTCGAGATTGTACAGCCCCAGGTTAACCCGGTTGTTATGCATGGCTTTTTCGAGGTAATCGAGTGCTGAATCGTAATCTCCCAGCGATTCATAAAGGGCTCCGAGCGTGGAATATTCCTGGCTCAGCTGCTGGGCATAGGCGCCACCTTGCAGCTCCAGTTCAGTAATCCGTTTTTTGTATTCCTCGATAGTGGCATTGATGGCAGGCTCAAGGGTGACTTCCGGATACTCCAGGGTGCTGGCGAGAAACTCACTGACGGTCAGTTTTTCATCATGGTCAGGCAACGTGACCAATTCACGTGACACAGTGGTAGAGGGAGAGCCTGCATCAAGTTCCAGCGTAATGGGAACGGGATCAAATACCAGGGTTAACAGTTCCTGATTATCCTGGGCACGGGCAGTGAAGGAGGGCAGGCAGGTCAAAACAAGCAGCAGGGGAGCAAACCCCGGACTGCACAACCAACGATGTGGCCGCAATGCCGGCATGGCCAGCCCGGAAAAGCGTCTTGTACTGCTATACAGTCTGGACATCATCGGGACTCAGTCTGGTTTCACCTGGGTCATTGACCCAGGTACAGAACTCCTCACGTTGAACTATTGGCTGTACGTTTCATGTTGTCTGGCAGATCAGTGCCTGCAGGCTCCAATCTGCCTTAATACGCGTAGTAGAACCTGACCTTTATATCACGTAGTTCCTGTCTTTCACCACCAACCAGGGTAGGGCGCGTGATGACTTCCCGCAACAATTCAAGAAGCCTGTTACGTACCAGCTGACCGGTATTTTCAGAAGTACTTACTATGTCGACATTTCTTAACGACCCGTTTTCGCGTTTATCCATGGTGACATCAAGATAGCCGATATAGGGGATGTCGATGGAATCCTCAATGCCAAGGAATGCACGGGTGTATTCATAGGTAATGTTTTCCGGAATGAAATAGGCGGGCTCAGGATTCAGGATTTGGGCAGTCTCTTCTTCGCCAATGCCATGTTCAGTCAACAGGGTGTAGGCTTGCTGGTAGGCAGCTTCAGCCCGCTGGAGACGATCAAACATCAGTTCCCAGTCACCAAGATCAAGATAGGCGCGAGCGGCAGAGACAGGGTCATCGTCCAGGCTTTCTGCTATCCGGGTCAGTGAATCACGAATTTCCGAATAACCGCGGCGGACAAACGGTATTGAGCGGGAAATATTGCTCCTGTTACTGGCCAGCGGTGAACTCAGGATATCCACATCGAGATACTCTTCCAGCTGGTATTTGAACAGGTAAATGATATTGGCCTTGCGCGTCAGAATGTCACGATTGAGGCTGTCATGCTCCAGGAGTTTGTCATACACATCCCTGGCCTGCTCAAGCCGTGGGTCGAGCAACTGGTCAGGCGTATAGGACATTGAGTTGCCGGCAAACATATCTGACCGGGATACAAACCTGACCTCACTGGTCAGGTCATTAACCATGGCAATCATCTCGCCCCGGCGCAGCATGGTGGAAGGGATGGTGGATGTGCCAGCGGCAAAGCTGAAGCCCTCTTCACGCTTGAATGCCATTCGCCTGAAAATGTTTACATTCCAGTTCGCCCATTCCAGGCCGGCGTCCTGCAATTCCTTGCTGCTGTCCTCCAGGTTCCGGGATAACAGGTAGTACAGATACTGGTGATACTTGTCAGCTTCCGGGTAATCCAGGGCGTTCTTGTTGATTTCAATAAGTTTCCGAACTGCAGTTTCCTGCGACAGGGTGTAAAGGCCTTCATTGATACGATCGATATGCATGGCGCTTTCATAGGACGCTACAGCACTTTCCTGGTCACCAGTGAGAGCCTGAATGTTTCCCAACGCGATATATTCCTGGGCCAGCCCAGGGTCAAATGCACCTTTTTCCTCAATCTGGCGATTGATGTTTGCCTGGTAGTTTTCGATATCCTGCAGCAGTTCGGGCAGGGGACGGACAGGGTCCTGCGTAGTCGTGCTTTTTGCGTTGTCAGCGGGTTTGCTGTCACCGTCAAAACGGTCACCGGAAGACAACAGGATCTGCTCCTGATCATCAAAATATACGGCATCAAAAAACAGGTTTTCAATGTCACTGCCAGATTGTGAAAACACCGGCAGCGAAAAAAGCAGGGTAACCAGAATTACAGCACTTGGGGCCATTCCCGGGACAGGCAGGCAGTTTGGTCTGATAGCGGTGTAATGGTTTGGGCAAGTCATGACTGCGTAAGCCGTTACTGGTGGAAATAGTAGTATCGCAGGTTGATACCCGTTTGGTCGATGCCGCTGTCACCATCAAATTTTGGCCGAAAAGTTTGCTGTCTCAAATGGTCCAGCAGGGCGGACCTGACCAAGGCCGGTGTGCCGGGTGATTCCTGCAATACTTTCACAGCGTTTAGCTGGCCAAAGGCATCCTTGTCGTAAGACACATCAATGTAACCCTTGTAGGGAATCTGCGTGGATGCCGGAATATTGAAAAAATTCCGGCTGTAAGGGTGAATACCATAAGAAGGTACCGCGGTGTCCGGTGCAGGGTTCAAACGGGTAATGGCAACGTCGGCACTGTCACCGGCTGCCACCAGCAGATCATATGCATGCTCGTAGGCTGCGAATGCCCGTTTGGGCCGGTTGAAGCTCAGGTGCAGGTCACCCAGCGTGGTGTAGGCAGCGGCTTTCTCCTGTGCCCCCACCTGGACATTGCCTTCAAATTCGCTGGCAATGTCTTCCAGGGCATTGCGGGTACGGACGTAAAGCCTGTTGGTCATCATTTCCGAATCGCTGGTGAACTCCTGGTTGACGCGGTTATAGGCAATGGAACCCTGGTCCTGTACCCGTTCAAACTTTTGGTATTCCATCTTCAGGAGGTAGGCAATGTTTGCCAGCTTTTCGTGCATGGCCATCTGATCCTGAATAGCACTGTTCTGACGCTCCAGATCCTCCAGCACCTCTTCATAGATATCCTCGGCATCACGCAGACGCTGGTTGATGGTGATTTCATTGCTCAACGCATAGGGGATGCTGCGCAGGTTGTAATCAGTAACAGCTGCATTGGTGATCACGGAATTCGAGTTCAGCTGGGGCACATTGATTGATACCGGAATTGTGCTGGGACTGTTATTGGATACAGCGCCAGAGGTATCGACACCCGGCGGCCTGGCAGGGACTTCAAAATTCATGGTTCTCACCCCGCGGGCCGGATCCACACTGTCGCTCAAAAGAATGGGGTTGTTATACGAGTCCCGGTAACCTTTCACATAGGCTTCGATATTCCAGTCGGCCCAGTCCAGCTTTTCAGCCACCAGCCGAGGATCAGTCTCGGGCAGTGATTTACTGTGCAGGTAATAAAGATAGTGGCGATGATTGTCCACGGCCTCAAAATCACCCAGGCTGGTGTGTACGCGGATCAGCTTTCTGACCAGGTCGGCCTGGTCCAGGTTGAACAGCCCCTTGTTCACCTTGTGGATGTGCATGGCATCTTCATACGAAGCGATGGCTTCAGGATAGCGGCCAGCATTGAAGTAAAGACCGGCAAGGGTTTCGTATTGTTCTGCCAGCAGTGGGGAATACATTCCCTGTTCTTCGAGCGTGACCTGGATTGCCTCTTCAAACGCTTCAGGTCCGGCGTTGCTGCCAGGTGAGGGGACTGAAACATTATTCGTGGTTGCACTTCGGGCGGGTTCCGCACGACCCTGGTCCTGCGTGGCAGGTGCTGCGTCAACAGGAATCGGGGTTGATTCAAAAATCAGGGTTCCCAGAACCATGTTGCTGTTCTGGGCAAATACCGGGCCGGGCAATAACACGGCAAGCCACAGGGCCGACCTGCTCATGCAGCGGGAAATCCAGCGGGTACTTGTCGGGGTAAATCCTGTCATTATCTTCCCGGATAGGATGATGGTTTAATATCTGGCCTTTAAGGGGTTTCAGCGTCAGGTCTGTAAAAAGGGCTTCACCAAACGTGTCACCAATCGCTTCACCAACCGCCGCACCAAGCAGGGTACCATGATGACGGGAACCAGCTGAATCCAGTCTTAATTCCGGTCAGCACACTGAAGTTTACAGGCCCAGATCTTACACCTGAGGCAGACAAAAAGCAGTGCTGTATTCCCCCTACAACAAGATCAGTAAAAGCAGAACAGGAGTTTCACCATGGCAGAAGTATTGATAACAGGGGCCAATCGGGGTCTTGGACTTGAATTTGTCAGGCAGTTGCTTGAGCGTGGTGAGCAGGTAATTGCAGGTTGTCGTCATCCCGACCAGGCAGAAAGCCTGCAATTGCTGGCCAGTCGTTCACTAACTATCCTGGGGCTTGATGTCAGCGACATCGCATCAGTCAATGCCCTGGGAGATTTCCTGACAGGACGACAGCTTTCCCTGTATATCAACAATGCCGGTGTCTATGGTTCGGGCCAGTCACTGGAAGATGCAGACCCTGATGAATGGATGCGTGTTTTCAGGGTCAACACCATCATGCCATTGATACTCACGCGAACCGTACTGCCGTTCATGACCCGGCCAGGCAAGCTGGCCTTCCTGAGCTCCAAAATGGGCTCCATCACGGACAACAGCGGGGGCTCAACATATATTTATCGCTCTTCCAAAACCGCGCTTAACCAGGTGGTGAAAAGCCTGGCCATCGATCTGGCAGGTCAGCAGCAGAGTGTGGCTGCGCTTCATCCGGGTTGGGTGAGGACAGATATGGGCGGTCCCAACGGGCTGATCGATGCGGAGACCAGTGTGGCAGGCATGCTGGCTGTCATCGACCAGCTGACAAGCGCCGGGAGCGGACATTTCTTCAATTACGACGGCAGTGAAATTCCCTGGTAGCGCGGGTCGAAAAGCGCAGCAAATATCGCTGAAACCCCTGTATTTACAGGGTTTCAGGCAAATAATGTGAATCTATTGTAAAATACCGAAAGGATGCGTACACGCCTGTAATCACACTTCATATACTCCTTGTCGATCCTCGCTGAAACAGGACTGTTCCAGGCGGTTGAGGCGTTTCAGGCAGGGCCTTTTGCACGTCGAAGCAACCCGATTATCCACCGCTCACTGCAGTGTGAAGCAGGCGATAGGAATATCCATTCACCTGAACAGGTCTAAACAGATGAGAGGCTTCGTATAGTTGTAATAAGTAAAGCAAGCAGTACCACGAGAAGAGAGAGTGACAAACAGGAATGTGAGAGGAGAACTGCATGTCCTGGTTCAAAGCCAAAGAAGCTGCCGTACTGGTAGCCGGTGCCCTGCTGTTGCAGGCGTGCACAGCCCCGACGCCAGAAGAGCGCGAGGGAGCATCAGATACTGCAACCTTGTCAGAGAGCGGCACCATGCCGGATCTTGCAAGCGCGTCCCGTCAGGATGACAGCCTGAGCGGGCTGCTCGATGAATATTGCACCAAGTGCCATAACTTCGAGGACTATGCCGGCGGCATTGACCTGGAAGGACTCGACACCCACAACATTCATGTCGACGCCGAAGTGGGCGAAAAAGTCATTCGTCGGCTGCGAGCCGGCATGATGCCACCCGTTGGCGAGCCACGCCCGGACAATGAGACCATGCAGGCACTGGCATCGGCGCTGGAAAACAATATTGATGCGAATGCTGACATTGACCCTGGTCGCCCGGGACTGCACCGCATGAACCGTACTGAATATGGCAATGCCATTCGCGACCTGTTGGGCGTTGAGATCAATCCGGCGGATTATTTCCCGGCCGATGATTCCAGCCGCGGCTTTGATAACCAGGCCGGCACCCTGGTTTTGTCACCGGCATTATTGGAAGCCTATTTGACAGCTGCCGGCAAGATCAGCCAACTGGCCATGGGCTCTGCCACGGCGCCAACCCAGACCCTCTATCGTGTAGCGGAAGATGAAAACCAGAATCTGCGCATAGAAGGCCTGCCTTTCGGGACACGCGGGGGCATCAAGTTCAGCCACAATTTCCCGGTGGATGGGGACTACACTTTCAAGACTTTCGCCATCACCCTGGGCAACATGGGTAATGACCGGCCTTTCGGTTCCGTGCGCGGGGAAAAGCTGCAGGTGCTGGTGGACGGCGAACTGGTCAAGGTGTTCGACTGGGACAAGGCCTTCGGAATCGGCAGCAACGTTTTCTTCAATGAGGACGAGGAATTCACGGGTGAAAACCTGCCCACGCTGGACGTCACCTTGCCGGTTAGCGCCGGCGCCCATGAAATCGGCATCACGTTCGTCGCCACCAATTTCGCGCCCGGCCTGGACATGAACAACGACTTCGAACGCAGCACCATTGAGACCGGCGGTATTCCGGGCTACACCTGGTATCCCCATGTGGGCTCAGTTCGTGTGGATGGTCCCTACAACACCAGTGGTGTGGGTAACACGCCAAGCCGTGAGCGCATTCTGGTTTGCGAGCCTCGGGCACAGTCCGAAGAAGCGGCCTGTGCACAACGCATCATCGCCAATCTGGCGGACCTGGCCTTCCGCGGCCACAGTACCGATGAAGACCTGGCCACCCTGAGCGATTTTTATACGCTGGGTGTTGAGCAGGGCGGCTTTGATGCCGGGATCGAGATGGTGCTGCAACGGGTGCTGGCCTCGCCAAAATTCATTTATCGTATCGAACGTGAACCTGCCGATCTGGCACCGGGTGAAAGCTACCAGGTCAGTGATGTGGACCTGGCCTCACGATTGTCATTCTTCCTGTGGAGCAGTATTCCTGACCGTGAGTTGCTGGACCTTGCCAAGGCAGGCCGCCTGAGTGATCCATCAGTACTCGATGCCCAGGTGACCCGCATGCTGGAAGACCCAAGGTCCCGGGCCATGACCGAAAACTTTGCCGGTCAGTGGCTGGCGCTGCGCAACCTGGCATCCCATGTGCCGGTGGTGGATGAGTTTCCGGACTTCGATAACCGCCTGCGTGAATCCTTCAGGACAGAAACCGAACTGCTGTTCGACACCCTGATCCGTGACAACCGTCCGTTGATGGAATTACTCACGGCTGACTACACCTTCGTCAACGAAAGGTTGGCACTGCACTACGGCATCCCCGGAATCAAGGGTGAACGTTTCAGAAAAGTTGAACTGACCGGTGATCTTGCCGTACGCCAGGGCATTCTGGGCAAGGGCAGTGTACTGACCGTGGCCTCCCAGCCGGGCAGAACCTCTCCCGTGATTCGCGGCTACTGGACCCTGTCCAATATCCTGGGGGTCGAGCCACCGCCACCACCGCCAAATGTACCGGAACTGCCGCCGCGTGATGCTGATGCCGCTGGAAATGCCATTCAGCCCTCCATGCGTGAATTGATGGAAGAGCATCGAACCAATCCGGCCTGCCAGGGTTGCCATCGTCTGATGGATCCCATCGGCTTTGCCCTGGAATCCTTCGATGCCATTGGCCGCTATCGCGAGCTGGATAACGGCGCCGTTATTGATCCCACCGGCAACATGTATGACGGTTTCGAGATTCGTGAAACCAGTGACCTGGTGGACTTCCTGGTCAGCTACCAGTCGAGCTTCTACCGCAATGTGACCCAGAAAATGCTGACCTATGCCCTGGGCCGCGGCATGGAGTTCGAGGATATGCCGCTGGTCAGACAGGTTCAGCGGCAGGCGGAAGAGGGGGATTACCGTTTCCACGCCTTGGTAAAGGCTGTGGTGAGTAGTGATGCCTTCCTGAAAAATGCAAAAGTTGTGAAAGTGGATGTAGCACTTGTTGGAGATCAACGGCACTGAAAATTCCCGGGTGTATAACATGCAGCTAAACGTGCCGGGATGTGCTGTAAAAATTTGGAAGACCAGAAGGGTTAAAAAGGGTTAGAGACATGTTTATTAGCAAAAAAGCCTTACCACGACGAACATTCCTCAGAGGTGTTGGATCAGCCCTGGCTTTGCCGGTGC
>Ga0181593_10002909_pt1 | contig 15799 bp, 17 predicted proteins | sample 071ome_19_FD_133756 | JGI IMG/M metagenome (GOLD analysis project Ga0181593, IMG submission 133756) | Coastal salt marsh microbial communities from the Groves Creek Marsh, Skidaway Island, Georgia - 071413AT metaG (megahit assembly) | ecosystem: Environmental > Aquatic > Marine > Intertidal...
TCTAAAACTGTATCCCACTTTGTGAACCAACTAACAAATTCTTCTGCTTGTCCTTCCCAAAACTTTTCAGGTTCTGTAATAGATTGCTGGTACATTGCCTGATATTTTTCAGAGTCAATATGCGCAGTAGAACTAAATGTGTTGGGAACTGGATATAGCTTATCTTCGGACATCGTTCATTTTCTCCATGTGTGATCAGCAGCATGTGTTTTTTCGATTAACTCTATGACTATACTTAAAATCAGCGGAAATTGTTTTATCCAAGTCATAAAATACATGTCTATGAGTCGATTAAGTAGATGAGAAGCCATTAATTCTTTCTTATGAGTAGTATCTTAGGTCAAAATTCCAACATAAGTAAAAAGCTCCCACTGGTCGGTGGCGACATTGACTGGGATAAAATCGCTGAAAGCTATTTTGATTATATTTTAAGTCCATATGCTCCAGAAATGATAGAAGGCTATGAATCTGCTCAGAGTCAAAATTTACTGCTTAATTATATTCATACCATGCCTAAAGATGAATTGAGGAATATCAATGTATTAGATATGGGCTGTGGGCTGGGTAATTTAATTCCTTATCTCAACTGAAGAAATATGGGATTGGTTTATAGTCGAGCAAAAGGCCAAAAAGTAAATAGAGTTTATAGATCTTTAACTGCTTGTAGTACTTCCTCGACGTGACCGTCCACTTTTACCTTTCTCCAATCTTTCTGTAATACGCCTTTCTCATCAATTAAGAAGGTACTTCTTTCAATGCCCATGACTTTTTTTCCGTACATGTTTTTCTCTTTGATTACATCAAATTGTTGACAAAGTTTCTCTTCATTATCAGAAAGCAAATCGAATGGAAGGTCGAGTTTAGTTTTAAATTTTTCATGAGAATTTATACTGTCTCTAGATACACCTAGAATGACAGTGTTTAGTTTGGCAAATTTTTTTATGTTATCTCTAAAGCCTTCTGATTCTTTAGTGCAACCTGGAGTGTTGTCTTTAGGGTAGAAATATAACACCAGGGTTTTACCTTTTAGTTCAGTAAGCTTAATTGATGTTTCGCCAGTGGCAGACAACTGAAAATTTTTAACTTTTTTGCCAATTTCTACAGTAGACAATTTTTGCTCCTATGAGTATCTGTGTTGATTAACACTAAGATAGTGAAAGGTTAAAGATTAGGGTATTTTGGCTAATGTGTCTGCAAGAATAAGAGATAACTTGGGGCTGAATAATATTCGCCTCCTTTCTTGCATGACTTGAGTAACTTCTCCACAATGAAAGCGATTCTGTTGAAATCGCTTAACAAATAGTTTTTTCTCTGTGTTAGTCAATGAATTAAAAAAATCACCACCTGAGTGTTGAGTTTGTCTTAAGCGCTGAATTTCTTCTTCTATGACGGGTTTATATTTTTGAGCTGAGATTGGGTCTGTAACTTTTTCTAATAAAATACGTAAATTTTTATATTCTTCGGCAAAGCTTTTTTCAGTATCGATAAATTGAGGATTGGCAAATACTAAGTTTGTTAGGCTGAGCATCAATATTATGAAAGTAGTTTTGATCATAAAGTTGTTAGATAATGAATATATAGTAAGCAAGAATGACAATATTAATGATAAGACAGTTAAGATATACCAAAGTTCGTCATATTGTTGTTATGCTATAAGCGATTTATCCATTCAGAAATATCTATGCAGAAATTTTTATCCCATGCGTTGCTATGCACTTTTTCGTCTATGCGCTTAGATAAAATATATAAATATTCATCTCTATCAATTTCAATGCCACCTAATGATGTTAAGTGTTTAGAAGAAAGTTGAGTATCCATAATTTTATATTCCCAAGTATCTAAATATGCACATAAATATAATAAGGCAACTTTGGACGCTTCATTTTCTTTGCTAAACATTGATTCGCCAAAAAACATTGATCCTAAAGCGATGCCATAAATGCCACCAATTAATTCATTTTTTTCATTCCAGACTTCAAATGAATGCGCATAACCTAAATTAAAAAGCTCAGTATAAGCTTTAATCATACCCGCAGTAATCCAGGTGCCCCTAGAATTGGCGCGTGGCTCAGCACACGCTTTCATGACATCAATAAATGAGTGATCAAATGTAATGCGCCAGTTTTTATTTTTTATAGTTCTTGAAAATCTTTTGTGGACAATGAAGTTATTTGGATAGAATACTCCTCGTGGATTAGGTGACCACCATAATATAGGTTGGTTTTCCTCGTACCATGGGAATATGCCTTCACGATAGGCGCGTAATACGCGTTGAGGTTTTAAATCGCCTCCTGCAGCGACCAAGCCCTCTGGTTCCTTCAATGCTGAATTAGCTGCTGGAAAAGCAGAGTTGCTATCATTAGGGTCAAGCCAAGGTAAATTAATTTCACTCATTCTTCTAATTTGTACGGTGAAAGTGATAGAAGTTCTTCACATTGTTCATGCATAGCTACTTGCTCTTGCTGACAAAATTTATATACCGCTTGTTGGAATTGTGAATCTTTAATCCAATGGGCAGACCATGTTTTAGTTGGTAAAAAACCTCGTGTTATTTTATGTTCTCCTTGTGCGCCTGGCTCAAACGTTTGTAGTTTATTGTTAATGCAATAATCGATGCCTTGGTAAAAACAAGTTTCAAAGTGTAAGCTGTGAAATTCTTGCTTGCAGCCCCAAAATCTTCCATAAAGAGTATCGTCACTTTTTAAAGTGATAGCACAAGCAATATATTCTTTTTCATGTGCTGCAAACATAAATACAATCTGTTCGCCCATGGTTCGACAGATTTCTTGGAAAAACCCCTCACTCAATGTAGGGAATCCAGATTTGCGGTCAAAAGTGCTTTCGTAAAATTTATGAGCTGAAGTAATTTGTTCTTCAGATGCCTCATTGCCATGAATGATTTCTATATGAATGTTTTGTTCTTGTACCATGCGACGTTCGCGTTTCACTTTTTTACGTTTACGTGAAACAAAAGTAGAGAGAAACTCATCAAAATTGGAGTAATTATGATTTTTCCAATGATACTGACAACCAAGACGTAATTGTAAATCTTGTTCACGACATAATTGTGTATCTTCTTCATTCGTAAATAACCAATGCATGCCACTCATGTTGAGTTTGTCAGCAATTTTAATGATTTGTTGCACCATTATCGACTTGACGTATGAATCATTCGCTAGCAATCTTGGCCCCGTCACAGGATTGTACGGGCTCGAACATATCATTTTAGGGTAATAATTTAATCCCGCACGCTCATATGCAGATGCCCAAGACCAATCAAAGACAAATTCACCATATGAATTTGTCTTAATATAGAGAGGGCATGCGCCCAGTAACTGTTTGTCTGAGTTACGTACGCTTAGATGATATGGAAACCAGCCGTATTCTTCACCAACACAGTGATGAGTTTCTAATGCGGCTAAGAATTCGTAGCGAATAAAAGGATTGGATAACCCTGCTAAATGATTCCATTCTTGTGAGCCAATTTCAGAAATAGAAGTATGAAAGTAGAGTTCTAGTGATTCACCTTCAGTCTCATTCATGAAAAACTCAGTCCATACACTGAGAGATTAAGATTCGAGCTGATCTAAGTATTTTTCAGCGTCTAACGCGGCCATACACCCAGTGCCAGCAGAAGTAATTGCTTGGCGATATGTATGATCCATTACATCACCTGCGGCATAAATTCCTTCTTTACTTGTTAGCGTAGCATTACCAGAGAGACCACTTTGAACCTTGATATAACCACCGTCCATGTCAAGTTGGCCTTCGAATATACTTGTATTTGGCTTATGTCCAATAGCAATAAATACACCTTGAAGATCTATATCCTGGGTAGAATCATCTTGGGTGCTTTTTATGCGCATTCCTGTTACACCTGAATCGTTTCCTAAGACTTCATCAAGTGTGTGATTCCAAGCAATTGTGACATTACCGTTTTTCTCGCGTTCGAAAAGTTTGTCTTGTAGAATTTTTTCTGCTCTCAAGCTATCACGACGATGAACAAGAGTGACATGAGAAGCAAGATTAGAAAGATACAAGGCTTCTTCTACTGCCGTATTGCCGCCACCGATAACAGCAACCCTTTGGCCTTTATAGAAGAATCCATCACAGGTTGCGCACGCAGATACACCTTTACCTTTAAAAGCTTCCTCAGAATCTAAACCTAAATACATTGCCGAAGCGCCAGTTGAGATTATCAATGCATCACATGTGTAAGTGCCATTGATGTCGCCATTTAGGGTGTAAGGTTTTTTGCTGAAATCGACTGATTGAATATGGTCGAAAATCACTTGCGTACCATAGCGCTCAACATGAGCTAACATTCGTTGCATTAAATCTGGTCCCTGAAGTCCTTCAACATCACCAGGCCAATTATCGACATCTGTAGTTGTCATTAATTGACCGCCTTGTTCAAGGCCAGTGATGATAACTGGGTTGAGGTTGGCGCGAGCGGCATAGACACCTGCTGTGTACCCTGCAGGACCTGAGCCTAAGATGATGAGTTTATGGTGCTGGCTAGTGCTCATTGATGTCGAACCTCCATGTTTATTTTGAATGCTAGATTTAGTTGTAGACACTAAATCAGGCGCATATCTTACGTAGCTCTTCAGATGGGGGCAAATAGCAATAAATTCAATGAATCACATCAAATTGCTATGGGTAATTATTCTGGAGATGAAATTGGGGGTTGACAGGAATGAATAAAAAATCAATGATTTACATTCTCTTTTTGAACTACATACTTAAAAGTGGCCCAAGCAACCTTAAAAAAATCTAAACGAAACCATGATTACAGTATAAATATTGGTCATGGGGTGCGAGAAAGCGCCTTAGTCGTGTTGGTAGCAGTAGGTGTATATATGCTCATGGCACTGGTTAGTTTTGATCGCGGTGATCCTGGATGGTCAGTTAGCGGCACAGGCAGTGAAATTACCAATATGGGAGGTTCCGCAGGTGCATTTTTTGCTGATTTATTCTTATTTTTATTTGGATATTTAGCCTATTTGGCACCGCTGATGGTGGCTTATAGCGGTTGGCTTCTATACAGAGAAGTAAACGATAAAGGTGAAACCGACTACCATTTGCTTGGTATTCGTTGGGGTGGTTTTGTAATGACTCTTATCGCTGGATGTGGACTCGCATCTGTGCATTTTGACAAAGGGTTTCTACCGTCTGATGCGGGTGGTGTTCTTGGTAACTTAGTAGCCACCACATTTGTGTTAGCCTTTAGTTATCTTGGTACGACCATTCTATTGTTGGCATTATTTATTGCTGGCATCACTATATTTACTAACTTATCTTGGCTTAAAGTCATCGATAATGTTGGGAAACTCACTGTAATAGCTTACGAATACTTAGCTAGACACGCACAAGTATTAATTCATCAGTTACTTGAAAAAAGGCGTGCGCAAAAGACTAATCAACAAGAAGATATTGCTGATCTAGAACGAGCGTTTAAAAAGAAAGTCGTCGCGTCTAAACCGAAAAGTAAACCACGCATTGAGCCAACAATTGGCCAAGTGCAAGTTAGCCAACGTGTACAAAAAGAAAAACAAATACCATTATTTGAAGGTAAGTCTTCTGGAGAGTTGCCTCCATTAGCGATGCTCGATCCAGTGCAAGAGCAGAGTAGCGGTTATTCTGATGACGCACTCGAAGCGTTATCGCGCCAAGTTGAATTGAAATTATTGGATTTTGGTATTGAAGCAGATGTCAGTGAAGTTCATCCAGGTCCCATTGTGACGCGTTTTGAATTAATGCTGGCGCCAGGAATTAAAGTTAGCAAAGTATCAGCACTTGCCAAAGATTTAGCACGTGCATTGTCTGTTGTCAGTGTCCGAATTGTTGAAGTCATTCCAGGAAAACCCTCAGTTGGTTTAGAAATACCAAATGAACAAAGAGAAATGATTTCATTAAGTGAAATCTTGCAGTCGAGTGAATATGATGAATCTAATTCGCCACTAACATTAGGTTTAGGCAAAGACATTAGTGGTCAACCAGTCATTGCTAATCTAGCTGCAATGCCTCACTTATTAGTAGCAGGTACTACTGGTTCGGGCAAGTCGGTTGGTGTCAATGCTATGTTATTAAGCTTGTTATATAAAGCATCACCTGCCGATGTTCGTTTAATTCTTATTGATCCTAAAATGCTTGAATTAAGTGTTTATGGTGGTATCCCACATTTATTAACGCCTGTTGTGACAGATATGAAAGAGGCATCAAACGCATTGCGTTGGTGTGTAGGTGAGATGGAACGGCGTTATAAACTAATGTCTGCATTGGGTGTGAGAAATATCGCAGGTTATAACGCTAAAGTTCAGGAGGCTAAAGATAACGGCGAGCCAATTTTAGATCCTTTGTTTAATCCTGATGAGGTTCTTTCTGAAAATGTTGAAGCAGAGGAACTCAATAAGCTGCCTGTGATTGTCATTGTAGTAGATGAATTTGCCGACATGATGATGGTAGTTGGCAAGAAAGTTGAAGAACTAATTGCAAGGCTTGCGCAAAAAGCCAGAGCAGCGGGGATTCATTTAGTATTGGCAACACAACGACCATCAGTCGATGTGATAACTGGATTAATTAAAGCAAACATACCTACACGTATTGCCTTCCAAGTATCTTCTAAAGTGGATTCAAGAACCATCCTAGATCAAATGGGAGCAGAACAGTTACTTGGTCATGGTGATATGTTGTATTTGCCGCCAGGAACATCAATACCAGAACGTGTTCATGGTGCATTTGTATCTGACCAAGAAGTTCACAAAGTATGTGACTACTTGCGTGAGAAAAGTGAACCTAATTACCTGGAAGAAATTATTCAAGATCCATCAACTGGTTCTGATGCCATTCCTGGATTGGAGCCACTACAATCTTCAGAAGATAGTGATTATGATCCGCTTTATGACCAAGCAGTTGCGATTGTGACTGAAACTCGAAAAGCATCCATATCTTATGTGCAAAGGCGTTTAAAAGTTGGATACAATCGTGCGGCTCGAATGGTTGAAGAAATGGAGAATAGTGGGGTTGTATCAGCGGTACAGTCTAATGGTACCCGAGAAGTTCTAGCGCCTCCTCCTGTTCCAAGCTAAATCCAAAGAACTAAACCAATTTAGTTTGTTCTAATCTTTAAAGATGTTTAGGTTGATAATTATGCGCTTACGCAGTGTTTTTCTATTGGTTTTATTCTTATCAAGTATCGTTGCAGTTCATGCGCAAACTACTGAGCAAAAGTTATATGCTTCACTTCAACAACTGAATAGTCTAAAAGCAAATTTTTACCAGCAGGTAGTCGATTCACAAGGTGAAGTAATTCAAGAAGCAAATGGCATTTTTGAATTAAAAAAACCTGGTCGATTTGTTTGGCACTATGATCAGCCTTATTCGCAACAAATTATCGCTGATGGTAAGAATCTTTGGTTGTACGATGTGGAATTAGCACAAGCGACAGTACAACCTCTTGAAGAGGCATTGGGAAGTGCGCCAATTATTTTGTTAACAGATTTAAAGCCACTATCTGAAGATTTTGAGATTAGAGATATGCCGGAATCATTTGGTTTAGACTGGATTGCTTTAGTCCCAAAAATTCAGGATACGGAGTTTTATCGAATTGAGATAGGTTTGGATGATGAAGTAGTAAGAGAAATGAAATTACATGACCATTTTGACCAACAGACGATTATTCGTTTTTCAGATATGGTCACCAATACACATTTGCCAGATTCGCGCTTTAATTTTTCTATTCCTGATGGTGTTGATGTCATCGGCTCGCCGCGCTAACGTAGCGGCATGTCATCAACACAAGATTTATTTTCTCAATCTAGCGAGCATTATCGACCTTTAGCGGATCGAATGCGTCCGCGTACTATAGAAGAATTTGTTGGGCAAACACATCTTATAAAAGATAACTCTCCACTACGTGCATCTATTGATTCGGGACATCCACATTCTATGGTGTTGTGGGGACCGCCGGGAACGGGCAAGACTACAATTGCCCATTTAATATCTGAACACTGCCAAGTGCCTTTCATTTCTATATCAGCGGTTCTGAGTGGAGTAAAAGAAATCAGAGCAGCTATAGATCAAGCAAAACAACATCAAGTCGAGCAGTATCCAACCACTGTGTTATTCGTAGATGAGGTACATCGATTTAATAAATCTCAACAAGATGCTTTTTTGCCACATATTGAGAATGGCACAATATGCTTTATTGGTGCGACTACTGAAAACCCTTCATTTGAGCTTAATAACGCACTTTTATCGCGAATGCGTACTTATGTGTTAAAGCGGCTCGAAAGTGAAGATATTAGTGCTTGCTTACACCTCGCAATCAATGATTCGGAACGTGGATTAGGAAATTTAAATATTCAAATTAAAGATGAATTGATTAATATGCTTGCTGTCGCATCAGATGGAGATGCGCGTCGAGCGCTCACATTGTTAGAAGTTGCTAGTGACTTAGCTAAGGAAACTGAAGGTCATAAAGTCATAGACCAAGAAGTCATAGAGCAGGTGACACAATCAAGTCTGCGTCGCTTTGATAATAAAGGTGAATATTTCTATGATTTGATATCTGCGTTACATAAATCAGTTAGAGGAACAGATCCAGATGCTGCTTTGTACTGGTATTGTCGTATGCTTGATGGTGGCTGTGATCCAATTTACATTGCTCGACGGGTAGTACGCATGGCGTCTGAAGATATTGGTAACGCAGATCCAAGAGGCTTGCAAATGGCGTTAAATGCATGGGATACCTATACGCGTTTAGGCTCACCCGAGGGTGAATTGGCAATAGCTCATGCTATTGTATATTTGTCTTGTGCGCCAAAAAGTAACGCCGTCTATATGGCTTATAATGAAGCTATGCGTGATGCAAAGCAAAAAGGTACTTTAGAAGTGCCCATGCATCTACGCAATGCTCCTACCAAGCTTATGAAAGAACTTGATTACGGTAAAGACTATCGTTATGCACATAATGAAAAAGATGGCTATGCCAAAGGTGAGAACTACTTTCCTGAGGAACTTTATGGTACAAGATATTATTCGCCAGTCGATCGTGGTTTGGAAATAAAAATTAAAGAAATGTTGCTGCGATTGCGTAGTGAAGATTAATTAGGAAACGCTGATTTATGTTGAAGACTTTGTTAAAAATCAATGCTTCCTTCAAGTAAATAAGAATATATAAGGATTGCCAATGTCAGATGAGCTCAAGCTATCTAAAGAATTAGTCGATAATGTTATGCACGCAGTCGTATCTATTGACGAGCGTGCTAAAGACCCATTTGTGGGTAGCCAATACTTAACAGCCATCGTGGGTTACGTGGTTGGTTCATCATCAATACAAGACCAAGAAAAGAAAGAAATCATGGATGAGCTCAGCTCATTTATGCATCACGTATGTCAAGATGTGGCCCAGCCACAGCCCGCAGCGCAGCCAGTGCAAAAAGCACCCGTCGCACCTCCTGGTAGTGCATTTGGCATATGGAAGCCAGGCGATTCCTAATAGCTAATTGATCTTATTGTTCGAGTCAGTATAATTTTCACATAGATTAAATAAACAAAAACGAAGGGTAACGCGATGGATGAAGAAGCAATTAAAACTATTATCACTGTAGTGATCATGCAGATTCCAATCTTTATTATTGGATACGCAGTACTGGATCGATTCATTTTTTGATTCAGCCGCTAATCTAAAAAAAGCCGCTTTTAAAGCGGCTTTTTTATTTATAAACAATAAGTTAAATAGATAATCTAACGTTAAATCTAATCTCTTCTCAGGCGGTCAGATATAGCAATGGGCGATGGGAATCTAAGTACAACAATATAAGACGATACAACAAAAGTAATTATCGTTGAGATATGAATTAAGTATGCAGCTTTTTCGCCTATCACACTAACGTTTAGTGCTAGCGTTGCAAGTAAAATAGAAAATTCACTTAAATGACCAAGTCGAAAACCGATTTCATTTGCCGTGGATTCTTTTTCTCCTCCATATTTTCTAAATAAATATCTAAATGTAATGGGTTTGATAGCTATCACAATCCCAGCGATTAATAGTGCAGGAAGTATTACTTCAGACAATATGGCTAATTGAAAGCTAGCGCCGATGGCAAAGAAGAATATGATAAGGAAAAAGTCACGCAAAGGCTTTAAGCTTTCAGCAATGAATAAAGATATTGGCCCTGTTGCAATGGAGACGCCAGCAATAAATGCACCAATCTCATGAGAAAGGCCCAACCATGCAGCAAGTTCAGAAACACCTAAACACCAACCAATAGCGACTAAGAATACATACTCTAAAATCTTGTCAAACTTGCGAAATAGATATGAAAGTATGTATTTAGAGAATAACAAGGCAAACACAATGAGTAGTGGTAGAGCAACAATTAACCATATAAGCTCATTTGAACCTGCTTGATCAGAATTAGCGCGCGAGTGTAAAAGCAGTAACATCATAATTGCGATTAAGTCTTGCAGGAGCAATATACTGATGATCAATTCACCCATACGTTTATGATGGAGCACAGTTGTTGGCAATAATTTTAGTCCAATGATTGTGCTTGATAAGGTCATACTCCCGGCTATTACTAAACACTCAATATGGTTGAAGCCTAATGCATAAGCACATGCATACCCAGCCAGAGAGAAAACGATTGAAGAAATAATAGTATGCAGCATGGCGTCTTTAAATAAGCCAAGCAGTTTATTGGGGTTTAAATTTAATCCTAGCAAGAACAATAAAAACATAATGCCAATATCAGATACTTGCTGAATGAAATCTTGATTTTCAACTAAACCAAGTACAGAAGGGCCTAGTAAAACACCTAAGGCAATATATGCAATGAGTAGAGTTTGTCGAGCATAAAGCGCAAGTGTTGCAAGAACTGCCGCACCTGAAAAAATCACAAAGATGGTAAATATTATTTCTTCTGAGTGATTCATAAATAATGGTAATGTTTATGTTTGTATGTCGACTAATTCTAACCAATGCTTCACAGGAACGGTAGTATCACTTTGTAAGTGAAGAAGACATCCAATATTGGCTGTCGCGATCACGTCGGGTTTAGATTTCATAATATTATTAATCTTATTCTTTTTTAGTTGAGTTGCAAGCGAGGGCTGTAATAGAGAATAAGTGCCTGCGGAACCGCAACATAAGTGTTTATCTAGAAAATCTACGCAGTCATAGCCAGCATTTCTCAATATTGGTTCAATTATATTATTGATTTTTTGGCCGTGTTGAAGTGTGCAGGGTGGGTGGAATGCAACTGAGTGATGGTTATCATTTTGTTTTATAAAATTGAATGAACAAAGAAACTCACATGCGTCTTGCGTTATATTCGAGATATGTGCAGCTTTATGTGAGTAATCGCTGTCATGCTTAAGTAATCGTGCATAGTCTTTAACAGTTAAACCGCAACCGCTGGCTGTCATGACTATGGATTCACATCCATTTTCTATAAGTGGCCACCAGCTATCAATATTTTTTTTAATAATATTTAATGCTGTGTTTTGTTGGCCATTATGATGATGGATAGCGCCACAACATTGAGTGTCAGACAATGAAATAGTGCTTATGCCTGCTTTTATCAGTAAATTTTTTAAAGAATCGTTAATTTCAGGTGAGATAACAGATTGTACACATCCATCTAAAATAATTACTTTTTTAGTGTAGGTTTGTTTAGTTAAGCTAACTGGCTTAAATTTTTTACGTTTTGGTAAAGCCCCTAGTAATGATGCAATGAAATGATACGGCAAATAAAATGGTTTAAAGCGCTGTGGATAAGGAAAGATAGTGCAAATTAACTTTTGTTTTAGCTTAGACCAACTGCTACGAATATTTAACTGTTGAATATGCTCTCTACCAATTTCAATAAGCTCATTATAATTGACGCCAGATGGACAAGTGGTTTCACAATTAATGCACGTTAAACATTTGTCTAAATGATCTAAAGTGCTGCTGGTGGTAGTGTTGCCTTCAAGCATTTCTTTGATTAAATAGATGCGTCCTCTTGGTCCATCAAGTTCATCTCCAGTGATTTGATGCGTCGGGCAAGTAGCGTTACAAAATCCACAGTGAACGCATTTGCGTAAAATTTCGTCGGCACGTTGTCCTTTAAGCGTTGCTAGTAAATTTTCGGGCAAATTCGTTTGCATGTTTAACACCAAGAATACATGCGGCGTGGATTTAAAATTCCTGCAGGATCAAATGCACGTTTTAAGTTCAGATGTAACTTTTTCAAATGGTCACTCATTGGATGCATGAAGTCGACAGGTTTTGACGACGAGCGATATAAACTTGCATGGCCACGAAATGTTTCGCACTGTTGAATAATGTTTTCAAATGGCTCATTTGACTTAATCCAACGTAATCCTCCGTTCCACTCAAAACTAGTCTTTCCTTGTATTGTGAAAGTGGGTGAATTAATAGGTACGATACATCGGTATAGTGGAGTATCGTCAATGAAAAAATTAGTTCGATGATTTTTTACTGATTCCCAAAAACGTTCATTTGAATCTATCTTTTCACCGCCAATTCTTTCCTGAATTTTATTCAGTGTGTTATCAAGTCCTGATAATCTAATCCACAATTGATTATTTTCATGATAGGTAGCTGAGATAGGGATTAATTCACTTAGCCACTGCTGTATTTGCTTAATTGCTTCTTGTTCTGTGAATTCAAATGAGAGTGTTATTTCCTGCTTTACTTGCGGCAGTACTTTAATAGAAACTTGAGTGATAATGCCTAAAGTACCAAATGCTCCGCACATTAGCCTTGATACATCATAACCGGCAACATTCTTCATTACTTTGCCGCCAAAAACTAAATACTCGCCTTTTCCATTAATAATATTTGTACCTAGGATGCAATCTCGTATTGCGTCAGCATATGGGCGGCGCGGTCCTGAAAGTCCGCATGCAACGGTTCCACCTAAAGTTGCATTAACAGTATAAAGAGGAGGTTCAAACGATAGCATTTGATTATGCTCTGCCAAACTATGTTCAATAACTGTTAATGGTGTGCCAGCATATGCAGTGATATAAAGCTCAGAAGGTTGATACTCAATTATTCCATTCAGGTTTTTTGTTGAAACTATTTCAGCGTTGATTTCATTGCCATAAAATAATTTGCTATTGCCACCTTGGATATTTAAGGCTTGTTGTTTTAGATATGCGTTTTTTACCGTGTCGCATAAAGATTGAATGCTCTCATTCATAAGATTTAGAAACGCGGTAAATCTTTGAATGGTAAATTGCCTTTATGTACATGCATAGCGCCAAATTCAGCACATCGTTGTAATGTAGGAATAGCTTTACCTGGATTAAGAAGACGCTCTGGGTCAAAAGCCAGTTTAACCTGCTCAAACTGATCAAGTTCTTCAGAGTTAAATTGAACGCACATCTGATTGAGTTTCTCGATGCCAACGCCATGCTCGCCAGTGATAGTGCCTCCAACACCGACGCATAACTGCAAAATCTGATTGCCAATATCTTCGGCTTTATCGAGCTCACCAGTATTGTTGGCATCATACATAATAAGAGGATGTAGGTTTCCATCACCAGCATGAAAAACATTAGCAACGGGTAAGCCTACGCGTTTAGATATCGCAGAAATTTCACTAAGTACATAAGCAAGATGTTGCCTGGGAATAGTACCATCCATACACAAGTAGTCAGGCGCTAATTGGCCAATGGCCGGAAACGCAGATTTACGTCCTTTCCAAAACAAGTCTTGTTCTTGTTCGTTTTGTGCTTTCTTGACTGAAACGGCATGGCATTGATGGCACTGCTGAGTTACTTGTTGAATCTCCCATTGCATAGCATCGTCGAAGCCATCTAATTCGCATAATAATATGGCTGCAACATCGGTGGGGTAACCTGGTTGGCAAAAGTTTTCTGTTGCTTGTATGACAGCTTGATCCATCATTTCTAAGCCGGCAGGTATCACTCCGCTAGCGATTATATTGGCAACGGCATTGCCTGCATCTTCAATATCATTAAATGCAGCTAATATGACTTCTTTGTTTGCTGGCTTGGGAAGCAACTTCACTTTTGCTTCAATCATAATTGCAAGCATGCCTTCAGAACCAGTGAGCAAAGCGAGTAAATCATAGCCTGGGTTTTCATAGCATTCACTACCAACACTTATGACATTGCCATCAATGGTAATGAATGTTATTTCTAAAATATTGTGTACAGTGAGTCCATATTTTAGACAATGAACTCCACCCGAATTTTCTGCGATATTGCCCCCAATAGTACAAGCTATTTGAGACGAAGGATCGGGAGCATAATATAGGCCATATTCCGAAGCAGCTTCTGAAATCGCTAAATTACGTACGCCAGGTCCTACACGTGCATAGTTAAGCTCAGTGTTTATTTCATATATTTGGTTAAGTTTTGATAAGTTTAATAAGATGCCATTTTCAATCGGGTGTGCACCTCCTGACAAACCTGTTCCTGCACCGCGCGTAACGATAGGGATTTGGTGTTCTTGACAGGTTTTTACAATATCGATGACTTGTTGAGTCGTTTCAGGTAACAACACCGCAAGAGGTAAAGAGCGATATGCCGTATATCCATCGCATTCATATGGGCGTAATTGCTCAATCGATGTAAAAATGCATGATTTTGGTAAATATGAAGAAAATAGGGTGGGAATTTCGCTTCTTTCTGGCATACAACGTCCTGTATTCTGTAAGTATTGAGAATACATTAAATTAACCTAACGACACAATGATACTAATCTGGATAGCAATCGGCGGTGCACTTGGATCAGTTTTGCGCTATTTGTTGTATACAAAAATAGATCAGATTCATTCTTTAGCATTGCCACTAGGTATTTTAACTACCAATGTTATTGGTTCATTTTTAATGGGTCTTTTAGCATGGATATTCACTTATCATATGACTATTGCTCATGAGTATCGTGCTGCAATTTTGGTTGGTGTGCTGGGTGGATTTACTACGTTTTCGGCATTTTCACATGATACTTTGCATCATGTTATGCAGGGGGCTTATGTCACAGCATTGTTAAATATTGTGTTAAGTGTGGTTCTCTGTATTATTGCGGCGGGAGTAGGGTTGCTGTTGGCAAAGTCTTTATTAACCTAATTTGAACATCGCAAAATGTTAGATTCAAAATTACTACGTTCTGATTTACAACAAGTATCAAATGATCTTAAGCGCAAGGGCTATGATCTCGATACATCATTGTTTGAATCATTAGAAGAAAAACGCAAGCTTCTGCAAGTAGAAACTCAAGAGCTTCAAAGTGTACGTAATCAACGTTCCAAAGAAATAGGTGCGGCAAAAGGGCGTGGCGAAGATATTGCTCCGCTAAAAGCTGAAATGGATGAGCTTGCAAAAACGCTAAAACAAAAAGAGCAAGATTTGCAAGCACTGCAATCCCAACTTCAAGAATGGTTAATGGGAATTCCCAATATCCCCCACGAGTCTGTTCCTGAAGGTAAAACTGAAGATGATAATCGCATAGAAAAAACTTGGGGTGAGCCCACTAAGTTAGATTTTGAAGCAAAGGATCATGTTGCAATCGGTGAAGGGCTTCAGCAGCTAGATTTCGAGGTGGCTGCTAAAATTACTGGATCACGCTTTGCCATGATGCAACAAGACGTAGCACGTCTGCATCGTGCCTTAATTCAATTCATGCTTGATATGCATACAAGACAGCATGGATATACTGAAGTATATGTCCCTTTTATAGTTAACTCAGACAGTCTTCATGGAACAGGGCAATTGCCCAAGTTTAAAGATGATCTTTTTGCTTTAGATATTGAAA
>Ga0181593_10002913_pt1 | contig 15787 bp, 13 predicted proteins | sample 071ome_19_FD_133756 | JGI IMG/M metagenome (GOLD analysis project Ga0181593, IMG submission 133756) | Coastal salt marsh microbial communities from the Groves Creek Marsh, Skidaway Island, Georgia - 071413AT metaG (megahit assembly) | ecosystem: Environmental > Aquatic > Marine > Intertidal...
AAACGATTGCGATGGTCAGCACGGTCAGCACGACCGAACCGATCACACAGGCCCAGCCCAGCTTTGTGGCGGCCTCGATTTCCAAACCCATGGCATTATCCCAGATCAGGTGACGAATGCCTGCCAATGTGTGATACCAAAGCCCCCAAACAGACAGGCCCAGCACCAGATCGCCAAACCAGCTTGTCACAAAACCGTTGGCAAAAGCGAAATACTCTTCGCCCGTGGCCGCAGCCAAGAACCACCAAACGATCATCAAGGCCGACACGATCAGCGCGTTGCCAGTGATGCGCGTCAAGATCGAGGTGATCGAGGTAAGCTGCGGGCGGTAAATAGAAAGATGCGGCGAAAGTGGGCGATTGCCCCGGTTTACATCAGCCATAGCGACGTCCCTTGGATTGCACACGGCGGTATGCGTGCTGTCTGACGGTGTTTTGCCCCTTTTTTTCGCCACTGTCACGCGGCGAAGGGCGGTTCTTTGCAAATATACCGCTTAATTCGTTAAAAATTTTAAATTTTGTGATCACAGCTTTTCTTCATGTGATCACAAAACAATCATCAGCCCGTTCAAGCCCCAATTTGGCCGGTCTACGCCCTGTCCCATCCTTCGTTCGTGGCAACGGCGAGTCTGGCTGGGATTTTAGAGCGGCATCAACGCCCAGTAATCCAGATCCAACAGCACATCGGGCAGGTATTTGCCATCTTCGCCGCGCAGCTGGAAGGGCGCGCCGCCCTTCGTGGCCACAAGGCGCAAACGAATGGCACCAACGCCGGGCGCCGATGTGGGGGCTTTGTCCAGCACCTCGGACCATGCTTTGACGGTCAAACCGCTAAAACATGGGTTGGCATGGGCGCCCGCGTTCAGGCCCGCGATCATTTGCGCATTGGCCAGCCCATTAAACGACAAGGCGCGCGCCATCGAAATGACATGGCCACCGTAAATCAGGCGCTGGCCATCGGGGCGGAAGGTGGCATCAAAATGCACCTTGGCCGTGTTTTGCCACAGGCGCGTGGCCATCATGTGTTCGGCCTCTTCGATGGTGACACCATCGACATGGTCGATTTGCTCGCCGATCTGGTAATCGCCCCAGCGATGCCGCTCGCCCGCTTGGGCAAAATCATAGGCGCTAAAATCCAGCCCCTTTGGAATGGTCAAATCGGCCACATCCAGCGCAGGTTTCAGCTGTGGCACCACCGGCGTGGGCGCGGGCGCATCGAGGTTGTTTTTGCGCACCATAACCCAGCGCACATAGTCCATCACCGTTGTGCCGTGCTGGTTTGTGCCGCGGGTGCGCACATAAACCACCCCGGTTTTCCCGTTCGAGTTTTCCTTTAACCCGATCACTTCGGAACTGCTGCGCAGCGTGTCGCCGGGGTAGACCGGCGCCAGCCAGCGCCCCTCGGCATAGCCAAGATTGGCCACTGCGTTCAGCGATACATCGGGCACAGTTTTGCCAAATACCACATGAAACGCCGCCCAATCATCCAGCGGGCTTTGCGGCAGGCCACACCCCCGGGCAAATTCATCGGAAGAATAAAGCGCATGGCGCGCAGGATAAAGCGCATGGTAAAGCGCGCGTTCACCTGTGCCAACGGTGCGGGGCACCGCGTGTTCGATCACTTGGCCCAGCGCATAATCTTCGAAAAACCGGCCCGGGTTGGTTTTGGCCATTGTTACTGCTCTCCCAGTTTCATGTCGGGGCTGTAGGTGCCGTCCACCTCTTTGGTCACGGCCTGTCCACAGCGCATAACGCCGTTGGCCGCATCAAAGGCATAGGTGGGGCTGCCATACAGCACCCAGCCTTTGCTCAGCGCGTCGCTGACTTTGTGACAAAACGCCGAGGTGTCATCGGCGGTTAGCAAACGGTATAGTTTCATTGATTTCATCCCGGAAATGGCGAAACGCCCAGCCATGTGTGAATGCCGGCAATCACCCCAAACGCCACCAAGGTTGCAACAACCAAAATGACGTCGCGCATTGGGGCACCCGGGGTGCGCGGCACCCATGGCTCGGCACGATTGATCAAGATCACGGAAATCACCGCCCAAGCCAGCATGCCACCAAACAGCACGATCGAGGCCAGATCGCCATTGACCAGCAAATGCGCAACAGCCCAGATTTTCACGCTGATCAGCATTGGGTGGCGAAACCGCGCCCGCAGACGCCCCTTGGAATGGGCCAAACCCAAAAAGAACACAGCCAGCAGCATCAGCAGGTTGTTCAAATGCGTGGCCCAGGCGGGCGGCTGCCAGACGTCAATGACATCGGCCTGACGATAGCCCCAAATCATCAAAACCAAGCCTGCCAGTGACAAAACGGTCACCAAACCGCGCCCAGCATTGCCCATGCTTTGGCGCAGATCGGGAAGAATACGTTTAAAGAAATGGGCGCCTATCCAAAGCGCCAAACCAAGAACCAGTAGCGTCATGTTATCCTCCGCTATAATGCGGCAACGGCATCTGCCATCGCCAGAATCTTCTTCGCGGTTTCAACATGAAGGTTTTCTACGATTTTGCCATCCACAACCGCCACGCCTTGGCCTGTGCGTTCCACCTCGTCTAGCGCGGCAATCTGGCGGCGGGCCAAATCTATCTCGGCCTCGGAGGGCGAGAAACATGCGTTTGTTACATCCACCTGCGCCGGGTGGATCAGGGTTTTCCCGTCAAAACCCAGATCGCGGCCCTGCTCGCATTCGGCGCGCAGGCCCTCGTCGTCTTTGAACTGGTTGTACACCCCGTCGATGGCCACAATGCCATGCGCCCGCGCCGCCAACAGCAGCGTTTGCAGCGCGTGCATCATCGGCAGACGATCGGCGCGGAAACGGCAATTCAGCTCTTTGGCCAAATCATTGGTGCCCGCCACGAAGCCGCGCATCTGGGGGTGCGCGGCGATTTCAAGCGCGTTCAAAACCCCCAGCGGGGTTTCAATCATCGCCCAGATCGCGCGATCAGGGCCAATAATATCGGCCAAAGCCTGAACATCCGCCGCGCTATTGACCTTGGGCAGCAAGAAAGCATCGCAATCGGCGTCTTTCAGCGCCTGCGCATCCGCAGCGCCCCATTGGCTGTCTAGCCCATTCAGACGGATAATGCGCGCGCGCGTGCCATAGCCACCCTGCGCCAGCGCAGTTTTCAGCGTATCGCGGGCTGCGACCTTGGCATCGGGGGTAACGGCATCTTCGAGATCAAAGATGATTGCATCCACGGCCAGATCCCGGGCCTTTTCAAGCGCGCGCTCTTTCGAGGCGGGGATATAAAGAACCGAACGATAGGGGCGCACAACGCTGTCCATGAATCTCTCCCGAAATAATCTTGCGCAGGTGATGCCATTTATGTGCACTTCTGTTCAAGCAGATTTTCGCCGCAACGCAGAAACGCAGCCAAGCTTAGGTTAAACCATCCCAGATCAGCTTGGTTCCGGTGATCAGCAACAGCACATAGGTCAGGCTGAAAAACAGCCGTTCTGGCACCAAGCGATGGGCCTTTACCCCCAGCCAAGCGCCCAAAACCGCAAAGGGCGCCAGCAGCAGATCGGCGGTTAGGGTGTCTTGGGTAAAGATGCCCAAAAACGCATAAGGCACGAATTTGGCAATGTTGATCACCCAAAACAAGATAACGGTTGTGGCTTGAAACTGGGTTTTATCCAGCTTGCGCGACAACATCCAAACCGCAGCCGGGGGCCCACCGGCATGGCTGACAAAGCTGGTAAAGCCCGCAGTCATGCCCGCCACGGCACCCGCCCATTGCGGCAAGGGCCGCCCCTGTGGGCGCAACAACCCGGCCTTTAGCGCCATTTGCCATGCGACAAACCCCACAGAGATGGCACCAATCAACAGCCGAAACACATCGGCATCGGCGATTTGATACAACCACGCCCCCAGCACCACGCCGGGCAGACCCCCCAAGATCAGCAGGCGGGCGTCGGGCCAGCTCCATTTTCCCCAATAAGGGCGCAAGGTGCTGACATCGATCAGCATCAACAGCGGCAACATAATGCCCAGCGCCTGCCCCGGTTCCAGAACCAGCGCCAGAATCGATGCGCTGGCAAAAGCCGCCCCACTGCCGAAACCACCCTTGGAAATGCCTGCAAAACAGACAGCCGGTGCAGCAATCAAGAAAAATGACATATCCAGCTGCACCCGGTCAGCCCCCCCGGAAATAATGGATTTTTCACAACTTTATCGGACAAAATCCGCATTGCACACCATTTCGCAACACGATGTCCGTGTTGCTGCACCTTGCGTGAAGGCGCGTTACACACTACGCCATGCGCGAAATTCAACGGACCGGAGATGAAATCCATGGCCAGACCCAAAATTGCCCTCATCGGCGCAGGGCAGATCGGTGGCACGCTTGCCCACCTTGCTGCAATCAAAGAACTGGGCGATGTCGTCCTTTTCGATATCGCCGAAGGCACCCCGCAGGGCAAAGCGCTGGATATCGCAGAATCGGGCCCCTCGGAGGGGTTTGACGGTGCATTCAAGGGCACCAATGATTATGCCGATATCGCAGGCGCCGATGTGTGCATCGTTACCGCAGGCGTGCCGCGCAAACCGGGCATGTCGCGCGATGACCTGCTGGGCATTAACCTGAAGGTCATGAAATCGGTCGGCGAAGGCATTGCAGCCCATGCGCCCAACGCATTTGTGATCTGCATCACCAACCCGCTGGACGCCATGGTTTGGGCGCTGCAGCAGTTCTCGGGCCTGCCTGCAAACAAAGTATGCGGCATGGCAGGCGTGCTGGATAGCGCCCGCTTCCGTCATTTCTTGGCGGTCGAATTTGGTGTTTCGATGCGTGATGTCACAGCCTTTGTGCTGGGTGGCCACGGCGATACCATGGTGCCCTCGGCGCGTTATTCCACCGTTGCCGGCATTCCCCTGCCCGATCTGGTAGACATGGGCTGGACCACGCAAGAGAAACTGGATGCCATCATCCAGCGCACGCGCGATGGCGGTGCCGAAATCGTTGGCCTGCTGAAAACTGGCTCGGCCTTTTACGCGCCTGCCACCAGCGCCATCGAAATGGCAGAAGCCTACCTGCGCGACCAAAAGCGCGTGTTGCCCTGCGCTGCCTATTGTGATGGCGAGCTGGGTGTAAAAGACATGTATGTGGGCGTGCCAACCGTGATCGGCGCGGGCGGTATCGAGAAGATTGTGAACATCAAACTGAACAAAGAAGAACAAGAGATGTTCGACAAGTCGGTTGATGCGGTCAAAGGTCTGGTTGACGCCTGCAAAGCGATCGATCCGTCGCTGGCCTAAGCCACCCACCCCATTGCCCCATCTTGGGGTTCAAACGCGCAGGCATCGCTTGCGCGTTTTTTTTGGCGATGGCGCATGTGACGTTGGGGAATTCGCGCTATTTTTCCAGCACACGTATAAAATGATTCGAGCCGCTGCTTTTGTGATCACAGCTTTTTCGCGTGTGATCACAAATCTGGTTTATTTGGGCTTTTTCAACCGTCTTTGTAAGAAAACGTTTAAAACCGTCGTTCAGCTGTGCAAGACCGCCAATGAACATAGCAATACGGGACAGTTCCATGAACATCCATGAATATCAGGCGAAGGCGCTGCTGCGCTCGTACGGGGCCCCGGTCTCGGATGGGCGCGTTGTACTGAAAGCCGAAGACGCAAAAACCGCCGCTGGCGAACTTGATGGCCCTTTGTGGGTGGTTAAGGCACAAATTCACGCAGGCGGCCGCGGCAAGGGCAAATTTAAAGAAGCAGACGCCGGCGACAAAGGCGGTGTTCGTCTTGCCAAATCGGTGGAAGAAGCCGCCGAAGAAGCCAAGAAAATGCTGGGCCGCACATTGGTGACCCACCAGACCGGCCCCGCAGGCAAGCAGGTGAACCGCGTCTATATCGAGGCGGGTTCCGGCATCGAACGCGAATTGTATCTGGCCCTCTTGGTTGATCGCCAAACCAGCCGCATCTCGTTTGTCTGCTCGACCGAGGGCGGGATGGATATCGAAGAGGTGGCAGCCTCGACCCCGGAAAAGATTTTGTCTTTCGCCGTTGATCCTGCCACCGGCTACCAGCCCTATCATGGCCGCCGGATTGCATTTGCGCTGGGCCTGCAGGGCGCACAGGTGAAACAATGCGTGGCGCTGATGGGCACGCTGTACAAAGTGTTCACCGAAAAAGACATGGAAATGCTGGAAATCAACCCGCTGATCGTGGCCGAAGGCGGCGATCTGAAGGTGCTGGATGCCAAATTCGGCTTTGATGGCAACGCAATCTATCGTCACCAAGACATCGCAGCCCTGCGCGACGAAACCGAAGAAGACCCCAAAGAGCTGGCCGCCTCGAAATACGATCTGAACTATATCGCGCTGGATGGCGAAATTGGGTGCATGGTCAACGGCGCAGGTCTTGCCATGGCCACGATGGATATCATCAAGCTTTATGGCGCGGAACCGGCCAACTTTTTGGACGTGGGCGGTGGCGCGACAAAGGAAAAAGTAACCGAAGCCTTTAAAATCATCACCTCGGATCCCAACGTAAAGGGCATCTTGGTCAACATCTTTGGCGGCATCATGCGCTGCGATGTGATCGCCGAGGGCGTTGTGGCCGCCGTGAAAGAAGTGGGCCTGCAAGTGCCGCTGGTCGTGCGCCTAGAGGGCACGAACGTGGAACAGGGTAAAGACATTATCAACACGTCGGGCCTGAACGTGATCGCCGCCGATAACCTGTCGGATGGCGCCGAGAAAATTGTGAAAGCGGTGAAGGGCTAAGACAATGGCAGTTCTTATTGACGAAAACACCCGCGTTATCTGTCAGGGCTTTACCGGCAGCCAAGGCACCTTTCACTCGGAACAGGCGATTGCCTATGGCACGAAAATGGTGGGCGGCGTAACCCCCGGCAAGGGCGGCAGCACCCACCTAGATTTGCCCGTGTTCAACAGCGTACACGAAGCCAAAGCCAAGACCGAGGCAAATGCCACGGTCATCTACGTGCCCCCACCCTTCGCGGCAGATTCCATTTTGGAAGCCATCGACGCCGAAATGGAATTGATCGTATGCATCACCGAAGGCATCCCCGTGCTGGATATGATGCGCGTGAAGCGGGCGCTGATGGACAGCAGCTCGCGCCTGATCGGGCCAAACTGCCCCGGCGTGATTACCCCTGATGCGTGCAAAATCGGCATCATGCCCGGCCATATCCACAAACGTGGCTCGGTCGGCGTTGTGTCGCGCTCGGGCACGCTGACTTACGAGGCGGTAAAACAAACCTCGGATATCGGTCTGGGCCAGTCCACCGCCGTGGGTATCGGCGGTGACCCGATCAAGGGCACCGAACATATCGACGTGCTGGACATGTTCCTGAACGACAATGAAACCCACTCGATCATCATGATCGGTGAAATCGGCGGCTCGGCCGAAGAGGAAGCGGCCGAGTTTCTGGCCGAGCAAAAGAAAAAAGGCCGCTGGAAGCCGGTTGCTGGCTTTATCGCCGGGCGCACCGCACCTCCGGGCCGCCGCATGGGCCATGCCGGGGCCATCGTGGCGGGCGGCAAGGGCGGCGCCGAAGACAAGATCGAGGCCATGCGTAGCGCCGGTATCGTTGTTGCAGACAGCCCCGCCACGCTGGGCGAGGCCGTACTGAAAGCCATCAAAGGCGCATAAACATTCCGGGGTGGGCGAAAACGCCCACCCCCCGTCGCCCGAGCATCACGAAAGACACCCGCCCCATGGATGCCTTTCCTGCTGCTCAAACGATCGGTCAGAAAGGACGCGCACAATGACGGATCAAAGCCCGAACAACCTGCTTCACGCTTCTAGCTTTATGCAGGGGCACAACGCCGAATATCTGGAACAGATGTATGCCCGCTATGCCACAGATCCGGCATCGGTGGATGCCTCTTGGGCCCAGTTCTTTGCCTCGCTTGGCGACGCGGAAAGCGATGTCAAACGCGAAGCCGCCGGTGCCAGCTGGGCGCGCGCCGATTGGCCGCCCGCACCCACTGATGATTTGACATTTGCCCTTACCGGCGAATGGCCGCAGGCCGAACTCAAAGGCGCAAGCGACAAGATCAAGGCCAAGGCCCAGGAAAAAGGCGTAGAAGTGTCTGACGAGGCGGTGAAACGCGCCGTTTTGGACAGTATTCGCGCGCTGATGCTGATCCGCGCCTATCGTATCCGCGGCCACCTGATTGCCGATATCGATCCGCTGGGCATGCGCGACGACACGATGCACCCGGAACTGGACCCGCACACATATGGCTTTAACGAAGCCGACATGGACCGCCCGATTTTCATCGACAACGTGCTGGGGCTGCAAATTGCCTCGCTGCGCCAGATCGTCGATGTTTTGAAGCGCACCTATTGCGGCACATTCGCGCTGCAATACATGCATATTTCCAACCCCGAAGAAGCCGGCTGGTTGAAAGAGCGCATCGAGGGCTATGGCAAGGAAATCACCTTCACCCGCGAAGGGCGCCGCGCCATTTTGAACAAGCTGGTCGAGGCCGAGGGCTTTGAAAAATTCCTGCATGTGAAATACATGGGCACCAAACGTTTCGGCCTTGATGGCGGCGAGGCGTTGATCCCCGCGATGGAGCAGATCATCAAGCGCGGCGGCAATTTGGGCGTGCGCGAAATCGTCATCGGCATGCCCCACCGTGGGCGCCTGAATATTTTGGCCAATGTGATGGGCAAACCCTATCGCGCCATTTTCAACGAGTTTCAGGGCGGCAGCTTCAAACCCGAAGATGTTGATGGCTCGGGCGATGTGAAATACCACCTTGGCGCCTCTAGCGACCGTGAATTTGACGGCAACACCGTGCACCTGTCGCTGACGGCAAACCCCAGCCACCTCGAGGCGGTGAACCCCGTTGTGCTGGGCAAGGCACGCGCCAAGCAAGACCAGCTGAACGACCCGCAACGCACCGCCGTTTTGCCCGTGTTGTTGCACGGCGATGCGGCCTTTGCAGGCCAAGGTGTGGTGGCGGAATGTTTTGCCCTGTCGGGCCTGCGCGGGCACCGCACGGGCGGCACCATTCATATCGTGGTGAACAACCAAATCGGCTTTACCACGGCGCCGCATTTCTCGCGCAGCTCGCCCTACCCCACCGATAACGCGCTGGTGGTGGAAGCGCCCATTTTCCACGTCAATGGCGACGACCCCGAAGCAGTGGTTCACGCCGCCAGGGTGGCCACGGAATACCGCCAGAAATTCCACAAAGATGCCGTGATCGATATCTTCTGTTATCGCCGCTTTGGCCATAACGAAGGCGACGAGCCGATGTTCACCAACCCGGCGATGTATAAGCGCATCAAAAGCCACAAAACCACCCTTGCGCTGTACACCGACAGGCTGGTCGCCGACGGGCTGATACCCGAAGGCGAGATCGAGGATATGAAAGCCGCGTTTCAGGCCCATCTGAACGAGGAATTCGAGGCCGGCAAAGATTACAAGCCCAACAAAGCCGATTGGCTGGATGGCCGCTGGTCGCATCTGGACCGCCAAAAGCAGGGCAAATACCAGCGCGGGAAAACCGCCGTTGCGCCTGAAACCTTTACCGAAGTGGGCCGCGCCCTGTGCGCCGCGCCCGAAGGGTTCAACCTGCACAAAACCGTCGAACGCCTGCTGGATGCCAAGAAAGCCATGTTCGAAACCGGCCAAGGCTTTGACTGGGCCACGGCCGAGGCGCTGGCCTTTGGCAGCTTGCTGACCGAAGGATACCCGGTGCGTTTGGCGGGCCAAGACAGCACGCGCGGCACATTTAGCCAGCGCCATTCCGGCCTGATCGATCAAGAAACCGAAGAGCGCTACTACCCGCTGAACAATATCCGCGACGGGCAGGCCCGCTACGAAGTGATCGATTCGATGCTATCGGAATATGCGGTGTTGGGCTTTGAATATGGGTATTCGCTGGCCGAACCCAACGCATTGACCATGTGGGAAGCGCAGTTTGGCGATTTTGCCAATGGTGCGCAGATCATGTTTGACCAGTTCATCAACTCGGGCGAACGTAAATGGCTGCGGATGTCGGGCCTTGTGTGCCTGCTGCCTCATGGCTTCGAGGGCCAAGGCCCCGAGCACAGCTCGGCCCGGCTTGAGCGCTTTTTGCAAATGTCGGCAGAAGACAACTGGATCGTGGCCAATTGCACCACACCGGCCAACTATTTCCATATCCTGCGCCGCCAGCTGCACCGCTCGTTCCGCAAGCCGCTGATCTTGATGACCCCAAAATCGCTGCTGCGTCACAAGCTGGCCATCAGCCGCGCCGAGGAATTTACCACCGGCTCCAGCTTCCACCGGGTGCTGTGGGATGACGCGCAATATGGCAATTCCGACACCAAGCTGGTGACGGATGACAAAATCAAGCGCGTCGTCATGTGCGCGGGCAAAGTGTATTACGACCTGCTAGAAGAACGTGACGCCCGCGGCATCGACGATATCTATCTGCTGCGGATCGAACAGTTCTACCCGTTCCCGGCACAATCGTTGGTGCGCGAACTGGAACGCTTCTCGCAGGCCGAAATGGTATGGTGCCAGGAAGAGCCGAAAAACCAAGGCGCCTGGAGCTTTATCGAACCCAGTATCGAATGGGTGCTTGGCCGGATCAAAGCCAAACATGGCCGCCCAGCCTATGCCGGCCGCGCCGCCAGCGCCAGCCCGGCAACCGGCTTGGCCAGCACCCACAAGGCACAACAACAAGCGCTGATCGACGAAGCGCTGACCATCGAAGGGAAATAACCCATGACCACAGAAGTTCGTGTTCCTACCTTGGGTGAATCGGTCACCGAGGCCACGGTTGCAACATGGTTCAAAAAGCCCGGCGATGCCGTGGCCGTAGACGAAATGCTGTGCGAGCTGGAAACAGACAAAGTCACCGTCGAGGTGCCAAGCCCCGCCGCTGGCACATTGGCCGAAATCGTGGCCGCCGAAGGCGCCACCGTGGGTGTCGATGCGCTGTTGGCCAGCATCACCGAAGGCGCGGCAGCCCCTGCCCCCAAGGCAGATGCCCCAGCCAAAGCCGCCCCCGCCGCCGCCGCGGCAGAGGTGGCTGTGATGGTGCCCAGCTTGGGCGAATCTGTGTCAGAGGCCACGGTTTCCACATGGTTCAAGAAAGAGGGCGACGCCGTCGCCCAAGACGAGATGCTGTGTGAACTGGAAACCGACAAAGTCTCGGTCGAGGTGCCAAGCCCCGCCGCCGGCGTGCTGGCCAAAATCACCGCACCCGAAGGCACAACCGTGGGTGCCAGCGCCCAGCTGGCCGTGATCGCAGGCGGCGCCAGCGCCGCGGCAACCCCCGCGGCCACCGCCCCCGCAGCCGCACCAGCCGCCAGCGCCACCCGCGATGTTGAAGATGCGCCAGCCGCGAAAAAAGCAATGGCCGAGGCCGGGCTGTCGCCCAGCCAAGTTACCGGCACAGGCCGCGATGGCCGCATCATGAAAGACGATGTGGCCCGCGCCGTGGCCGGGGCGGCCAGCAGCAGCGCGGCGGCCGCCGCCGCCCCTGCCCCTGCCACAGCACCGCGTGCCCCTGTGCCCGCCGATGACGCAGCCCGCGAAGAGCGGGTGAAAATGACGCGCCTGCGCGCCACCATCGCCCGCCGCCTGAAAGACGCGCAAAATACCGCCGCCATGCTGACCACCTATAACGAGGTCGACATGTCCGGTATCATGGAGCTGCGCAACGCCTACAAAGACCCGTTCGAAAAGAAGCATGGCGTGAAAATGGGCTTTATGTCCTTCTTCGTGAAAGCCTGCTGTCACGCCCTGAAAGAAGTGCCCGAGGTGAATGCCGAAATCGACGGGCAAGACATTGTCTATAAAAACTACGTCCATATGGGCGTGGCAGTGGGCACCCCCAGCGGGCTGGTTGTGCCCGTGGTGCGTGACGCCGATCAAATGGGCTTTGCCGCTATTGAAAAGAAAATCGGCGAACTGGGCCTACGCGCCCGCGATGGCAAGCTGAGCATGGCCGAAATGCAGGGCGGGTCGTTTACCATCTCGAACGGTGGCGTTTATGGCTCGCTTATGTCCTCGCCCATTTTGAACCCCCCGCAATCGGGTATCTTGGGCATGCATAAGATCCAAGACCGCCCCGTTGTGGTGAACGGCCAGATCGTGATCCGCCCGATGATGTATCTGGCGCTGTCCTATGACCACCGCATCGTGGATGGCAAAGGCGCGGTGACCTTCCTTGTGCGCGTCAAAGAGGCGCTGGAAGATCCCCGCCGCCTGCTGATGGATATCTAATACCCACTCAAAAGGGGCGCGGCCTGCGCCCCTTTTTTGCAACCAACCGGCCAGTTATGACCCAGCACAGCACCGCCCTTGCCGCCTGTATGCGCAACGAAGGGATCTTCGTGCTAGAATGGCTGGCCCATCATGCCAGCCTTGGCTTTGCGCAGATCATGGTGGTGACCAACGCCTGCAGCGACGGCTCGGATATATTGCTGGACCGGGCCGCAGAGATGGGGTTGGTGCACCATATCCGCCAAACGGTACCCCCCGGCATGCCCCCCCAAGACAGCGGCATGGATGCCGTGCTGGCCCAGTGCCGGGCCAATGGTATCAGCCATGTTTTGCATATCGACAGCGACGAGTTTCTTGTGCTTGACGTGCCTTTGGCGCAGCTGATGCAGCAAACTGCCGCGGCCGATGTTGTGCCCATCCCATGGCGCATGTTTGGCGACAATGGGGTGGTGCAGTGGGTGCCGGGTGATTTGGTGACAGAAAAAAACACCCGCGCCGAAGCCGCCCCAACCCCCGGCACGACCAAGTTCAAATGCCTCTTTCGCGTGGCCAGCTTTGCCGCCGCAACCGATCACGCGCCGCGCCAACCCTTGGTGGCAGATCCCGTGGTGCAAACCCCAGATGGCACGCCCCTGTCAAATGCCACGCTGTTTCAGGCGCGCAGCAGCCGCTTTCGGCCCCATGATCTGGCTTGTGCTGCGCGCAATGCGCGGCTGCATCACTATGCCGTGCGCGCCCAAGATGTGTTTTTGATGAAAAACGATCGCGGCGATGGCCAAGGCAAAGAGGGGCATGGCAAGTATCAGCTGGGCTCGGCATGGCACCGGCAGGCCAACCGCAACGATGTGCCCGACACCAGCTTTGCCCCCTATATGCCCGCCCTACAGGCGACTTTGGCCCAGTGGCGCAGCGACCCGGTGTTGCGCCGCCTTGAGCGCGACTGCCAAGACTGGTTTCTCGCGCGCCGTGCGCAGGTACTGACCCCCGAAACACGCGCTGCGTGGCGCCAAGGAAAGGCCTTACAATGACGTCCGAGTTAACCGTTCTAGCGCTGGCGGCCCTGCTGCAGATTGTGCAATTTGTGGCCTATTCTGTGGCCGCGAACCTGCAGGTTGGGCCGCGCTATGCGATGGGCCCGCGCGACACGCCCCGCAGCCTGACAGGGCTGGCCGGGCGCCTGCAGCGGGCCTTGACCAACCATTTCGAGGGGCTGATCCTGTTCACCATTGCGGTGCTGGTTGTGCATTTGTCAGGCAGCGCCAATAGCGCCAGCGCATGGGCCGCTTGGGCCTATTTGGGTGCGCGCGTGGCCTATGTGCCAGCTTATGCCTTTGGCCTGTCACCTTGGCGCAGCCTGATCTGGATGGTTGGGCTTTTTGCCACCCTCACCCTGCTTTTGATACCCTTCTTTTGATAACCACACCATGGCGGGCTGCGCCGGGCCACCCCCACGCCCCGCCCCATGAAAGGACATGATCCATGGCAAACTATGACGTGATCGTAATTGGCGCGGGCCCGGGCGGCTATGTGGCCGCCATTCGCTGTGCGCAATTGGGGCTGAAAACCGCCTGTGTCGAGGGGCGTGACACGCTGGGTGGCACCTGTTTGAACGTGGGCTGCATCCCCTCGAAGGCGCTGCTGCACGCCAGCCATCAGCTGCACGAGGCCGAACATAACTTTGCCACCATGGGCCTAAAGGGCAAAACGCCATCCGTGGATTGGAAGCAAATGCTGGCCTACAAAGACAGCGTGATCGAGGGCAACACCAAGGGCATCGAATTCCTGTTCAAAAAGAACAAGGTCGACTGGATCAAGGGCTGGGCCAGCATCCCTGCCGCGGGTCAGGTCAAGGTTGGTGACGAGGTGCACACCGCCGCCAATATCATTATCGCCACCGGCTCAGAGCCCGCCACCCTGCCCGGCATCGATGTGGACGAGAAAACCGTCGTCACCTCGACCGGGGCGCTAGAGCTGGGCAAGATCCCTAAATCGATGGTGGTGATCGGCGCCGGTGTGATCGGGCTAGAGCTGGGCAGCGTCTACAAACGCCTTGGCACCGATGTGACGGTGGTGGAATATTTGGATGTGATCACCCCCGGCATGGATGGCGAGGTGCAAAAAACCTTCCAGCGCATGCTGAAAAAACAGGGTCTGAATTTCGTGATGGGCGCGGCTGTGCAAGCTGTGGCCAAGGCGCGCGGCAAGAACACCGTGACATACCAGCTGCGCAAAGACGACAGCCAGCACAGCATCGATGCCGAAGTGGTGCTGGTGGCCACTGGCCGCCGCCCCTTTAGCGATGGTTTGGGCCTGCAGGATTTGGGCGTTGAATTTACCCAGCGCGGGCAAATCAAAACCAATGCGCATTGGCAAACCAATGTGGCGGGGATTTATGCCATTGGCGATGTGATCGAAGGCCCGATGCTGGCCCACAAGGCCGAAGACGAGGGCATGGCCGCAGCCGAGGTGATTGCCGGCAAACATGGCCATGTGAATTACGGCGTCATCCCCGGCGTGATCTACACCCACCCCGAGGTGGCCAGCGTGGGCGCCACCGAAGAACAGCTAAAAGCCGAGGGGCGCGCATATAAAGTGGGCAAATTCTCGTTCATGGGCAACGGCCGCGCCAAGGCGGTATTTGCCGGCGACGGGTTTGTCAAACTGCTGGCCGACAAAGACACAGACCGCATTTTGGGCTGCCATGTGATTGGCCCAGCGGCGGGCGATCTGATCCACGAGGTTTGCGTGGCGATGGAATTTGGCGCCTCGGCGCAAGATCTGGCGATGACCTGCCATGCCCACCCCACCTTTTCCGAGGCCATGCGCGAAGCGGCCTTGGCCTGTGGCGATGGTGCCATCCACGCCTAAGGCAGAAACCACAAAAAAGGCGCCCCAACGGGGGCGCCTTTTTCTTACGCCCGCTTGGGCAGGGCATATGGCCTAATCGGCCACGGCAAACCCCGCCTCGCGCATCAACGCGTTCGAACGCCCCTCGATGCTGCTTTCCAGCTGATCCATGAACGCATCGCGCCCCAAGCCCGGGGCGATGGGCGGCAAAAATTCCACCACCGCCAAACCCGGCTTGCGGTAAATGCCGGTGCGCGGCCAAAACACGCCCACATTGGTGGCCGCCGGCACACAGGGCTGGCCCATTTGCTCGTATAAGACCGCGGTGCCCACCTTGTAGGGCGCCTTTACCCCCGGTGCCACCCGCGTGCCTTGGGAATAGATAATCAACTGTCCGGCGTCGGCGTGGCCCTTTTTCACGTCTTCGCTCATCTTGCGAATGGCCGCGCCGCGCTTGCCCCGGTCTACGGCCACGCAGCCAAGGCGCACGGCATAGATGCCAATGATCGGCGTCCAAAGAATTTCGCGCTTCATGATGAATTTACCCGAAGGCACGGCGTTAAAGATGATCAGAATATCAAGAAAGCTTTGATGTTTGGCCGCCAGCAGCACCTCGCCCATGGGCACCTCGCCGCGCACCTCGGTGTGCAGGCCCACCATCCAGCGCGCGGTCCACAGCACCCAACGGCAATACGCCTTGCACCCGGCCCGCGCGCCCCGGCGTGCC
>Ga0181593_10002918_pt1 | contig 15769 bp, 13 predicted proteins | sample 071ome_19_FD_133756 | JGI IMG/M metagenome (GOLD analysis project Ga0181593, IMG submission 133756) | Coastal salt marsh microbial communities from the Groves Creek Marsh, Skidaway Island, Georgia - 071413AT metaG (megahit assembly) | ecosystem: Environmental > Aquatic > Marine > Intertidal...
AGTTGAGCCAGAGGAAGAAGCTTCACTTCACCAAACCATAAAGCAGAAGTTCATTGAAGGCGGTCCTGAATTCATGTCATTCGTACTCATTTGTTTGATTCTTGGTCTTGCTTTGAGTATTGAAAGAATCTTATACTTAAACATGGCTTCTACCAACACTGCTAAATTGGTAGATGAAGTTGAAAGTGCTCTTCAAACTGGTGGTGTAGATGCTGCAATGGAAGTTTGCAGAAACACAAGAGGCCCAGTAGCAAGCATATTCTATCAAGGTTTGTCAAGAGCTGACCAAGGAGTTGATATGGTTGAGAAGTCTGTCGTTTCATATGGAAGCGTTCAAATGGGTCAACTTGAAAAAGGCCTTTCATGGATTTCATTATTTATTGCACTAGCCCCGATGCTTGGGTTCTTCGGTACGGTAATCGGTATGATTGGTGCGTTTGACGCAATTGCTGCAGCGAACAATATCTCTCCAGGAATTGTGGCAGGTGGTATTGGTGTGGCACTTATTACAACGGTATCTGGTCTTCTTGTGGCTATGGTGCTTCAAGTGTTTTACAACTACCTTGTTGCAAAGGTTGACAGCATTGTAAATGAAATGGAAGACGCTTCTATTTCGCTCATCGACATTATGATCAAGCACAACACAGCTAAATAATCAAGCATGTTTGAAAAAGTAAATCAAATAGGAATGGCCGTTATCATGGCCATTGGCGTAGTGCTGATGGTTATGACGATGGGTATTGAGGTTACAGATGAAGGCGAGTGTTTGAATTGTGGAATTGAAGGCACATTCATAGGTCTTTCATACGTATTGCTCGCAGTTGCTGTGATAGCCGCATTGGCTGGCACAGTAATGACTGCAATTTCAAATCCAAAGAAACTCATTGGATCTGCCATAGGCATCGGAGCAATGATTGTGATTTTCGTGATCAGTTATGTACTTGCTTCTGACGAGGTAGTGAAAAGTTATGGTGACATTACCGCTACAACCTCCAAGATGGTAGGTGCTGGTCTTTTTACCTTTTATATTTTATTGGTATTGGCCGTATTGAGCATAATATATGCTGGAATTTCAAGACTGATAAACTAATTAGACACCATGGCGCGCAGTAAAAGAGAATTACAGGAGATCAATGCAGGTTCGATGGCGGACATCGCCTTCCTACTCTTGGTTTTCTTCCTTGTTACCACCACCATGGATAGCAGTTGGGGGCTTTCTCGAAAGCTTCCTCCACCTATTTTGGAAAACCAACCTCCTCCCCCACCAATTAAAGATCGAAACGTATTCACCGTACTGGCAAATGCCAACGATCAACTCTTGGTTGAAGGAGAGCTTATGGAAATCTCTGAACTGCGAGAAGCGGCAAAAGAGTTTATCGCAAATCCACAAAAGAAGGAAGACCTGCCACAGTTTAAAGAGGTTGATGTTGAACTGTTGGGTCCTACAATGGTTTCAAAGCAGGTAATATCACTCCAAAATGACAACGGCACCTCTTACAATCTTTACATACAAGTACAGAATGAGCTTGAGGCGGCTTACAATGAATTGAGGGATGAATTGGCCATGGAAAAGTTTGGTGTAAAGTACAGTGTCCTTGAAGACATTGCTCAGCATAGCGATTTACCCAGTGAGTCAGAACCGGCTAAGGCCAAAGTAAAAGCCATAAGAAAGGTTTATCCGCAGCGTATTTCTGAAGCAGAACCAAAAGAAACAGGACAATAAATCGGAGAAAAGATGTCAAAGTTTAAAAAAGACGGAAATAAAAATACTCCAGCAGTATCTACAGCATCGCTGCCAGATATTGTATTCATGCTCCTATTCTTCTTCATGGTAACAACAGTAATGCGAGAGGTTGATTTGAAGATTAAGCTCAACCAACCTGAGGCAACTGAAATTGAGAAGCTTGAAGACCGCTCTTTGGTTGATTATATATACATCGGAGAACCACAGAACACTTCACTTTACGGAACGCTTCCCAAGATTCAATTGGACGATGATTTTGCCAGTGTAGAAGACATTCAAGATTATGTTTTCCAAAAGCGATCAGACAGGCCAGAAGCAGTGCATGGAGCTATCATCATTTCCTTGAAAGTTGATGAAGAAACTAAGATGGGTATTGTGACAGATGTAAAGCAAGAATTGAGAAAAGCTCAATCATTGAAAATCAGTTACTCTACGAGAGAGAAAGTAGATAAGAATTCGTTCTAATATTAAGCCTCATATAAAACTTGGAACCCTTTGAGCAATCAGAGGGTTTCTTTTTGCCTGTTTAGTGGGTCTTCTGCCTTATTGCGAAAAAGGTATAACATCATGGCACTTGCTAGTAGCAAACTAGGAATCGCATATACCCAACTCATGCCGCTACCAAACATCTCGGCATCTGTCTCCAGTGACTCAACTCCAATAAAAAAGGCAAGGAATACGGCCAAGGCATTGTTGGCAAAGTGACCAAGCATGGGCGCCCACATTGACCCCGTCCAATGCGCGGCATAACCGAGCATTGCCCCTAAAATAAAGCGTGGAAAAAACCCTAAAAACTGCAAGTGAATAAAAGAAAACAAGAAAGCAGTGACCCAAATGGCTACGTGCACACGACCTCCAAACATGCGAACCATTAGCGGTTGTATCGCACCACGAAACAGCAACTCTTCTCCCACCGCTGGCAATAAGGCAATCAAGAAGATGTTAAAAAGTAAATCACCAACATCATCCATCTGTAAGAAAAGCATGATGAGTTTCTCAGCATTGGCTTCTGTTTCATGCATCCACTGGTTTATAGATTCTATCGGAAAATCAAGCCCCGCATTCCACTCCGCTAGAAACGTAATTAGTGGAAAGCACGCAACAATCCCAAGAAAGAAAACAATGCCTAAGGACAGCCTGCTCGACTCCGGAAGGATAGTATAAGTATTACCTTTAATAAATCTCACATAGGCATAGTATGGGATAAAGAACAATCCAATGGATTGAGTGATTTGTAGCACCTTCAATAACATGATTTGAAACGCATCTGCCCCAGCAACATTTCCAGCAGAGCTTATTGCGGTCATATCAACACCAAGGCTATAAAAAATCACAGTGACTATAGAAAGCATTACCCCCATGCCAAAAAGGCCCAGCAATGTCAGAAACATCAATTGGTTAAAAGCCGTTGTCCGCTTCAAAAAGTCAATTACCATAGCGCTCTGATTTGATTGTAGTTTTGCTCTCGCAAAAATGGTCAAGATAGCCGACATCGAATTAGGGGATTTTCCATTATTGCTCGCACCCATGGAAGATGTGAGCGACCCGCCCTTTCGTGCGCTTTGCAAACGGCACGGAGCGGATATGATGTATACGGAATTTATCAGCTCCGAAGGCCTTATTCGTGATGCCCATAAGAGCACACAGAAGTTAGACATATATGATGAAGAGCGTCCAATCGGCATTCAAATTTTTGGAGGCGATGAAGATGCCATGCGTCAGTCTGCTGAAATTGTAGAACGCAGCAAACCAGAGTTACTCGATATCAATTATGGCTGTCCAGTAAAGAAGGTTGTTTGTAAAGATGCAGGAGCCGGAATCCTAAAGAATATTCCAAAGATGGTGAAGCTCACAAAGGCCATTGTTGAGAGCACCAATCTTCCCGTAACTGTAAAAACGCGACTTGGGTGGGATCAATCGTCTATGAAAATTGTGGAAGTAGCCGAAAGACTTCAAGATGTTGGAATTAAAGCTATTTCAATTCACGGCAGAACTCGTGTACAGATGTACAAGGGAGAGGCCGATTGGTCCTTGATTGGTGAAGTGAAGAATAACCCCCGAATAAACATTCCAGTTTTTGGCAATGGTGATGTGGACAGCCCACAGAAAGCACTCGAAATGAAAAATCGCTTCGGTGTAGATGGGGTGATGATAGGCCGCGCTGCAATCGGAAATCCATGGGTGTTCAACCAAATAAAACATTACATGAAAACGGGAACTGTACTACCCACTCCAGACATTAAGGAGCGCGCGGAGGCTGCAGCCGAACACCTCAAACGATCAGTAGAATGGAAAGGGGAGCGCGTTGGCATCATGGAAATGCGTAGACATTACTCTAATTACTTCAAAGGAATTCCTCACTTCAAAGAGACAAGAATGAAATTGGTAACTGAGGACGATTATACCGCCTTAATGCAGGTTTTATCAGAAATCGGCACCCTTCATGAAGAGATCACCCTCTGAAGCTTTTTCTCATTCAATAGCGACTTCACGGGAATATAACTTGCTCCCAGACCAATTGAAAGGGTAACACCAACAACTGCAAAGAGGTCAACCAGTTCAAGCTTTACAGGGTAGAATTCCACTATGCCACCTTGAAGAGGAAAAAACCCCACATACTGCTGCAAGAGTATTATCGTGCTCCCTAAACCGAGGCCAATAGACAATCCTAAAAGCGTAATCAAAGCTCCTTCATAAAGGAACAAGCGCTGAACCTCACCAACCGTATTTCCAATGGTGCGTAGTAGTGAAATATCCTTACGTTTTTCAATGATTAACATGGCCAGGCTTCCAATCATATTAAATGTTGCCACAATCATAATGAAGCATAAAATGAAGAAGGTCACCCATTTTTCTGCTGCATTGGTTTTGTAGATTACATCGTTTTGCTCAATCCTTGATTTTACCGTAAACCCATCACCAAAGTGTGCTTTTAACCGATCTATCACTTCATCCAAGTCTTGATCATTTTTAAGCGTAATATCCACATAGCTGGCCTCATCACCGTATTGAAGCAAATCTTGTGCAAATGCTCTGCTTACGTACATGTACTTATAATCAAACTCAGGATTCATCGCCACAATGGAGCCCGGTATCACGCGCAGTTTATTGAATTTGTTTTGCGGGTTCATGGCCTTTACCGCATCACGCTTAGCAGCATAAACTGTAATCGGCAACACTCCATCGCTTATAAATAAGTTGAGTTTATCTGCAATGCCGTATCCTATAATTGCTGCTTCCTCATTATACTGAGTAAAACCTAATGACCCCTCAACAACGTGCGAGTCGAGACCCAGGTTTGACAAGTATTCTTCTTGCATCCCTCGAAGTGTCACGATGCTTTGCTCGCCATCAAACTGCAAAAACACTGTCTCTTCTAACACAGGAGAGGCATCCGCTATTTCTGGCCATGCTTTTACAGCCTCATATTGAAAAGAGTCAAGGTCAAAGACCTTACCCTTGGTTGGTTCAATTCGAATATCTGGGTCAACAGTAGTGTACAGCTGTTCCACAAGACCTTCCAAGCCATTAAAGGCGCTTAAAACTATAATCATGGCCAAGCTGCCAACGGCAACCCCAGCGGTTGCAATGCCCGAAATAATGTTGATTACATTCCTATTACCCTTAGAAAAAAGATACCTGCGTGCAATAGAAAATGGAACATTCACAGCCTAGTCAGGTAATAGTTCATAGATGCGCTCAGCGTAGTCGAGTGAGTCGTCATGATAAAATCTCAACTCAGGCATTTTGCGAAACTGATTTCTAATTTTAGGATAAAGCCTGTGGTGTACTTCACCTATATGCTCATTAAGATTGGCCACAAACTTTTTCGGTTCTTTTTCTGGAAACACACTTACGTAAACTTTCGCAAATCCTAAATCTGGAGCTACACGAACCACGGAAATCGTAACTATATTGCCTGTGGATAGATGCGAGAGCTCCTTTTGAAAAAGCAGCCCCAATTCTTTTTGCAACAATCTAGATACCTTTTGCTGTCTTACCGATTCCATAAGGACAAATGTAAGCCTTGCGTGATCGAATAATCGATTTTACTCGAATCAACACAGCAATCGTGAACGGAATAAACCAAGCACACAACAATTCCGTCTAGATTCATATAACTTCGCAAAACCGTTTTTTATGAAACAACCACTACTCTTTTCTTTCTTGTCCATTTTGAGTGTTAGTCTTTCAGCACAAATTACCATCACCGATGCCGATATTGGAGATGCCGGTGATAGCATGGTAGTCGGAAATTACTCTCCGGACACTTCTATCAGTGTTGGTGGTAGTGGAAACCAAAACTGGAACTTCACCTTTGCGGTTGATGACATCAATACCCTGAAATTTGAGGATCCAGCCAACACCAATCGTGCGGCACTTTTCCCGAATGCGGATATTGCCATAGAGCGCCAAGATGACACCCTCTTCTTTGCGAAAACCGCCACAGAATTTGCCTTGGATGGCTTATCAGGCGATGTAAGCGCTCTCACGGGAATCCCCTTAACCTTGGGCCTCAATATTGATGGAAATGTTAAGCAAATTGAGTTTCCGGCCACATTTAACAGCTCTTTTGCTGACCAAGCCGTAATCGATACTACGGTTGACTGTGCCGCACTTGGGGCTGGTTCTTTTTGTGAGCAAGCTCGAGTAAAAAGAAGGTATATAGTGTCTGCTGAAATCGATGCTTACGGCTCACTTGAGCATTCAGGTGGTAAATACAACAATACATTGCGTCAATATACTGAGGAACGCACCATTGATTCGGTTTGGGCAAACCTTCCGTTTATAGGCGGTCCACTCAACTTTATTCAAGAAATTGATTCAACAAGCCATATCTATCGATGGCTCGCGAATGATGAAGACTGGCCAGTACTTACGGCATTTGCTGATGCCGAAGGTGGTAACATGATTCAAGTAGAATTTCAAGTCGATACACTGCTCGCATACATTACCGGAAGCACTCAACCGTCATGTAACGGAGATTGCGATGGCAGCGCTACGGTTGAACCCATTGGGGACACAGGGCCATTCACATTCAGCTGGCCAGCGAGTGCGGGAAACCAGTCTTCTGCAACCGGAACAAATCTATGTGCCAGCACATATATGGTTACTGTATCAGATAATCAATCGAATTCCACCACAATAGAAGTAGTCATCAACGAACCTGCGCCTATGGCTGTAACAGGATCCATTAAAGGTGTGACCACAACCAATGATGGCGCTGTTGATATCACGGCAAGTGGCGGCAGTGGCAACTACACCTACGCATGGGTGGGACCTGATGGCTTCTCTGCCACAACAGGAGATATTAGCGGCCTTGCTGAAGGCACATACACAGTGACCATTGTGGATCAAAATGGTTGTGAGGTCACAGAATCATACATTGTAGTAGCAACAGGAATTGGTGAAATAAATCGCCAATCTTTAACCCTGTTCCCAAATCCTGCAGATCAAGAAATCCAAATTACGAGCAAACATGTTATAGACGAGGTAATCTTGCTCGACCTTATTGGGAATCGAGTTTTACGTCAGCCTGTGAATAATGCAAAAATGAGGCTTGGAACAAGCGATATCAGTAACGGCATATACCTGCTACAAGTGTCAACAAACGATCAAGTATTGGTTGAGAAAATAACGATAAAACATTGATGAGTTTCAAAAGTCAAATTGACTTCTGTCAATAATCGTCAAGAAAATATTAGTACTACTTTTTATGTGAAAATACCAAAGTAGATGAAACAAATATTACTCATCGAGGACAATGTTGACGTGCGTGAAAATACGGCTGAAATACTGGAATTGGCAGGTTACGAGGTGTCAACGGCTGAAAACGGAAAAGTAGGAGCCAGCCTGGCGGTTACGGGCAATTTCGATATTATCATTTGTGATATTATGATGCCCGTACTCTATAGATCCGGTGTCTTACACATTCTGAATAAAAACCAAAAAACCAGTACAATTCCACTCATTTTCTTGACGGCTAAATCTGAGAAAAAAGCTTTCCGAAAAGGAATGAATTTAGGTGCGGATGATTATTTAACAAAGCCTTTTGAAGAAACCGAATTGCTCGAAGTAATCGAACGGAGGCTAGAGAAATCAGATAAATTAAAAAATACACAAGCCAAGAACCCTATCGACTTTATCGATACGGTAGACAAAGGGGTGAACCTCACCGAACTCATTACCGAGAAAAATACTCGGCATTTTAAGAAAAAAGAAACCATATACCGAGAAGGTGAGTATCCAAACGCTCTTTACTACATAAAATCAGGTAAGGTAAAACTGAGTAGAATCAGCGACTATGGTAAAGAGTTTATTACATCAATATGCAGCGAAGGTGAATTCATAGGATATCTGGCATTGTTTGAGAACACTACTTTTCAAGAAGAAGCCATCACCATTGAAGATTCTGAGGTAGTTACAATTTCTTTTGACGAATTTCAAAAGCTACTTCACTCCAATCGCGAAGTCTCTAATAATTTCATTCGATTATTGTCAAGAAATGCTCTAGACCAAGAGGATCGCCTGCTCAAGCTCGCTTATGGCAATGTGCGCGAACGTGTGGCTTATGTATTGAATCATATTTACGAAAAGCATGGCACCAGTTCTTTAGATATTGGATTGAGTATCTCTCGAGACGAGCTCGCAGGATATACAGGTATTGCCACAGAATCATTGATACGAACACTGAGCGACCTCAAAGCTGATGGTGTGCTTGCTACAGATGGTAGAAATTTGCAAATTCTCGATGCGGATAAACTGAAGAGAATCGCCAATGGACAGCCTGCTTAACGATTGATGAACATCAAGTTAAGGATTGACCTGAATCAAGCGCGTCTGTTTTGATTTATACCCCTTTGATGCCCTAGTAAATATTGTAACCGCATTACATCAAGAAAATACTGATTCTTGCAGATTTTAGCGAATTTGCAGAGCATATCCGCATTCCAATACTCTGCCTTAACTAGGTCTTTTATTGATTGAAAATAACCACTTGGCGTTTGATGGAATAACCCTCTGCCTTCAAGGTTAAGAGGTAAGCTCCATTAGATAAGTCGCTTAAATCAACCACTTTGCTGAGCGTTTTGTCAACCATTCTAATGAATCTACCTTCGGAATCGAAAACTTGGATTTCATCCCATTTCTGATCACCAGATATCTCTATGAGCCCAGAGCTTGGATTAGGATAAACTTGTATCTCAGATATTTCAGGCCCCTCATTAATACTCATTAAATTCAATTCGGCCTCATTGCTTAAAACACTGGTACTTACCAGGTTTTTGGCATATACCCGATACACATAATGCCCATTGTTCACATCCACATTACTATCGTTATAGGTAATAATATTAGCATCTACACTATCGATTAATACAAAGTTTTGATTCCCATTTTCTGATCGCTCTATGTACCACCTCAACTCATTGGTAAACGGGTCATTCCAGTTTAAGGTGACATATTCTGGTGTAAAATGTGGGTCAAGGCTTAAACTAAGAACGGTATTGGGTAATGGTTCTGGAGCCACAACTCTAAATGGCCCTTCGTTTAGATTGAAGAAAATATTGTCTGCTGCTTTTATTCGAATGTAATGCCCGCCACCTGTGTTTTCTAAGTCCACAATCACGGTTTCACTGCCATCATTCGGAGTGTTTTCCGCCAGTACTTGTAAAACTTCAAGCTTCTGTGTTGCGGTGATATAATCAACCAACTCGATGGTCACGTTTTGGCAGTTTACTGGTGGCAAATCAGTATCTGCTACATCCCAAGTGATTTCATAGCCTGAGCCCGCTTCTACTTCTTCATTCTGCTCTGGAGCGGTGACCTCAAATGGTCCTGCATCCCCCGATACTCGAAAAGCCACCTCATCAAATGAGGTGCCGCCACCTGCAGGATTATTATCTCTTACTGTGAGTCTAAAATTGAGGTTCCTATCATACGTTGGGTATAGCTCTCCAATTACGGTATTACCAATGATTACATTGACCATTCTCGGGAATACTCGATAGCTATCCTCAGTTGGGTCCCAAGATCTAAAAATGGGTGCGTCTCCCACTGGATTGTTAGGTGTTCCCGATGGTCCAAGATTCATTTGTTCCCAACAGTAAGTAAGGTCATCTCCATCAGCATCGGTTGCCGAGCCATCTAAGCGAAAAGGTGTTTCTATTGGAATAAAAACCCCCCCCTCAGGAGCTTCAACCACGGGCGCTGAGTTACCTGTGTTTGTGGTAGTAGCACAGGTGTTTCCATTTCCATTGTACGCAAAACCAAACATTTCGTCCAAACTGTGGGAGTGGAAATAGTCGTCAGAGTTGTTCTGGAGGTTTGGCGCACAAATACCAGCATATCCCATGATGGTTGCCGCACTACCTGGCTCAAAAGCCGCAGAGCCTACTCGATTGCAATTATTGTTTTGAGTGTGATTTGCCCCAAATTGATGGCCCATTTCGTGGGCTACGTAATCTACATCAAAAGGGTCGCCTGTGGGCGCATTGGAGCTTGTTACGCCACGTGCTTTAAACTGATTTGCACACACACTACCAAGGGATGCGATGCCACCGCCACCAGTGCCAAAAACATGGCCGATATCGTAATTGGCTGCACCAATAACTGAATTTAGATTGGCTTGATTCTCCCCAAGCATGGTAGCCTCTGAGCCATTCGAGTATGGATCGGTGGCTCCATTCAAATAAATTATATCATCGTTATTGCCGATGATTTGCATAGTGATTGCCATTTCACGTTCGTATATTCCATTAACACGATTCATCGTTACGACCATTGCCCCAAGCGCTCCAACTACTGTTCCTCCATGAAATTGTGCATACTCTCCGGTACAAGCTATGGCCAAGTCGTATGTTCTTAGCTGTTCTCCACTTCGGCCACCGCGTCCTTTTACGGTGTTGGTGTTTAACCCCTCGTTTCCAGTTTCTCCAGCTGTTTCGCATACCAGCGACTTCTGTGCGCTGTTACTCCTCATAAAGTCATCCCGATAATAAACTTGGTATAGTGACTCGTCAATTTGATCAATGTAAACGGTTCCATCTCGGGTAAAAAGTACGCCATGAAATCCTTTGATGGTAAAACCAATACGTCCATTGATGCCATCTCCTTTCACTTTAAAGCTCTTAATCTGTGGATACCTGTTTGCCAATTCCGGAGCCATTATGGGAGCATATTCAACATGCAAATCAACCGTCCCACCCGTAGGAATCGGAAGTGATATCAGATTCGATGTTGCATCACCTTTGACTATTGACTCTAGAAAGGCTTTGTAATCCAACTTGAAACTGAACTCTTCGTGCGCGTGAACTATTTGTTCTGTTTTAGTTGTTGCAAATTCTACTTGCGCTCTAAGCGCCATGCTGCAAAGCCCTAAGGCCGCAATCAAAAAGCTAGTTCTTTTCAAAATCGTCATCTCGTGGTTGTTTGTCTAGATCGTTTTTATTGTACAGGGTATAATAGGTCTTACTGCCCGCTAATAAAGGAGACAACACGTATACCTCTCCATTTTGTTTAAACTCAGCAAAAAGACCTTCTTCATTCGTGTCTACACGCGCACTCCACCCTTCCTCAGAAACTCCTTTCATACTTTTAATCTGCGGGAATTTTGCCGCGAGTTCTGGCGACATGGTTGATGCGTTCTCTAGTTTATAATTTTGTAAGCCTTCCTTTGCTGGTAGCACTATTTCTGTTGGCAGTTCCTTCAGCGATGAGATGAGCAAATCATACTGACAGATCCAAACGGTATATGAAGTTGGATCTATCCTGCGCTCGAGATCAGGCAAATCATCGGGGGAGTATTCTGCCCAAAGGGCTTGTTCTTCGCTAACTGTAGCTTCGGAATTTTCTCCACGTGCTTCATTGGTTTCTCCCTTTAACGCTGTAGACTCAACTCTTTCTGCTTCTGCCTGCGTTTCCTGTTTGTTTACCCCTTTATTCGAGCCGCAACTGGCCGACATTAGCAATGCGCCCATCAGCGCACCCGTGAACAACTTCTGTGTTATTGTAATTACATTCATCATTTGACCGATCGTTAACTAAAACTTCAATTGAGTGGCCAATGATAAGTATTGACTCGTAGATCGGTCTGGAGCCACCAAATTTTCAAACTGTTCTGTTTTTAAGAGTAACAAGAATCGATTGCCCGCGTTAATTGCAACACTAAGTCCTAAATCAACACGCGACATTCCGCCAGCTCTAATTGTTGGCTCAAAGGCAATCCATGGCTGTGGGCGATATACAAATCCCACCCTAAACTCTGGCAAACCAAACGTCAGGAATTGCCTTAACTGCACATTAATGCTAGAGCGCTTACCTATGGGATGTGCGTAGTTTACTTGAATGCTTACAGGCATGCCTACCCGTCTGAATGGATGAGCCCTTTGCAATCCTAGCAAAGCTTCCAAACTATCAAGCTCACCTCCATTTACAAGACTGTCATCAAGTTGTAAAATATTATTCGCTTCTAATCCATTAAAGGTCAAGCTGTCGTTCAGTTTCCATCGGTTGATACCTTCATAGAAAATCTGACCAAAATCCCTAAGCTGGAAGTTGATTAACGCCCCATTGGTGTTCGCTTGGTGCTGAAAAAATGCGTTGATGCTATACCCCGTTCCATACCAAGCTCCCAGCTTACCTTGCTCGGTAGAAGTATAATCATATCTGAAGTTGAGGTCTGCCTCTATGGATGATCCAAAGGGTGCTGTGTAAATGCTAGAACTACCCATGCTAAGCTGAGCATATCGGCTTGATTTGATCAACTGTGCCGTTGCTCCCCACTGTGTTTTATCACTGGTATGCTCCAGACCTACACCAAAAAACTGGTAACTGTGATAGCTCAGCTCTGATGGTCCAAGATCAATTTCTTCATCCTCATATGGCCCATTTCCACGCAGATAGTGCTGCACCAAACCTGTTTTAAGTGTGGCTGTAGCCACATCTCTATAACCCAGTCCAAAAATTGGACGCCATTTTTTGTTATTGCCAGGCCGAACCCAAACCTCACCCACGCTACCTGCCGACATCATAGTGTAGCCACTAGAAGCGTATTCATCAATGAACTCTGTGGCATAGGGTAAAACCTTGCCATCAAACACAACCTGATTGGTCAACTCGTTTGTCAGACGGTTTGATAGGATGTGATAATTGATGGACCCCCATGCACCTCCCGAAGTGAAATTGCTATCCGCGAAATAGTGGTACTGATTCCAATTCCAGTTGTTTTGAGATTGCGCTGATCCGATGGTCAGTGAAAGCACTATTGAGGCAATTAGCTTTCTCATCTACCTCCTTGAGTATAGTTAAATCTGGCAGATAAATTGAGCGCCAAAGTCATCGATGAATAAATCTTGGTGGCCTCGCTGGGGCTATCAACAGTAGCTGTGATTACTGCTTGATCGCTAATCAACAGCTTATCAAATACTGTTTGGTCAAACTCCCATGCCAGCACCGACTCTACAGGTGCATTCAAGCGACCAGCTGCTGCGGGCTTGTCAAAAGTGATGGTTTGCAAACGGGTGCCATCGGCCAACATAAACTCAAGCTTTATTTCTGATGTCAGCGGAAAAGCGTTCTTTGCCGCAAGGTATAGCGTACCTGAGCCAATTCCCTCTGGCTGTTGAATGGTCGCTCCATTGAAATTTATGGTATCCCTAAGAATCAACCCAGTTGCCACAAAATCAAGCGGTATTTCAATATCGGCAAAGGCCACAAGCTTGTTTGAATCTACCCCAAATTGAGTCAAGTCATTTCTATTCATATCAGGGTTGGTGGCGATTGTAAGGGCTGCTTCAAACTCATCTGGGAAAATGCTCAGGGCTTGATTTACGTTGTCACGGAAATCAATTTCCCAAGTGCTTATCCAAGGCTCAGATATGGATGACGCTCCCATCACAGATATTGGGTTAGGCAAACCTGCTAGGTCTATGTTTACCAATTCCCCAGTTGAACTATTTCTGGCTTTAAGGCTTTGGAGCTCAACATCAATAGGTACATTGTTACCGTTTTCTACACTGAGCGCCATGTTTACCGAATTGAAAAGCATACTGCCGCCTGCAATTTTTTCAAACAACACAATAGAGGCCGTTTCTGGGCCAATGGTTACCATAGTATCTCCAGCATAGCCCTCCATATACTCGGGTACAAAGTCGCTCAAGCTTACAAAAATTCGAATGCTGTCTTCTAAAGTGATATTCACTTTTCTTCCTGTTGAATCTATTCTCCCCACCAATTCGCTATAGAAAACATTATAATAATCGGTGATAGGAAAACCAGTCATGCCAAACTCATACCCCGACACATCGTATCTGAACGTCTTGAATACCGACCCTCCACTCGGTGCTGGCTTAATTGACTCTCGCACTGTAAACGGTAGCCCATCCTTCAACCCTTCTGGAATGAAATATTCAAAGTAAAGGGTGTCTTCAATAGTGCTTTCTACTTCCACATTCACAAAACCACTCTTCGCAATTGCTCTGGTCACCCTCGTGTTTCCTATGCCAGTTAACTGATTCGTATCGCCAACTTCAATAATATTTTGGGCGGGAAAAACAGCTTTTGCAGAAAACACCTTCAAATCACGAATCTTCACTGTAACTGTGATGGCATCCGAAGTATCTATGAGAACAGGACCATCACTTGCATCTACATTGAAGTTGGTTACGAACGCTTCTAAAAAAGACTCCATTGATTTGCCTGCGATGTTCATGGAACGAGTTACCGTAGCCCCAGCATCTACAAAATCAAAAATGGTGTCGACCACAATGTTGCCTGCATCTCTATTGCGAATTTCAAACTCAATTGTGTTTAGGCTTGTAGGCAGACCATTTTGGATAGTCACATCCATGTAGCCCGAATCGAGCGTAATTTCATCAAAATACTCCGAACCATCAAGAACTTCGGGACCGAAACTGAGATTATTGATGGCATTTATTTGCTGCATTGTTCCATTGAAAAAACCCAAAGCAGGAACCAATTGGCCCAAGGAAACAGAATTCACTACCCTCCTATCTGATAGTTTCAACTGTTGAAGTTTTGCAAATCGCTCAAACTCTCTAGAGTTGAGCGGCTCAAATGCATTCAATCCGGCTGAGTACAATTCATTTCGATAAACCAAAGAAATTAAGCCATCCTCCCCTTCCGAACGCAACGAATCAGCCACTATCTGATCAATGGTCAAATTTGATTTGATCAATGGGGTAAGAAGTTCATTCTCTATTTCAGGAGGAACCAATTCACGCCTACACGAACTGACCGTTAAAGCACCCATCCATAGAATGAGCAAGAAAAATCTTAAAAATGTAGGCTTCATGAAATTTAAGACGCTAATATGGGCATTGTAGCTTAGAAAGGCTGGGTTCATATATGAACATTTTCAACCTAAGCGCGTTTATCCAGCGACTTTAAAGCAAGTTCAAACCACTACATTCGCAAGCGGATTTTACTGAAGTTCATGACAAAAACCACCGAGAAAAAAAAGGACGTAACCATACTCTTTGCGGGAGATTCAGGTGATGGGATGCAGCTCACAGGCAGCCTGTTCACCAACACCAACGCACTCTATGGCAACGATATTAGCACCTTCCCGAATTTTCCAGCCGAGATTAGAGCCCCTCAAGGGACCGTGGCTGGAGTTTCTGGCTTTAAGCTGCATTTTGCCAGCATGGATATCTTCACCCCTGGTGATGATGTTGAGGTATTGGTCGCCATGAATGCTGCTGCACTCAAGGCAAATTTAAGTCAGCTGAAAGTTGGAGGAACCGTAATCGCAAACACATCCGGTTTCGATAAAAAGAACCTTCGCTTGGCTAAGTATGAAGATGAATCAAATCCGCTGTTGGACGATACGCTGGATAAATTTCGAGTAATCGAGATTGATGTCACCAAAATGACCAAAGAGGCCTTGGTCAATTCTGGGCTCGGTTCTAAAGAGATCGATCGCTGTAAAAACATGTATGTTCTTGGCTTTCTGCTCTGGATGTATAATCGATCGATGGACACCACACGCAAATTCATCGAGGAAAA
>Ga0181593_10002919_pt1 | contig 15766 bp, 10 predicted proteins | sample 071ome_19_FD_133756 | JGI IMG/M metagenome (GOLD analysis project Ga0181593, IMG submission 133756) | Coastal salt marsh microbial communities from the Groves Creek Marsh, Skidaway Island, Georgia - 071413AT metaG (megahit assembly) | ecosystem: Environmental > Aquatic > Marine > Intertidal...
GCGCACCGCCATCGAGGAGCCCATCAGGCGTAGGATGACAGGACCCTTCAACGCACATCCCACGCTCAGCGCAGTCGCTGTCATATGTACAGGCTCGCACGCACCTCCCCTCAAAGCAGGCCGCCTCCGCAGGGCAGTCGGTGTGCAACCGACACGCGCCGAGGTGGGCTCCGCAGGAGCCCTCAACACAGTCTCCATCAGGGCAGTCAGAAGGCCAAAGGCAGCGCTCTTGAGCCCCTCCCCCTTGAGGCTCGCCACCTATAATCTCAGCGCCTGCAGTCCCAGCACTGCCTTGATCGAGCTCACTGACCACCCCAGCCTCAAGCTGACCATCTACCTCACCATCCAGGCTTGATGAGTCATCTGGTCGCGTACGCTGTGTGTGGTGGGGATCTTCACAGGCGAGCCCTGTAATCAAGATCAGCGTATGACAGAGGCTCACCGTAACGTGAGACATAGTAAACCGGTACAACCGCATAAGGCTCCTTCATCGGCGAGCGATCAGCGCGAGGGGTCCGCTCAATCAAGGCTTAGCGGTTTTATAGAGACTCGACAAAGAAAGGGGTCTCAGATAAGAGCGTCTTGTCCGGGCTGAGCACCTTGAGCGTCCAATGTCCAGCGTCACGCTGAGGTCGGAGGCGTTGCCAGCTCCATGTCCTCCAGCGGAGGCTCTCAGCGACCCGCACCTTGAGTCGACTGCGTAGCTCACCTTCACGCCACCACTCCATCAAGAGCAGGGTCGGGGGCCCAGAGTGTCTAACCTCTACATACCCCCACAGGCGATCCACTTCACCGGGGAAGCGGTCACTCACCCCGATCGGCCTCCTGTGCTTAACCGATCGAGACACCACGAGGCGACGAACCTCGCTGACCCCCTCCACGACCTCAGCGGGGGACGTAGACGCCTCTTGTGGCGTCTGAGCTTGAGCGGTCGTAGGCTCGGGTTGATTGGCGCTCTGCTCACGGGTCACTTTGAGCGACTGAGCTGAGCTCAGGGGGAGCGCTCGCTCCTTCATCGCAGAGGGGGCGCTTGGGCTTGTGAGGTTGACATAGGGGACAGGCTCCTCCGCGAGCTCGGGTTGGTAGACCTCAAAGTAAGCGGTCTGAAGAGGCACACGATCGCTCGCGTCGAGGAGCGCGAGGCTCCACTCTCCAGCGTCCTCAGGCCTGAGCATGAGCCGTGTCCAGGTCCTCATTTTTTGCCCCTCAGAGGCGACAAACGAGAACTCTCCACGCACCTGATGATCACGCTCCCAGCGAAGTAACAGCTCACGTTCAGGGCCTCGGTTTGAGAGCTCAAGCCACCCCCAAACATAGCCAATCGCGCTCGAGAAGCGTGTGTTGACCTCTCTAGGGAGCTGTCGAGTGACACGCTCAGCGAGCAGCATCGCCCTTACGGTGACCTGGGTCTGTTGAGTGGGCGTGACGCGCGCAGGGTCAAGCTTAGAGCTTTGAGCTACGTGGCTTAGACCCACGTCTGGGTTTAATTGGACAGGGGGGATGGTCGAGCTTGGGTCACACGCGGTGACGAGGGCTAAGAAGGAGGCGATGAATGTCCACCTAAGGACGACAACAACTTTAGTGTGTATGCCCTGCGATCGAGATAATCTGCTCAATAGCCTTCCCTTCAACGGCGGTCGATTGCTACGCTCACGTCGTTCGAGGAGGGGTACCGTAAGACACATGATCTGTAGAGCCTCTCTCACCTGAGTCACGCTGAGATACAAAGTGGGCACATTGTACAAGAAAAGAACACGATTGACGAGAGAAAACGTAACAGGAGCAAGCACATGAGCCAATTAGGAGCCCAACGAGGCGCGCGGGGTGTTGTTCAGCGAGGTAGACAGCTGATCGCGCTCTTCACTTTGACCCTTTTCACCGCCACGCTGAGCGCTTCGCCAGCGCGCATAGCGAGCGTGCGAGGGGTTGAGATTAAGTATGAGGACTTTAATGAGTGCTATAAGCTCCGGAGAGCCCAGCTGAAGGGAGAGAAACTCGCCCCAAGACTTCGTGATTATATCACTTTTTTTGCGATGAAGCCCTTTGTTGATGAGCTCTTGATTCGTGACGAGCTGAAGCGACGTGGCCTCGTGCTAGATGAGGCGAAGGTAGACCAGCGCGTCGCGGACATCCGGAAGACCTTTAAAACAGAGGAGCGCTTCATCAAGTATCTCAACCAAAAAATGCAGACCTTGACGAGCTTTAAAGCCCAGCAGAGGGTGAAGGAGGGCGCCTATCTGATCATGGACACGGCTCAGCTCATCGAGCCTACAGAGCAGGAGCTTGAGGCGAAGCGACAGCAAGCGCGTGACCGGCTTAAGGTCCCAGAGCGGGTGCGTGGTAGGCAGCTGATGCTCCCCCTCCCTGATCAACCTAGCGCTGAACAGGTGAACGTGACCTTTAAGCTGATTCAGGAGATCCACGCGACCCTCCTCAAGGAGGGCAAGGACTTCGGGATCTACATACAGAGGTTCTCTAAAGGCCCGCTTCGCGGTCGGAATGGAGACATTGGATATGTCTCTAAGGGGGACCTTGAGCCTCCTGTAGAGCGCGCCTTGTGGGCGCTTAAGGATGGTGAGATCAGCGCGCCCTTTAGGAGCCGTTTTGGGTGGCATATCATACAGCGTAGAGACACGATCCCCGCGCATGAACGCTCGATTACGGAGCTTTTACCGAACCTAAAAGAGCGCCTGAAGATGATCAAATTCAATAAGGAGCTACACCTGTTTGTGAAGCGTCTGTGGCGGACAGGAGCGGTGGAGACTAAGGTCACCTTACCACCGGCCTATAAAGTGAAGCCCTCGAAGTGATCTGAGGCTAGGTTTAGGTCGTCAGGAGCGTATATGAGTGGACAAAGACTGAACCCCAAGCTCCTCAGCCTCGCGAGGCTTATGATCCTGACGCCGGTCATCATCGCGGGGCTCCCACCTGTTCGAGGCTCGCTAGGTTGGGAGGGGTCCGCCCTCGCAGACCTCTTCAGCCCTCAGCTCGCGGTGAGCGCGATCGGGCTCTCATTTCTGTTGGGCGTGTGGTCCTCCCTGAGGCTCAAGGCCGCTCAAAGGGAGGAGCGAGAGGTCCCGCTCCCAGTTCACCGTGTAATGGACTTACCCTTAATCTATGTAGCGCTGTGGGCGAGCGTGCCTCAGCTCCCGCTCGGGTTAATCTTCGCTAAAGGGTCCCTCGACACCCTCACTTTGTGCCTGAGCGCGCTTGGGAGGGAGCCACAGCGAGCGAAGCTCCGAACCTTGCTGAGCGAGACGACCCTCTTCGCCCTCGTCTGTCTAACCCTTGGGGTCGGAGGCAGGCTGATGAACCAACAGAGCGTCACGGGGCTTTTACTCATCCACGTGATCTACAGCGTAGTGGTGCTCGCCTCTCAGCTGAGGCTCCTTCAAAAAAGATTCATCGCGGACGCGCTCTCCTTTTCGAACCTGCTCTGTGGTGTAGCGAGCATCTACAGCGCGAGCGAGGGAGCCTTTCAGACCAGCTTGATGTACCTGCTCTTAGGGGCAGGCTTTGATGGTTTTGATGGGGCCGCAGCGCGTAAATTTGGTGGGACAAGGTGGGGGGTCTATTCGGATGATGTCGCTGATGGGGTCAATTATGGGATCGCGCCTGGCTTCGCCTTATATTACTTGCTCACTGGGGTTGAGGGGCTGGTCATGGGGGTGTTTTATGCGACCTTCACGATCAGCAGGCTCATCTATTTTACGCTGAATAAGGACGCGAGCGACCCTGACTACTTCGCGGGGATCCCGAGCCCTGTGGGTGGGATGATCGTGATGTGTAGCGTCGTGCTGTTTCAAGGTCAGCCGACCTGGGTAGGGTTCATGGTGGGCGTCGCGAGCACACAGATGGTGTCTTTCTCAACAAACTACCAGCACATCCGCTCCTTTGCGAGACACCGGCGGGCGCTCAAAGGGGCGCCTATTTTCTTAGGGGTCTTTATGCTCAGCGCGATCAGCTGGGGCGTCAAAGGAGGCGCGAGCGTAGTGCTCACGACAGCGATCCTCTACGGGTTCCTCCCAAGCCTCTTGAGCTTTAAAGAGCTGTTAGCCCCCTCACATGCGTCGAGCGAGCTGGGCTTAAGCCAAGATGATTAAGCCTCATCGCTGAGGATAGAGTCTTCGCCTCTCAGCCAGTGATCAACCCAGCGTGAGAGGGCTCTATACGCTCGCTCAAGCTCATCACTCGCTTGACCTTGAAAACCACTCAGAGCCTCAAGGTGTCGACGGATCACCTCGAGGTCACCACGCGACAAGGGCCCGGTGAGGCCCTCCTGTAGCCCGCGCTCCTCGAGCTCCTCTTGCGGGAGCTGCCAGCCACGCTCAAGGGTGACGCGCGTTAGAGGCGCGAGGGCGCGTGTCGCCTCATGGTGTTGCCAACCAAGAGAGACGAGGAGCTCGACCGATGCGCCAAACAGCCCAAGGGTGAGGTTAGAGGCGAGCACCGCCGCGCAGTGGTAGAGGGCACGCGCGTGGGCCCTCTCCTCAGGGCTCCCATGGGACAGGGCTTGTGGCGCGCGGAGCCCCCAGCCTCCCGCCGCTCGAGCGAGGCGCTGACCGGCGTGTGTGGCGCGCTCATCTCCCCAGATCAAAAAGGCCACCCCACGCAGGTCTCGAGCGCTCTCTTCACCGCGCAGGGTCTGTAGCGGGTGCCACTGAGCTACAGACACCCCTCGCTCTTGAAGTGTTAACAGCGCCTCGGGGCCCTTGCTCCCAGCGCAGTGCAATGTAACGAGCCCGCCGAGCTCAACGCCGAGCGCTTGCCACCGTCGCCTGCCCTCGGCGAGCACGCGCGCGGTCTGCTCAAGCTGTTGGTCTTTGGAGGCGATAATCCAGACCTCACCCATTAAGGCGTGGCGTAGCGTGTCATCGAGCTCCTCGAGTGGTTCAGCGCTCAGCCACCTGCGGGCCGCTCTAATGCTCACGCTCGCCGCGTGGACACCTGATCGATTTAACGCGACCGTGATCGCTCTACCCGCCTTCCCTTGACCCCAAACGCAGACGTCAACCGCTCTTGAGCGTGTACAGGTGACGCTCTCTGTGGGCCCTTGGTAGCTCATCGCGACGAGCTGAACACAGCGCTCAGGGAGCCAAGACAGCACCTCATAATGTCGGTGTGGCACGACCTCTAAGCCATGGCCCTCTTGTAGCTTCAGGCGCACCTCGCTTGAGAGCGTTGAGAGCGCTCTCCTCAGCTCGGATGAGGAGATGTTGGGTAGGGTTGGGCCGACGCTACACCATGGGTGGCTACGGGCCTTCATCAACGCGCTCTCATGACCTGGGCGCCCGAGAGCGATCACCCGCCACCGCGCGACAAGCTCATCAAAGCGGTGCCAGCGGTGAGACTCTGTGAGGTTATCTGCGCCGATCACAAGCGAGAACTCTAGCTCAGGGGAGCGCTCGCTGAGGGTCATCAAGGTGTCAAAGGTCTTGCCCGACAAGCCTCGCTCAGCTTCGACGAGGCTGATGAACACCCCTTGTGTGCTCCCAAAGCACTCCCTGAGCATCTTTACACGGTCAGCGAAGGGGGCCATCTCCTTGCCAAAGGCGTGCCTCGCTGAGGGCATCACCCAGACCTCATCCACGTCCTCCCTTGAGAGGAGGTACTGAACCGTAAACACGTGAGCGAGGTGAGGGGGGTTGAAGGCCCCACCAAAGAGCGCGACGCGTCGCCTCGCGGTCTTGAGCGCCCCCGCTTCCATCTACTTGATTTTCTTCTCGACCATCTTTAGGTAGCGCTCTGCGCGGCTCTTGGTGTCACCTCGCCCTACCGCTTGAGCCTTCTCCCACGCCTTCTGTGCGCTTCCGTAGTCCTTTAGCTTGTAATAGGCCTGACCAAGGTCAAGGTACACGGAGGCCCGCCGAGAGTAGCGAGTGCTCCGCTTAAACGATTGCACGGCGCTCCGTAGCAGGTTTCGCTTGAAGTAGGCCTCCCCTAGGAGCGCGTGCCCCTCCCACCCATTTGCCTTCAGCTTAATCGCGGCCTGCGCCTCTTTTTCTAGGAGCTTCCAGTTACGCTTTGATTGAGCTCTCTTAGCGACCTTAAGTTGCTTCTTATATTCTTGGAGCTTCTTCTTGTCTTGTGACCTTTTAGATCTCTTTGATTGAGCTCTCTTTTTCTTAGCCTCCTCCTCGGCTTTCTTCTTAGCCTCCTCCTCGGCTCTCTTCTTAGCCTCCTCCTCGGCTTTCTTCTTAGCCTCCTCCTCGGCTTTCTTCTTAGCCTCTTCCGCAGCCTTCTTCTTAGCCTCCTCCTCGGCTTTCTTCTTAGCCTCTTCCGCAGCCTTCTTCTTAGCCTCCTCCTCAGCTTTCTTCTTGGCCGTAGCCTCCTCTTCTACCTTTGTTGAGGCAGAGCGCTCCTCCGATTTTTGGAGCGCGAGCTTGTCATCACCGTCGCTGTTTGCCTCGACGTCTTCTTTGTTGGAGGTGACTTGAGCGCCCGCTAGACCTTGATCAGCGCTCTTACCTTTGTTGGTAGCGCTGGCTGAGGTGTTAGGGTCTACCTCTTTAGGTGCTCCTGACACAGGCGTCGCCTCGCGCTTCTCGATGTCTGGAGTTGTCCCCTCAGGAGGCTGAGTGATGTAATAGACCCCAGCTGAGATCACGAGCGCCATCACGGCGAGGAGCTTCCCGAAGATGTTGAAGGGCTTAGGCTCCTCTTCATATTCAAGGTCTTCAGGGTTGTCGACAAACCACCCAAGCTGATCATCTGCTGGGGCCTCTGCCCGATGAAGCTGAGTTTTAGGCTTGTCTTCGCTTCGATGTTGCCTTTCTGCGATCTTGACCGCCGCCTCACGCTCGGCGGTCTCAAGGGCCTCAAGCGCCTCAGCCTCAGCTTTTTTCGTCGCCTCCTCTTTCGCCTTCTCTTCAGCGAGGGCCTCCTCTTTCGCCTTCTCTTGAGCGAGGGCCTTCTCTTTTGCCTTCTTTTGAGCGCGCTCCTCCTCTTTCGCCTTCTCTTGAGCGAGGGCCTCCTCTTTCGCCTTCTCTTGAGCGCGCTCCTCCTCTTTTGCCTTCTCTTGAGCGCGCTCCTCTTCAGCTCGCTCTTGAGCCTCCCTCAGCTCATCCTCCCTCTTGAGTAGCTCTTTAAGCTCTTCAGGGGTTGTATATCCGACCATCGTTTGATTCATCAGAGGGGCCTGCTCAGGCTCTAGCTCTGATGGGATTGGCTCAGAGGCTTCGGCGCTAGGCGCTTGAGGGCCCTCCTCGGGGGGGGGGGCAGACTCAGAGGCTTCAGCGCTCTTGACAAGGTCGACAGGGGAGGGAGTAAACAGGCTCGCGAGGTTATTCTTTATGAGATGTGAGCCTTCACCAACGAGCGCCTCGAGTTGAAGCCTAGCCTCTGTCGCGCTCTGTGGCCGGTTCGCGGGGGCCTTTTCTAAGCATTTCGTGATGAACTCATCGATCGCTTTTGAGATCTTTGCCCTTGGGTTCGCGAGACGAGACTTTACGGGTCTGTCGTTCAAATGACTTCGAGCGGCGCGCTTAGCGTCTTTGTGTGGGAAGGGCGTCCGCCCTGTGACCAGCTCGTAGATCAGGACACCGAACGCGTAGATGTCGGAGCGTGGGGTAGGCGCTTGGCCCTGAATGAGCTCAGGGATCAGATAGAAGGGAGAGGCGAGCGTGTCCCCGGAGGTGGCGCCTTGAAAGTTAAAGAAGTGATGGGAGCCAACCCCCGACACAATCAGCTGATGGACACCAAAGTCATTCTCACTGACAAAGAGGTTACTCGGCCTCAGGTTCAGGTGATATCGGCCTGCGTTGTGGAGCGCCTCTAAAGAGTTGAGGAGCTGGAGGGCATATCTTAAGGCTTCATCAAGAGGGAGCTCACCGAGCTTGAGTCGCTCCTCGAGTGAGCCAGACTTAATAAAGGGCTCGGCTGAGAACAACAGGCCATCAGCGTCACCACCCTCTATGCGCCCGAGGTCCTGTGTGGGTAAGAAATGGTGATGCGCCCACTGACCCACCTGCTCAACGTCTTCACTCCACGCCTGTGTCTCAGGTCTATCTAAAGAGACAAGTGGAGCGTACACGCGGAGCGCGACAGGCCGTTGCCGTTTCTGATCCTCTGCTCTAAACACAACACAGAGCGGTGAAGATGAGATCTCTCGCTCTATGCTGTATCGATCCGCGATCGTGCTTCCAACGAGCTCTATCTTGAAGGCGTCGGGTGCGTGCATCATCTCTCAACCTGTGATCTGTGCCGTGAAGGGATAAGGGTCGGCAGGGTGATGGGGACAGACTCTATCACGCCCATGGAGACATTTAAAGCGCACTTCAGCGCGTCACTCATTCTTGTTGCAGAGCCCAGAAAAAATGACTAGCTTGATTAGGCTTAGCGTGGAAAGGTAAAGGTGAAACATGAGCGAAGCTCCAAAAGACAATCAGCCAAATCAGGCCCTTGACGACGGGGCGATCCCTTACCCTGAGTATCTTATGAGGGTCTTGTTTACGGCCTTCGCCCCCGCGGTTAAGCTTGGACTAGAGCTCAATTACCCTCTAGATACGATCAAAGAGATGATGACGCTCGCCTTATGGAAGGAGGCGAAGGCTAAGCACAGCACGATCAACCTCATCTCGCTTGTGTTTGGTAAATCAACTCGGACCTTAAAGTCGCTGTCCGCCCGATATAATAAGGGGCACTTCTTTGAGCAGAGTGAGACCAACCTCTGTAGACAGATTGAAGACCTCCTTCAGCGTCGACCTATGAGCCTTGAGGAGCTGAGCAAGCGACTGCCAAGCTTCCAAGAGTTTGACGGCGCCTACCTCGCTGTCCAGATGCTCCTGCGTGAGGGTCGCATCTCTGAGATTCAGCAGGACGGGAGGGTGATGTACACCCCGATCCCAAGACATCACAACCTGATTAGTGATGACTGGGAGACGAGAATTGACGCGCTCTCAGAGCACCTTGAGGCGATCGCTGAGACCCTCAGGAGGCGCTTCTTAGAGTCGAGCCCTGATGAGCTGTCGGCTGCGAGGACCTTCACCTTTCAAGCTCGTCCGGAGGACCTCGATGAGTTCAGAGAGGAGCTCTTAACGTTTATTCGTGAGAAGACAAGGGCGCTAGAGGAGCGCGCAGAGCAACAGCGTGACCCTGATGAGCCTCAAGTGGAGCGAGAGAACTTCTCCCTCTACCTTGGCGTGACGCCGACCCCTGATCATGACTAAGACCGCTACACCCTCAAAGGAGCACGCGATGAAGAACGTACTCTCCCCTCGTATCTTGTGGACCCTTGTAGCCTTGCTCTCTGTAGCGTTCTATTCATGCGCACAACAAGAGCCTAAAGAAACCAACGCTGAGGGTGACATACGCTCGACGCGCCCGACCGTCGACGCGAAGATGGACTTGCCTCTCGCGCCTCCCCCACACGAGTGGAGCATTGAGGTCGAGGAGCGCGACTCTAGTGACGACCTGATGGAGCTGTTGTGGTCTATTTACGAGGAGCATGTGCACGGTCGGACGGCTCACCCGCATCCTCCCGAGGAGCGCTTTGATGCAGGGCATGAGCAAGGGGGCTGTTTTGACTGTGGGCGGGAGACGGGCTTCTTACCTACCCCCGAGGTGGGCTTAGAGAGCGTGAGCCCGCTTGATCACAAGGCTACCTCCTTCATCACCTTGAGGTGGGCCCCCGTGGAGGGAGCAAACAGCTACAGGGCATTTTTGATTCAAGTCGATGAGCGTGAGGGAGAGGTCAGCCAGATGAGCAGCGCTGATGTGCACACGGAGGGGGTTGGCCTCGGATTAGAGCATGGCTTCGCCTATGTAATGTACGTCATCGCTTATCATGAGGTCACGAAGGACTATTCGATCCCCTCTGAGCCAGTGATGATGAGATGTAGCCTCTCCTATGGTTGCGCCTTACTCACTGAGGTGATGACACAGGTCGCAGAGGACTAGCTCACATAACATTCGTCTGATTTCTCTGAGGCAAGGCATGACCCCCTTGTGCTTGTGTCTCAGCTATGCCAATAAGTGAGCCACTCCGTTCAGAGCCTACCTCTGACGAGATCGGTACCTTGCTATGAGTGACTCGCTGAACAGCCCGAAACCTCTTTTCTCTGAGCTCTTGCCTCTCGCCAAGGAGTCCGGGGGGCGGGTTTGGCCAGCGATCGGCGACACACTCCCGCTTAAGCGTCCCTTGCGCCTTAAAGAGCTCCTCGCTCATTATCGTGAACCACAGCTTTCTGTCAGAGTGTATCTCGCTGAGGTCATGAGTGAGGACGACCAACCAGAGGGCTCTTCACCGACGCTCCGAGAGGTCTGGGTCGCGAACCCGCGTCAGGCGGAGCAGCTGCTCAAGAGGCGCTCAGACCTCCTAGAGCTCTGGCGCTCAGTGGACCCTGAGCTCAGCCCGCCAAACCCATGCGCGTTCGAGCGGGTTGGGAAGTGGGCTTGTCTGATCGCCCACGCGCCGAACGGGCCTGTTTGTGCACCACCCGTCTCTGACCACCATGGGGACTCCGAGCGCCCTGTACGTGTCCCTCGTTGGATGCGAAGAGAGTCTGAGCAGCTCTTAGTGAGCCCAGGTGATGGCGCGGTGATCACCCCCTCAGACTTGAAGAGCGCAACGCTCTGTGCGTCCTTAGCGCGTGACGTAACGCCGCTGATCGAGCTCTTAGAGCGAGTTCAACAGGCGGGGCTCTCTTTTGGAGGGCTTAACCCGCTTCACTTTAGCGTTCAGGGTGAGCGCTGTGTTCCGCGGTGGGCGGTTGATCTGTATCCTCTGGGTGAGCCCTTGAGCCTCATGAGTCATGAGCGTATGGCTCACCGTGGCTACTCTCCCCCCGAGGCGTATGGACACTATGGCGCGCAACCCTTAGCTCAGTCTGACGTGTACAGTGTGGGGATGTGGCTCTATTACGCCGCCACAGGCCTTGAGCGCTTTGAGGAGACGCGCCGACCTAACAAGCGCCTCCCCTCTCCACGCGTCTATGACGCGACCCTCTCACCAGAGCTTGACGCGGTGATCCGCAGAGCGACCTCTCCTGTCCCCTCTAGGCGATACCCGAACCTCAGCGCGCTCCGCGCGGGGCTCCGCTGGGCGGTCGAGACAAGCGCCGAGCGGGCCAAGATCACAGGTCAAGCGCTGTCAGTTGAGGTTGGGCATGAGATTCATGTTGGCTTACTGAAGGGTCAATACAACCCTACCAATCAGGATGACCTCTTCCTCGGATATCAAGGGGAGCTTGAGAGGGGCCTGTTTGTGGTGACAGATGGGGTGAGCATCTCTGAATATGGCTCTGGTGACATCGCGAGTGGCTATGTTCGGATGGCTGCCCAAGAGGCGTGGGAGCGTTTCTCCGTTGATCAAGTAGACGCTGAGTCAGAGGAGGAGACGATCTCTGAGTTGTCCTTGGCCGAACTACAGAGGATGGCCAAGCTCTCTCCTAAGCTGCTGACTGACCTACTCAATCAAGCTAATCGATCGATTGGTGAGCATGTCATGGGCGGACTTGAGGTCTTTCATGGCCCCCCTGAGGGCATTATGGCCGCGACCGCCGTGATCATTATGTTTGAGGGTGACCAAGCGCTCTTCGCCTCTATGGGTGACAGCCGAATCTACTTGATCAGGGATGGGCACATGTCAAGCTTGATGGTCGATGATGACCTCGCGACGCACCTCATGCAGATGGGGCAGAGCCCAACACAGGCCTATCAAGCGCCCTCTTCTGCTGCGCTCGTGAACTGTGTAGGTGAGTTTAAGAAAAGCTCAGATGGTCAGCTGGTCCCTGTCCCTGTTCAACCACAGCTCACCTCGCTCCGCCTCCTCCCAGGTGACACGATCGTCCTGTGTTCTGATGGGATCCCCGACTATGGGGGGGTAGACGAAGAAGACGCAGAGGCGAACGTCTTGTCTCTTGTTGAGGGGGCCTTCAGCGCGCCTAAGGCAGCCTTTGACCTGATCTCGCTCGCAAATCAAGGTGGTGGTGGAGACAACCTCTCTTGCATTGTGCTCCGCTTTCATCAAGGTGAGGAGGGGCAGTGAGCCAGCATCCTTATATTCAGTTTAGGCTTCAGAGCGCGTCCAACCCTCAAGGCTCTGGTCCGGTTCATCTCTTATTGACCGCGCATTATGAGCTCACGCCCTCGGCCATGCAAAGCCCTGAGCAGAGGTGGTTCTTCGCGAGCTCGGGAGCGCTGTCTGGGGCGAGCGTCAAGCGACTTGAGGAGGCGTGGGGTGGAGCGGAGGACGAGGCCGTGAGGCGTGACCTTACGACGTTAGGACAAGAGCCACCCTCGGACACATTTGAGGCGCTCGCCCAACCTAAACAGCCCTTAAGCGTCCAGCTTAAACAGCTCTCCAATCAGCTCTATCGAGACGTTGGAGAGCCTGAGACCACGATGGAGCTTGAGCTTGACATAGGAGCGCTCTCGAAGCCCTCTGACCTCGCTCAATCAGTTGACGATCTAGACAGCGCACCTGTGGAGGAATCCAAGGAGAGCGACGAGCCTCCTACCCACTTGGTCATCTGTCTCGCTCATGACAGCCGGCACAGCCCTCCTCCTGTACAAGACCTCCGACCAATCGACAGCGTGACGCTCTTCTTAGAGGACGACTCCCCCCTCGTTTGGCCTTGGGTCTCATGGGCGAGAGAGGTGGGCGCCCAGCTCGTGATCAGCGAGGAGGGGGCGGTTGAAGCGCTCCGTGAGCTGTTTGAGTTGAGCGCGCGTGTGATGACCCGACAGCTCGTCACGATCCGGCCCACCATGGAGGGTAAGCTTCACTCGGTTGTGTCTATGAACGCTCCAAGCACAGGGAGGCACCCTCTGTCTACATCTGGCCTACGGGTTCCCCTCTGCCCAACAGGACAGCGACTGGCTTGGCTGTTGAGCGTAGAGCCTAAGCATCAAGGGGATGGCGCCCGAGAGCTGTTGTATTTTGAGGTCGAAGGGGAGCGTCATATCGTGTGTGACTACCCGCAGGAGCTCACGGACCTTGAGAGCTATCACCCAGCGGTGTGCTTTGCCCAACAGCTCGCTCAGCGTGGTCGGATCTTAGAGCAGATCATAAGCTCTTACCTCAACAGCGACCTGCGACGTGTAGTCCATGGCCTTGACCAGTGGCTTAAGCTCTCTGTGAGCCTTGAGGCTCCTGAGGTGGGTGAGTGGGTTCATGGCCTTAAGATTAAATTCCTGCATTTAGGTCGATTCGAGCCTCAAGACTTCAAGCGCGTCATCCGGCACGCGCTCCACGTCCCTTACCGGCTGAGCGCTGACGGAGTTTGGACGCCTAGCCCCCTCACTTGAGCGCCTTTAGGTGATCTACCCTGCGCGCGCCTATCCCTTCGATTTTAACAAGCTATGAAACAGCGTACTGATATGCGATTAAGCTTCTCTCAAGTATTACCCTTGGCCTTGTCTCTGCTTCCAGCGTATAGCTTGGCACAACCCACCCCTGAGCGAGAGGGCCAGCAGACCTCTGCCGTAGAGCTCACAGAGGTCTCTGCGAGCGAGTCCACTTCGGAAGAGGCCTCTCCACCGGCCTCACATTGGTCACTGATGGGGCCAAAGCGATATGTACCACTCACGCGCACCTCTGTAGGGGGTGTCCGTTTTGAGATCCCAGTCATGCTCCGTCACTCTTATCGAAGCGCAGGCGCAGTTCAGCTGGGGGATGGCATCCCAGCAGGTGAGGGGAACAGCGCGCGCTTTGCGCCTACCCCCTCTCTAGACCTTCAGGCGAGGGTCGCGGCGAACATAGAGACACGTAAGCTTTTCTACCCGCTCAGCTTCAGCGCACACTATGAGCAAGACTTTGCGACTGGGGTGTATCAGGGTGGAGAGTCAAGCGTGGAGGGGGTCGCCTATCCTGGAGAGCGACCATGTGACCCAGCGCTTCACACAGGGAGCCTCCCCTGCTCTAACCAGCTCAGGAAGGCGTACGCCAATCTAACGCTCGCCTCCTTCCTCACGTTGAGGGCGGGCTATATGACAAGTCACTGGGGTTTGGGTCTGCTCGCGAATGACGGCGCGCATGGCTGGACGCCAGGGAGCGCTTACTTTGGAGACCCTCGGAGCGGTGATCGCGTCCTGCGCTTTATGGCCGCTACGGGCCCTCACAAGGTCTTCGGCAGGCCCACGCTCCTCACGGTCGCGACGGACACGGTTCAAGATGACGACATCATGCTTGATGGAGACAGCGCGACGCAGACCTTGGGGGCGCTCGTTTGGGGGTATAAACAAGACCGACAGGTTGGGGGCTATGTTGTGCGACGTCACCAGACTACCCCTACCCCAACCCGAGATAAATCAACAGACGTGTGGGTTTTTGATCTCTACACAAAGTGGGCGTGGGCGCTTGGGGAGTCGCTCCGCTTACAGACTGAGCTTGAGGGGGTCTTGATCGATGGAGACACGACCCTCGCCCCAAGCCCTGAGTATCCACAAAGCGAGGTCCGACAGGCTGCGCTCGCTGCGCGCGTAAAGCTCACGGGAGCGCGCGCGGGCGGAGTGCTCGACATGGTGATCGCCTCAGGGGATCAAAACTTTGATGACGGCCGTCAGAGCGCCTTCAAAGCAGACCCGAACTATGAGATGGGGCTCTTGCTCTTTAGACACGTCATCGCCGCCCAAACCGCCCGAGCCCCTGCGACCGCCTCGGACCTGAGCCTCGTTGGACAGCCTAATGAGGACCTAGAGCGCTTCCCTACACGGGGGAGCGTCTCTAACACCTACACCTTCTTCCCCCGCGGTTGGTATCGCTTGACCTCTGGTCTGGAGCTCTATGGTGGCCCCTTGCTCGCGTGGGGTGAGGTCCCTCTCGCTGACCCTCGCAACACACGCTTTGAGGGTGGATATCCAACAAACCTCTTGGGTGGCTCCTCAGGCGAGCGCTTCCTTGGGGTTGAAGCCGACATCGGGCTCCGTGGGCAGGTCTTAATCGGTGGAGCAGAGCTCATGCTGGGCGCTGAAGGGGGCGCCCTCTTCACGGGGCCTGCCTTCGAGGGTGAGGGGGGACAGGGGCTCGGCACGATCTATGGTGGGCGGTTCATCGCGCAGTTGAGGTTCTAAGCGCGCTGCTGCTAGGGCGCTCTGCACAGCTCCCTAAAGCGCTGTGCTGAGTGACTCAAATATGGTACACCCCTCGCGTCGGGCACATCCGTGCTCGCTGAGAGACTCGTTTGACCACGTCGCTCATCCAGCGACGCGGGGGAGGCCCTGATGACAGACAACACGAAAGCAGCACAGTCAGATGAGCGCGACGCGCTCCTTGAGCAGGCGCGCGTCGCACTCGCGTCGATTCAGCACCCGAGCGCAGAGGGGGACATCATCAGCTCTGGCTGTGTTGAGTCGCTCCGCGTTGAGGGTGATCAGGTGTACCTGACGCTCAGCTTTAAAGAGGCGCTCTCTCGAGATGTCCGGCATGAGCTTGAGGATCGGGTGTATGACACGCTCGTCGCCCTCGATGGTGTTGATGACGCTGAGATTGAGGTGGAGGTTCCAGAGGGCTCTGTTCCAAGCTCTTCAAACGTGAGCGCTGAGCCTGGGCTCAGCCAATACGGTGGGGGGAGCGCTCTTAGCACAGAGGCCAGCGGGGCGCCTGCTGTTGGGGCGCCTGCCCCTAAAGGGATCAGCCAAGTTAAGCACCTGATCGCGGTTGGGAGCGGTAAGGGAGGGGTAGGGAAGTCAACGGTAGCCGCGAACCTGGCGCTCAGCCTTAAGGAGCAGGGCGCGCGTGTCGGGCTCTGTGACATTGACATGTATGGGCCCTCTGCGCCGATCCTCTTTGGAGTCACGGGCGCTAAGGTGAAGACCGACGCTGATA
>Ga0181593_10002921_pt1 | contig 15763 bp, 11 predicted proteins | sample 071ome_19_FD_133756 | JGI IMG/M metagenome (GOLD analysis project Ga0181593, IMG submission 133756) | Coastal salt marsh microbial communities from the Groves Creek Marsh, Skidaway Island, Georgia - 071413AT metaG (megahit assembly) | ecosystem: Environmental > Aquatic > Marine > Intertidal...
CTCAGCGGGCGGGGAGCCCTCAGCGGGCGGGGAGCCCTCAGCGGGCGGGGAGCCCTCAGCGGGTGGGGACAGCGCGCCTCTCGCTGGCGAACCACAGCGTGATGGAGGCCCATTGTATGGCGGTGCGCTCTCAGGTGAGAGGGGAGGGGCTTGGGGAGAGGGTCAAGAGAGCGCTCCATCGAACGCCACGCGCTCTGGCTGTGCACAACGCCCCTCTCACGCGCGTCACTCCGAGGCCCTGTGCCTCTTACTGCTCTGTGCTCTATTCGTATGTACGCGAGCGGGCGCCAGGCGCTTACGTTAACGAGCTCGCGAGCTCACCGACAATCGAGAGCGCCTCTTCAAGGTCAGAGGGCCTGAGATAAGGCGCAGGGCCAAAGCGGAGCGACCGCCCTCTCGCGTCCACGAACACACCGCGCGACCGGAGCGCGCTCACCCACTCCTGTGCGCGATCCGCCTTCACCGCGACGAAGCCGGCGCGCGCCTCCTGTTCGACAGGGCTCAGGAGCTCAAAGTGTTTAGAGAGCCCCTCAATGAGCTGTTGAGTCTGTTGTAAAGAAATCGCCCTGAGCGCCTCAACGCTCATCCCCTGCTCCTCAAAGAAGCGCGCGACCCTAGAGGCCCGATAGACGGAGCTCGGGTCAAAGGTGCTCCCCGCGAATCGCTCCGAGGCGCGCTCCCCATATCGAGGCGCCCCCGCCCCATCGCGAGGCTCATCTAAGTGCTTAAAGTCACTAAACCACCCCGTAAAAATAGGCCTCATGGGGTCCTCTTGTGGCGCCCGCATCCAGCATGCCCCTTCACCCCACTGAGCGTACTTATAGCCTCCTCCACTCAGGTAAACGACCTCAGGACGAGCGAGCGCGTTTAATGAAAAAGGGACCACCTTAAAGCTGTGGTACGCGTCTAAAAACAGCCTCGCGCCCACACGAGCGCATCGCTCGCTGAGCTCGCTTAAGTGCGGGGTGATCCGCCCATCTTGGAACATCACGGTTGAGCAGACCACCGCAGCGCAGCGCTCATCAAGCGCCTCAGCGAGGCGAGCAGAGAGGGTAGCGCTAGGCTGAGCGCTCACCCAACGCACGTCGATGAGCTTCGCAGAGGCCAACGCTGAGAGCTGTCGGTGAACAGAGTGAAACTCTCCATCGGTCGCGATCACCTTCGGTCGAGCCTGGAGCGGGAGCGCGCTTAAGAAACGGCTAAACAGCTCATGGGTGTTCTGAGCGATCGCCACCTCGCTAGGCTCGGAGCCGACCTCTGCGCTGATCACCGACTGGAGGTGAGCGACCCTGTCAAACACGGAGGACCACTTGTCATCTACGTGGAGCGCGGCGTCCTCAAAGGCCTCGATGACCCCCTCACGAGCGACGTCAGGCCACGCCTGATGAGAGTGCCCTGTGAGGAGTAAACGCCTCGCGCGCGTAGCATCAGCGCTCAAAAAATGTGTATAGTGCCCTCTCAAGCTCTCGGGGTTTAAGCTCATCTGAACCGCTCCTGTTTCGATGTTCACGCGCCACCATATCAGGTCAGCGCTCGCCCCTCACCGTACAGCTGACCAGCAGGCCTCTGTCAAGGTCTGCGCTCATGAGTAGAGTAGCCCGTGTCTCACCCCTCCCCTGTAAAGATCCACCTCCCTCCACAGCTGACGACCGCCCGCCTCCTCAAGGGTGTCTCGCTTACGCTCACCCTAATGGCTTCACTCCTGTCGAGCCTAACGCTCGCACAGCCACTTGAAGAGGAGCGCCCCCTCCCTCAAGAGGAGGAGCGACCCCTCCCGAAAGAGAGCGAAGCGCCACCTAGCCCTGAGGAACCCACAGGCTCTAAGCCTCCACAAGCGCCTTCAGGCAAGAGCGACCCCTCGGGCTCCTCAAGCGGAGCGACCCGTGAGCTCGGAGCGGAGCGAGCGCTCCCAAATGAGAGAGCCGAGCTTCGCCAGCGCGCGCCGAGCAGGAGTGGAGCGACAGGTCTGGCGGAGGTTTTCTCTGCGGACACCGGCCCTCAAGGGACGATCCGCATAGGGGTTCACTTTGGAGGCTTCAGCTCAGATCAGTTCCTCACCAAGGGCGTCGAGGAGCGCTTCCTGAGCACACGCGCGAACGTCGCTTATACCCCTCATGAGCTGATTGAGCTCTATGTGAGCGCCCGGAGCGTGAGCCACACCAACCCGCTCACGAGCCCCTCCACGATCCAGTCACAAGGCGACATGAACCTCGGGGGTAAGCTCGGGCAGTTTTGGGGCCACTTCGGCGCCGCCTTCGCCCTTGACCTGCAGATGTTCAGCGCTCCAGACGGGGGGTGGGCGCTCGACGCGACAAGCGTCAACCTCCATGGGCTTATGACCTATGACCTCAACCGTGGAGAGGCGCCCGTCCCCTTTCGCTTCTTGTTCCACAGCCAGTACACTGTAGAGCGCTCAGAGGCGCTCTTTAATGGGCTCCCAGAGCTACCAAGCCTCGTACAAGAGTGGGCCTATCAAGCTGGTTACTACAACCGCCTCCACCTCCGCTTTGGGGTCGAGGCTCCCTTTGAGCACGTGAGCCCCTTCATTGAGTATCACATCGGCACCCCCTTTGAGGTCGAGATGCCTCGCATGGGTAAGTTCTCGAGGATCTTCGCCTTCGAGTCTGTCCCCCAGTCGGTGAACGCCGGCCTAAGAGGCTTTGTTTTAGACCGGCTTAACCTCGACCTCGTCGCTACCCTTGGGATGAGCGACGCGCCCTTCACGGGCGTCCCAGCCACCCCTCCTTGGGCGCTGTGGGCCTCGGTCAACTACACCCTCGACCCACGCCCAGAGGTCATCGAGCGGGAGATTAAGATCACGCCTCCCCCGCCAAAGGTCCCAGACCCCAAGCCTCTTGGGACGCTGATTGTCCTGACCATCACCAACCCCGAAGGGGCCCCGATCAAGGGCGCTCAGCTCACATACCTCAATGACAAGGGTAAGACCCCTCAGCTCACCGATGAGCGGGGGGTGATCACAGGCTATCGCTTCACCGCCCCTGTGGTCCCGATCAAGATCAGCGCAGAGGGCTACCTCGACCGCCTCCTCAAGCTCAAGCTCAAGTCTAAACAAGAGACGCTCTCAGGGAAGATTAAGCTCAAGCCCGCCCCTAAGCCTAAGCTCAGTAGCCTCCAAGTGAGCCTCAGCCAGCGCACCGCGCCAGGCGAGGAGCCCACCGCCCTCCCTGAAGCGCTCATAGGGGCTCGCTTTGAGCTCTCTGTGCATGGACCTCAGACCCTCACAGAGACGATCAGCTTTGAGGCAGAGCCCGTACGCCTCTCCTTACAGCCTGGTGAATACGCGCTCACCCTCAGCCAGAGTGGGACGCTCAAGTTCCATCAGGTCATCAGCCTTGGCGCGGGAGGGGAGCTGAAGCGCGTCATCAGCCCAGGTGACCTCTTGGGCTCAAGCGTTGATCAACCTGAGCCTGCGAAGGCTCGTAAACAGACCCGAGGGAAGGCACGCAAGAAAAAGCGAAGCCCCAAGCCACGAGCGCGTGGTCAAAAGAGGTCAGGGAGGCTAGTGAGCTTAAACCGAAGGAAGCGCGCGCTAAACGTCAAACAGAAGATCACCTTTAAGGGAGACAGCGCTACGCTCTCCTCCCAAGGCGTCAAGGTGAGCGACGCGGTCGCGAAGCTCATCCGTCAAGAGCGCTCGATCAAGAGCGTCACGGTCGTCGTTCACACACACAGCATCGGGAGCTCCGCAGCAGATAAACAGCTGAGCCTTAAGCGAGGCGAGGCGATCCGCGACCGCATCACGCGAGCAGGTGTCAAGGCTGGACGTGTCAAGGTCGTGGGCTATGGGAGCTCAAAGTCGATCGCCTCCAACCTCACAAGCGCAGGGCGTCGAAAGAACCAGCGCGTCTCCTTTAAAGTCAGCCTAAAGGACTAACACTATGAGCACGATACTCAACCTAGCCCTCGACCTCCTAGGCAGACAGCGCTTCGCTCACCTTACAGCGCTCCTCACCTTGAGTAGCCTGCTCTGCCTCTCGGGCTGTGGGCGCTCAGAGCTCGCCTGTGAGGCGCACCTTGACTGCGCGAGCGGTCAGGCCTGCATAAACGCGATGTGCGTCTCAGGAGAGGCCTGCGTAGAGGGGCTCTGCCCAAGTGACGCGCGCTGTGTCGCGAACGTCTGTGTCAGCCTTGAGCTCATTCAAGACGAGTGCTCCGCTGAGGTCCCGTGTCCTGAGGGCTACCTCTGTGTTGAAGGGCAATGTGCGCTCGGCTGTGATGGGGGTGACTGCCTCCCATGTAGCGAGCGAGACGAGGGCTGTGAGCCACCTGTCTTAACCTGCGAAGAGGACACCGACTGCCCGCTCAACTACATCTGTGAGGGTGAGCGATGTGTGCCAGGGTGTCGGGTCAACAGCCAGTGTGAGGCGGGTGAGGTGTGCGAGGCGCTCCAGTGTGTCGACCGAAGCTGTAACGCAGACCGCCCTTGCCCCGAGGGGCTGTTCTGTGCGCAAGAGCGCTGTGTGACCTGCCTAGATGTCCCTACAGGGGAGCCTGGCGCATGTGAAGAGGGCTTCCTCTGTGTAGATGGAGCGTGCACCCCCGCGCCTGAATGTTCAGCTGACCGCCCTTGTCCTGTGGGCTTCAGCTGTGAGGCGGGGGTGTGTATGGGGGGCCTAGCCTGTAGCCAAGATGGTGACTGCCCGCTCGCTCAGATCTGTGAGCAGGAGCGCTGTGTCCCTCCTCTCTGTAGTCGTAATGAGGAGTGCCTTCAGGGTGAGCAGTGCATAGAGGGTCGCTGTTTCCCTGCCCCGCTCTGTCGTGATCAAGTGGACTGTCCTGTTGGGACACGTTGCCTCGATGGGGTGTGCGTGTTCGTAGAGGAGTGCCTCAATGACCTCGACTGTGGAGCAGGTGAGCAGTGCCTGAACAACCTCTGTGTACTGACCGGCTGTGGAGGAGGACAGCTCTGCCCTCAAGGTACAGAGTGTATCAATGACGCGTGTGTCCCCGTCTCTTGCCAAGGGGATGGGGACTGCCCGAGCCCGCTGAGCTGTGTCGCGGGTCGCTGTCTACCGCTAGAGTGTAACTTCGACGAAGAGTGCCCATTTGGAGCGGAGTGCCGAGGTGGGCGTTGCTTCACGCCACCTCTCTGTATGCAAGACGCCGAGTGCTCCCCCGGTGAGCGCTGTTTAAGTGGGCGCTGTCAACCTCAAGGCTGTACAGCGGACAGCGACTGTCGAGATGGCGAGCTCTGTGAGCTCGGTCGCTGTGTCGCAGACGCGTGCGTTCAAGACTCAGACTGTGGCATAGACGTCTTCTGTGTGGGGGGGAGCTGTGTCCCTGATATCAGCTGTCAAACCCCTGCAGACTGCCCAAGCGGTATCCCTTGCGTCAATGGTCGCTGTCGCCTGAGCCAAGAGTGTGAGGTGGACAGCGACTGCCCTAACGGCCTTGATTGCCTGTTTGGGGCCTGCCTTGAGCCACCCCCCTTTGAGTGCCGAGCCGACCAAGAGTGTGGCCCACGTCAGCGCTGTGAGCTCGGCCAGTGTGTGGGTGAGGTTGGCTGTCGTACCAGCCAAGACTGTGGCGCGGGCTTCGCCTGTAACCAGGGTGTCTGTGTGGCGATCGGCTGTCAGAATGACATAGACTGCGCGACTTCCCTCGTCTGTGAGGCCGGAGAGTGCGTCCCCCCCCTTGAGTGTCAGCTCGACGAGGACTGTGGGCCCGCGGAGGTCTGCCGTGCAGGCTCTTGTGTCTTCACAGGTGAGTGTAGGGTCGATGGAGACTGCCCCAGCACCTTCAGCTGTGTCGACTTCACGTGTAGCCCATCGCTCGTCTGTGGTCCCGCGAACCCCTGTCCGATGGGTGAGACCTGCGTCAACCGGGTCTGTATCCCCGACACGGGCTGCGCGAACGACGGGGACTGCGGAGGGGGAGAGGAGTGTCGCTTCGGTCGCTGTGTCTTCACAGGTGAGTGTCGAGTGAGCGCGGACTGCCCTGCGGGTCTAGGCTGTGAGTCTTTCACATGTGTCCCCTCTGCCGACTGCGTGGCCTCAAGCGACTGTGACCCTGGCTTCTCTTGTGTGCGAGGCGCCTGTATCTTCACAGGGGAGTGTATGGGGGACGGGGACTGCGCCTCTGGGTCAGCCTGCGTGAACAACGTCTGTGTCACGACCGGTGAGTGTAGCGCGACCCGCCCATGTCCGGTAGGGGAGCGCTGTGAGGGAGGCGTCTGTCAGCCGAACTCAGGCTGTCGCGTGAACGCGGATTGCCCTGCCTTAACCTCTTGCGTCGCAGGAGAGTGCGTGCAAAGCGGACGCTGTGATCGAGACGGGGACTGCCCATCTGGCCAGGTCTGTGACAGCCTCAATAACCGATGTGTGCTCGACCTCTCATGCGCTAACGACGCTCAATGCGTCGCGCCTCAAGAGTGTATTGGGGGGCTCTGCCGTGACGTGACTCGTTGCGTACGAGACGCAGACTGTAGCGCAGACCAGTTCTGTGAGACGGGCTCTGGCCAATGTCTGCCACGACCCGACTGCTTCGCGGATCGAGACTGCTCAGACAGCGAGCGCTGTGACCAAGGGACATGTGTCCCGACCACATGTACTCAAGACAGCGACTGTGGAGCAGAGTCTGAGTGCGTCGCGGGTCGCTGTATCCCGACCTTGTTCTGTACAAATAACAATGACTGCGTCATCCCCGGGACGAGCTGTGTCAACGGGGTCTGTGAGGTCCCGAATGGCTGTCAGAGCGATCAAGAGTGTGGACCCTTCCAGGCCTGCGTAGCGGGCGCCTGTATCCCTGCGCCCCCCGTGATCTGCCAGCGAGATGATGACTGTATCGGCCCCCTTGTGTGCGAGTTTGGGCTCTGTGTCCCAGATCAGGGCTGTAGTCGAGACAGCGACTGCCCTACAGGTCAGGTCTGTGAGGCCAGCGAGTGCGTGATCCCCTCCAACCTCTGCCGACTCGACAGCGACTGTCAGAGCGGACAGGTCTGTGAGGGGGGTGAGTGCGTCACCGCGTCAAGCTGTACTGTTGCCACCGACTGCCCACTCGGGCAGGTCTGTACTCAAGGGGCGTGCATCGCAGGCTGTGTCTCCTCCGATCGTTGCCCTGCAGGAGAGCGCTGTGTGAACCGCCAATGTGAGCCGATCACGATGGGCTGCGCGGGTAGCCAAGACTGTGGCCCAGGTCAGGTCTGTAACCGAGACACAGGCGCATGCATCGACGGGGACTGCCTCACCGACAGCGACTGTGGAGCGGGGCGGGTCTGTGAGCAAAATCAATGCGTTGAGGCGCCCGCTTGCGCGATCTCGCTCGACTGCCCTGCGGGTCAGCTCTGTCTCAATGGCACATGTCAGCAGAGCGACGCCTGTGAGCCGACGACGCCAGTGACCACGGTCAGGCTCAGCCAGCTCGGCCAAGTGCAGACCTTTGACACGAACACAATCGGTGTGCCTGATCGATACCAGGCCTCTTGCGCAGGAGGTGCGGCGGGCGGTGAGGCGGTCTTTGAGCTACAGGTTGGGCGAGCGGGGCGCCTGGTCGCCAACATCGATCAAGCGGACTATGACACCTCGCTCTTTATCCGCTCGAGCTGTGAGCTCAGCGGGAGCGAGGTAGACTGTAATGATGACACAAATGAGCTCCTCTCACGGCTTGAGGTAACCGCGCTCAGCGCGGGTGTCTATTATGTATTTGTCGATGGATTCTCGAGCGACAGCGGGACAGCGACCCTCAGCTTGAGCCTTGAGCCTCTCGTGAGCTGCACTCAAGACTCCGACTGTGACACGGGGCTCTGTGACGCAGGGGTCTGTGTGGAGCCCGAGTGCTTTGGAGACTTTGACTGCGCGAGCGGGCTCTGTCAGGCGGGTGTGTGTGTTGATGGCCAGCGCTGCTTTAATGACCAAGAGTGCGTGGCGGGTGAGATCTGTGAGTCACGCCTCTGCGTCCCTGGTCAATGTCGCGCGGACGGAGACTGTGGTGTAAACCAGATCTGTGAAGCCTCACGCTGTGCTCGACCTGAGTGCCGTCGTGACGCAGACTGCCCTGCAGGGGAGGCCTGCGACACGGGTCGCTGTGTAGCGGGCTGTGTCGTCGACACAGACTGCGCGGGCGTCGCGATCTGCCAGGCTGGCGCCTGTGTTGAGGTTGAGTGTGTCCGTGATGACCAGTGCGCGGTCGGGGAGTCCTGTGAGCAAGGGAGGTGTGCGCCCAGCGGTGGTGGGACCGGCTCTGGACAGCTCGGCGATCCATGCGAGGCAGACGCAGGCTGTAGCTCGAGCTTAATCTGTGAGTCTGCGCAGTGCGTCTCAACCGCAGGGCGCTGCGCGGACTCTGTAGACTGTGATGGGGGAGGGGCCTGCTTAAGCGGTAACTGCTTACCTGCGCCCACCTGCCAGACCTCTAGTGACTGTAGCAACCTGATCCCTCTGCCGATCCCCTTGAGCTGTCAAGCGGGGACCTGTCGCTCATTAATCTCTCAGTGTCAGCTGAACAGCGACTGTGGCGCGGGCCAGAGCTGCCTCTATGGGATCTGCGCGCCTATCCCCTCCAATGAGTGTCTCCGAGACAGCGACTGTGGTGGGGGTCGCCTCTGTGAGAGCGGGCGCTGTCAGTAGTGTGGTGGTGGGTCGAGGGCGGGCCCTAAGCCCGCCTCCTCACCTGAGTCTTCAGCGCGCTTCTTAAGTTGCTCGAGCTCCTCTTTAAGCTGAGAGATCACCTTATGTAGCGCGTACACTTGGTCGCTGAGCTCTTGTGTCAAGCGCTCTTGAAACGCTGAGCGCACCTCTAGTTGCCTCACGCGCTCTTCAAGCGCGACTTGATCATCTGCTGTCATCATAAGCCTCTCTGATAAAGGGAGGGGGATGATGAGGTCTCAGCGTGATTGTCTCAAGTAGAATCCTTCAGGGGAGGCGCGTTGTGTGCTACAGAGTTTGTGACCGATCATGGATCCTACCCTGTCCTCGATGATGGAGCCCGATACGCTTTATGGCCGACCTCGACCTTAGGCGCGCGACACGCTCGTCTAGCCGGTACTCGCTCACGCTCAAGGTAGCCTCGCTCTGTGCGCTCATATTCTTGCTTGAGGCGAGCGTGACGTCGCCGATCACACAAGAGCTAAGCGTCGCTAAGCTACACGCTAAGCCCGCTCAAAGCTCGAGAAAGAAAACGAAGTGGGAGCGACAAGCTGAGCAGCTAGAGCGCGTGAGGGCCCTTAGGAGAGCTAAGCGACGCGCGAAGCGCTTCCGAGCAAAAGAGAGGCAGTACCGTGTCGCGAGCGCTGATGAGAGAGGCGCCCTGCTCCGTCAGCTCGTGAAGATCGATCAAGAGCGCGCGATCCCCCTGCTCACCGAGGCGCTCGCCCAGCGAGAGGACATGACCTGGCGCAGTGACGCCCTGCGCGCCTTAGGGGTCGCGACCCCAGGTACGTTAAAGGTGACGGCCTTAAAGTCGATGCTGAGCCCATATGTATACGAGCGTCGCGCCCTCACAGAGACCCTCATCGAGTGGGGGCGAGCGGAGGGCGAGGTGGGTCTCAGAGACCTCGCGATCGACAAGAGCGTGAGCGTCAGGCGGGCGGCGATACAAGGGCTTGGCAAGATTGGGGGCGCCCAAGATCTGCTCAAGAGCTACGCGCTTGATGGCCCAGATGAGGGCACCTCTCAAGTCTCTGCGCGCGCCTGGCTAGCGAGCGTCCGCGAGGCCGTCAGCGAGCAACGGGTTCAGGTTGGACTTCAGCTCCTCACAGCGAGCTTCTCAGAGACGAGGTCGATCGGGGTGAGCGCCTTGCTCAAAGAGGGCCCCGCGACCTGTGGCGTGGTCAGCGAGGCGACCTTAGCTCAGCGTGGCGCCGAGGAGGCGCTTGACGCGCTTAACCAAGCCTTATGGCCACACTGCACCGACCACCTGCTCAACCGTGGGGTGGTGGGCACAGACGACCTCAAGCTCACGCTCCTGAGAGCGCTGACGCGGTGGGGCACATCCGGCCCAAAGGTCAGCCGGTTCATCGGTCAGCACCTCGCCGACCCAAACGCCGAGCTACGGAGCGCGGTCGCGGGCGCGAGCGACCAGGTCGACCCTAGTCACGTACGTGTTAAGCGACTCGACCAGCTCAGGAGAGACCCGGAGGTGAGCGTGCGTTGCGCGGCCTTAGACGCGCTGATCAAGACGCCCCCCGATGACCCTAGAGAGCCCCCAGCGTCAGCGTTACCAGCTCATCTACGTGTCGACCTCTATCAACAGCTGAGCGCCGAGCTTAAGGCGAACATCCCAACCCCAAAGCGTGACAGCGCGTGGCTCACCTGTAGCCTCAGCGCGATTGAGCGCCTCAAGGTCGCGGACTTTGACCCGCTCCTTATTAAGGCGTATCACGCGTGGCGACAGTCGATCGCCTATGGGCTACATCGACGTAAGCTCGTGAGCGCCGCCGCGCAGTCTCCTGGGCCTGCGCGCTTAGAGGTCCTCATGGAGGGGATGCTCGACCCAGACCCGAAGGTGAAGGCGCTCGCTGAGCGGGCGCTCCGGCCTACCACGTATCGACCCTAACACACCGAGGTAACGATGCTCTCCATTATCCTTTGGCAGTCCTTCCACCGGATCCTCGCGGGCGCATTTTTTTTGATCGCCTTCACCCTGTTCTTACCTGAGGACATGATCCAACGGCAGCTCTGGGGAGGCGTCATCGGCCTCCTCGCCCCCCTGCTCGTGCTTGGGAGACGCACTCAATTTAAGCGTGAGTCTTATGATGTGTTCTCACGTACGCTCAAGCACCCTCGACGCTGGGAGCTACAGGGGATCTTCCCCTCTCTGACGATGATCGGGATGTGGGCCTTTGTGGTGAGCCGCGCTGACCCTCGTGAGGCGCTGATTTACTTCTGTTGGTACCTGATGTGTTTAATGATTGGAGAGCTCTGTGACCTCAAGCGAGAGCGTTTAGGGGAGGCTTGGGCGTACACCTCAGTGAGCATTATCCTCTTCATGACCGCCCCGCTGTGGGGCGCGCTTTGGTTCGGGGTCACCCCCTTAAGCCCATGGGTCGCGACCCTCTCGCTGGGGCTTAACCCCGTTTTCTCAGCGGCCTCAAGCGTCGGTGAGGGCGTCCTGCAGAACCCGACCCTCTACGCCTACACCCTCAGCGGGCTCGTAGAAGTACGGAGCCTCGCGTGGTGGTATGCGCCGCTCTGTTACTTTATCTTGAGCTGGATCCTCCTCGAGCTGATCACCCGCTCTGCCCTCAACACAGAGGGGAGGCGAGGGGTATACTAAGCTCGTCAAGTATCAACCCACCCTTTAAACTCATCCCCAACCCCGTGGAGAAGACATGAGACATCGATGGGCGCGCGCCCTCACCCTGAGCGTAGGGCTCTCCCTGATAGGGCTCCCTAGCGCTTCGCTCCTCGCCGAGGCCCCAAAGGCCCCAGCTCAACTCGACCCGAAGCTCCTCGAGAGCGCGAAGAAAAGTGTGGATCAAGGCCTGCACTTCTTAAGAGGTCAGCAAGCCTCAGATGGCTCTTACGGTCAACATGTTGGCCTGACCTCAATGGCCTTGATCGCCCTCGCGGAGAGCTATCGCGCCTATCGTGAGGATGACGGCCCCTATGTCTCACGCGCAGCGGAGTGGCTGGCGGGTCAGGCGCGCGCTGATGGCGCGATCAGCGGAGAGGCGACGCCGACCTACAACACCGCGCTAGCGATCATGGCCCTGCACGCGCTCGACCCTGTAAAATATAAGGCTCAAATCGAGGGGGGACAGCGCTTCTTAGTCCACTTCCAGACCGATGAAGATCACAACTACCAGCAGAAAGATAAGCACTATGGTGGGATAGGGTACGGGGGAGATGAGCGTCCCGACCTCTCTAATCTCCAGTATGCCTTAGAGGGGCTCAAACGCACCGACTACGACCCTAAAAGCGACGTGTGGGCTAAGGCGGAGCTCTTTATCAAGCGCTGTCAAAACTATACAGAGGACGCGGCTCAAGACCCGCTCCAGCGACCTTGGGCGGGCAATGATGGTGGCTTCACCTATGACCCAGGAGGCAACCGCGAGACCAAGAGCTATGGCGCGATGACCTTCGCGGGGCTTAAGAGCCTCATGTTCACTAAGGAGAGCAACCGATCGGACCCAAGGGTGAAGGCGGCGTGGGGATGGATTCAGCGTAATTATGACTTCAACACTCACCCAGGCGTGGGGACCACCGCGTACTACTACTACCTACAGACCGCGGCGAGCGCCCTTGAGGCCTACGGGGAGGCCATCGTCCCAGGAGGCTCAACGCCACGCCTCTGGGCCTCAGACCTCATCGCGAAGCTCATCTACCTACAAAAAGAGGACGGCTCTTGGAAGAATGATGACCGTAAGTATTGGGAAGGTAACCCCTTACTCGTGACCGCTCGCGCCGTGATCAGCCTGAATCACGCGATGCGGGCTAGCGGCTCGCTGTAAGCTGAACGTCAGGCCCAAGCGGGTGCTTAGCCTGCTTCGCGTAGGGCCTCAAGCTCACGGAGCGCGACACCAGGGAGCGCGATCACTCGGCCTGACTCATCGTACGTGACACCGAGCGCGCCTCTGCTGAGCTGATCGAAGGCCCCTGGGTCGACCTCGATGTAATCGATGGTCTGACCGACCTGAAAATAAAAGCGCTTGGCGCCAGGGCTCGGTAAAGGCTGTCTAGCGCGCTTAATCAGCGCCTTGATCGCCTGAGCGCGCTCTTGAGGGTCAGAGGGCACCTCAAAGCGCTCCTGATGAGCGCCTCTTTGAGCAGCTCGCCCCTGTCTTCCTCGCTGAGCGCCCCCCTGTGACCGGCGCTCACGTGATGAGCCCTGTCTCCCCTGACCGCCCTGTCTCCCCTGACCGCCCTGTCTCCCTTGACCGCTCTGTCTCCCCTGACCGCCCTTCCCCCACGCAGGCTCCGCTGCCTCGGCGGTCGGGTTAAAGCCAAGCTTAATGAGTTGATCCTTGAGGGTGCTCACCCTAAGCCTCCTTTTGAGCGCGCTCTGGGCGAGGGCGCTACGCAAGACAAAGCAAAAAAAACCTGCCCTCATGAGGAGCAGGCGAGTGGGCGATACTGGATTTGAACCAGTGACTTCTACCGTGTGAAGGTAGCACTCTACCACTGAGTTAATCGCCCGACGGGGTGGGACGCTACAGCGCTCGGTCAGGAAGGTCAAGAAAATATACGCCTCCTGACCTACCTAAAGCAGTCCAAAGGAGGAGCGTCTTGTGTTACACCCTCCAGCAAGGACACCTACCTCAGGCTCTGAAAGAGGCCCACCTATGATCAGCGCGCACATTAAAGCCCTCCGCCCTCACCAGTGGGTCAAGAACGCCTTCGTGCTTATGCCTGTCATCTTCGCAGGGAAGTTTAGCGACACGAGCGCGCTCACCTCAGCGGGGCTCGCGTTCTTTGCCTTTAGTCTGTGCGCGAGCGCGATCTACCTGCTGAACGACACCATCGACTTTGAGCGAGACCAGAGCCACCCGAAGAAGAGGCTCAGGCCGATCGCGAGCGGTCAGGTGAAGCGCGCGACCGCGATCGGGATGTCACTCATCAGCGCGGGCTTAGGGCTAGGGCTCGCGTGGCAGCTCAACAGCGCTACCGCCTTGACGATCGTCGCGTATGTGGTGATGAACATCGCCTACTCCTTTGGGCTCAAGCATCTTTTCTTGATCGACCTCTTCATGATCGCGATCGGCTTTATCCTCCGCGTGAGCGTCGGCGCCTTCGCGATCGGCGTACGCATGAGCCCATGGCTCTTGCTCTGTACGCTCTTTATCGCCCTGTTTTTAGGGCTCTGTAAGCGACGACATGAGCGCGTAAGCCTCGGCGAGGAGGCGGTCGCTCACCGAAGCATCCTCGCGCACTACAGCCTCCCCTTCCTCGACCAGCTGATCTTGATCACCAGCTCAGCGACCATCATGTGCTACGCACTCTACACCATCGACCCGTGGGTGTGCGCTCGACTTGGGACGAACGGCCTCCTGCTGACGATCCCGTTGGTTTTGTTCGGGATCTTCCGTTACCTGTCGTTGGTCTACCAAGGTGGAGAGGGAGGCTCACCCACTCAGCTCGTCCTACGAGATCGGGGGATCCAGGTCGTTGTCCTGCTCTACCTCTCGCTGAGCGTGTGGATGATCCAAAGTAAGGCGCACCTCCAGCTGACCCCAAGCGCGCTCCCTCAGCAGAGCCTCACGGACTGAGCGCTCTTGCGCTGAGCGCCCCCATGTGAGACAAGGTAAGATAAACACTCACCTGAAGGAGCTCAGCGATGAAGATCACTCTACCCATAACCCTCTGCTTAACGGTCGCCTTAAGCGCCTGTAACGAAGAGGATGCAAGCGAGACGAACGGTGGAGCAGAGGTGACCGGCGGGACACCGATGACCGGCGGGATGTCCCCTACCGTGTCTGCGTGTGAAGGGTTCTGTACGTACCTTGAGCGCTGTAACTCATGCTTATACGACATGAACAACGAGTGCGCTGATCAGGCGACGTGTGTGACGATCTGTGAAGCGGATGTACCGGAGCTCGCGTCGACCTGCATCGCGGGCCTGAGCGCGTGTGATGAGGATGCGTACACCGCCTGTTACGACGCGACTATCGGTGATGATGACTGCGCTCAGACCTGCGTTAAGCTTGAGGAGTGTGGCGAGTGCTTCATCGACGAGGACACAGGGGACTGCATGACCCTCGCCGCCTGCGCCGCGGTGTGCCGAGAGGTCACCCCAGCTTCCGCGGCGAGCTGTATCCCGACCGTCGCGAGCTGTGACGAGATCGGCGCCTGCTACGAGGGGTGAGCGAGGCTAAGGGAGCGGGTACACCCACCCTAAGACCTCACCAGAGCGCTCAGCTTTGTGAGGAGCGAGGTCGACTCACGGCACGGCGCGCACCAGGTCGCCCAAAAGTAGACGACCTCCACGCCCTGCGCTTGATATGGTCCACCCGCGAGCAGGGTGAGCGCCTCTACAGGGGGAGCGGGCTGATGAAGGGGGAGCGCGGAGAGCCTCGTCACCCAAAGGAGTGAAGCGACCCCGAGCGAGGTGAGCGCGACGTGACGGGCAGTGACCATCACCTGAGGTAGTGTGGTGAACATCTAGGCCTCCTGGCTGAGATAGGTAGCGTGAGCGAGTTTTTATCAGGTGACATTGACCTCACAGCGTGGCTCGCTCATATACCGAAGACGCAGAGACTAAATGTGCACATGGTCACGCGTCAACCACCCCTGTGGTCGAGAGGAGGAGCGATGAGCGAGGCGAGCGCGTTGAGCGCGTGGAGTGACCCAGAGGGCTTCGCTACAGAGCTAGACGCCCTAAGAGAGGCGGTGGAGCGAGCCTCTCCTAGTGAGGAGGCCGGCTCAGAGCTACGCGCTCATCAAGCGTGGAGCCACGCGCTCACGCTCATCGGCTCCCTGCTCGCTCCCCTTGGTGGGGTCGCGCTCGTGATCAGCGCGCTCGCGCTCGCGCTTGGTGACTTCTCACGCTGGATCCTCGCTCACCACCTCTGCCACGGCGCGTATGACCGCGCCTCACTCCCTCGCTCGATGCACAGCAAGGTCTTTGGGAGAGGCTGGCGACGCTTCAGCCAGTGGCTCGATTGGATGCCAACCGACGCGTGGGCGCACGAGCACAACGTGATGCATCACTATCGAACCAATGAGCCCATCTATGACCCGGACCTTGTCCAAGAGAAGGCCTCATGGCTCAGGACGTGGCGGGCGCCATACGCGCTGAAGCTTGGCGTAGTGTGGCTGGGGGCCTGCGTGTGGAAGCCACTCTATTATGGCCCGAACACCCTACTAGA
>Ga0181593_10002926_pt1 | contig 15749 bp, 12 predicted proteins | sample 071ome_19_FD_133756 | JGI IMG/M metagenome (GOLD analysis project Ga0181593, IMG submission 133756) | Coastal salt marsh microbial communities from the Groves Creek Marsh, Skidaway Island, Georgia - 071413AT metaG (megahit assembly) | ecosystem: Environmental > Aquatic > Marine > Intertidal...
TGTCCCGTTTGACCGCGCGCATAAAATGTCCGGGAGACCTGGGCGCCGCCAAAGGAACGATTGGCGAGATGGCCGCCATATTCGCGCGCGAACGGGACGCCCTGCGCGACGCACTGGTCAATGATGTTCGCGCTGACCTCGGCCAAACGATGAACGTTGGCTTCGCGGGAGCGGAAGTCACCGCCCTTGATCGTGTCATAGAACAGCCGGTGAACACTGTCTCCGTCGTTCTGATAGTTCTTGGCGGCATTGATGCCGCCCTGAGCCGCGATGCTGTGGGCGCGACGCGCGCTATCCTGGTAACAGAAGCATTTGACGTTGTAGCCCAGTTCGGCGAGCGTCGCCGAAGCGGAGGCTCCGGCGAGTCCGGAGCCGACGACGATCACGTCGAACTTCCGCTTGTTCGCCGGGTTGACGAGCTTCATGTCAAACTTGTGGCGCTCCCACTTTTCAGCGAGCGGACCGGAGGGGATTTTGGCGTCAAGTTTCATGGCTTACCGGTCATTTCACAAATCCTGTCGCGATGGCCAGGGGCACCAGGCTGAACCCGACGAACAGCCCGACCGACGCGACCTTGGCCAAGGTGTCGATCAATTCCTCGTGCCGCTTGGTCTTCAGTCCCAACGATTGGAACATGGCGATGACACCGTGACTCAGGTGATAACACAACGCGGCGACGCCGAGGAGATAGAAGAAGACAATCTGCGGCTTGGAGAAGGCGTCCGTCACCATGGCGTAGACGTCGTGCCGGCCGTGCTCGTCGTGCAGCTCGGCATAACCTGTGTTCGGCCACTGAATGGTGAAGTGGAAGATATGCACGATGATGAACGCGGTCAGGATCGTGCCGCTGACAATCATGACCCGGGACGCCGTCGAGGAGCCGAAGCCGCTGTTCTCGGATTGCAGATATCCCTCGGGCCGCGCCGCGCGGTTTTCCATCCACAGCTGCCATCCCGTCGCGAAGTGCACGGCGACCGCTGTCAGCAGGCCCAGGCGCGCCGCCCAGAGGAGCTCGGGGATGGATTTCAGCTTGGCAGCATAATCGTTGAGCCACTCGGCGCCCGGAAAGATCAGCAGATTGCCGAGCATGTGAACGATCACAAACCCGAACATCGCGGCGCCGGACAACGCCATCAGATACTTCTTCCCCAGCGTGGAATTGAAGATGAGGCTGAAAAGATTTTTCATGGCCGGTCGAGTCAGAACAGACGAACGTCGACAGTGGTTATATGCGAACCGCAACTGCCTTGGCCACCCTTGAAAACAGAAAACTGCCGGATTTCCCAATTCGTAACTATTAACAAACCTGTTGCGGATGGTCGCATATCGTTAGCGAATCTAATAAACGGGCAGCCTCTGTCAATGGGTGCACGAAGGTATAAGGGTGGCTTGCGGGATGTTAACAGGGGCTTATGACGGATCATTCACCCAAGATGCCGGCCCGCGTCGTCGTCCATGACATCTTCAAATTCATCGGGCACGGCGAAGAAGACGTCGTCCTGATCATCAAAGGCGCCTGCTTCCTCGTCAATGCCGTCCTCAATGTCCAACTCACTCGTCCTCTATCGCTGTTACCGTTTCTTCATCAGTTTCCGGCGCTTGGACTGATACTCATCATGGGCGCGTTGGTAAGCCGAGGATTTGGAGACGCCGCTGACCATGCCGAAGAACGCGACGCCAATGAACACCAGGCCAAACAAGGGAAAAATGCCGGGCGCGCCGATTCCTGAGGCCATCCCCATCCAGAATATGCCGAAGCCGATGGCGATGACCCCGCCGATCACGCTGCCGGCCGAGTTGGGCACACTGTATTCGCCGTCCTGATTGCGGGCCTTGTAGCGATCCATGCCCATCTGCCATTCGCGGTCCAAGCGTTCGATCTCGTTCTGCGCTTTGATGGCTTCGAGGTCGTCGGCGATCCGCTCGGTGTTCTGTTCGATCTTCTCCAGGACCTCGGAATAGACCGCGCCGCCGGACTGGCGGATCTCCAGCCGCGAGGAACAGTAGCCGCAGTTGACGAAGCGTACCTTCTTGGGAACCTCCAAGGGACCGCCGCAGTTGTTGCAGGTGACGGAGAGGACTTTCATGACATTGCTATTCAATCAGCATCCCAAACTCGGAATTGAACTCGCGGCCGCACTTGTCGCACTTGGCGACGGGCAGTTCGACGGCCGGATTCCAGGCATAGGTGGCCTCACAATGCTCACATTTCACGATATAGCCGCGGCCGCTTTCCCTGTATTCGCGCCAAGCCGGTTCGGCGGGTGATTCGAGATCCGGAGCCTCGAGGATCGCCAGGGCCTCAGCGTCGTATATGCCGGACTTGGAGAGCCGGTCGGCCTGTTCGTGGACCACCTTTTCAAACGCGTTGCGAACCATGCGTCCGTTCCCGCTGTCGCGCTGGGCGTTGCGGGCCTGCCAGTGAAAATGATGCAGGGTCTTCTCCTTCAGGTCCGGCGTCAGCGCGAGGTCGTGCTTGCGACACAGCGAGCCGAAGATCTGGCAAAGCTCCTGTTCCTCGAAATCTGGAAAGTCAATGTAGCGGGTGAAGCGCGAGCGGAGGCCGGGATTGGAATTGATGAACTCCTCCATCTCCCGGGGGTAGCCGGCGACGATGACGATCAGGCGGTCGCGATCGTCCTCCATGCGTTTGAGCAGGGTGTCGATCGCCTCGCTGCCGTAGTCCTGCCCGCCCTTGGCCAGGCTGTAGGCTTCGTCGATGAAGAGGATGCCATCCATGGCCTCGTCGATGATCTTGTTGGTCTTGGGGGCGGTCTGTCCGACGTATTGGCCGGTCAGCGCGGCGCGAACGCACTCGACGAGGTGACCCTTCTTGAGGACGCCCAAGGCCTTGAAGATCCGGCCCATCAAGCGGGCGACGGTCGTCTTGCCGGTGCCGGGATTACCGGTGTAGACGGCGTGGTAGGTGGTGGGGATCGCAGCCATGCCGCGAGCCACCCGGGCCTGCTGCAGCCGCGCGTAGTTCGCGGTCTCGCGCACCTTTTCCTTGGCGGCTCGAATGCCGGTCAGCTCATCCAGTTCCGCCAGCACCGATTCCACGCTCTCCTCGCAAAGGCCATGCAAATGCCCCGAGTGCATCTCATAATGCTCCTCGCGGATGGTTTCCAGCTGCTTGTAGAGGTAGCGCGCAAAGCGATTCTCCCGGGGTGAAAGTTCATTGTCGAAATAGGCGAAGGCGTCGCAGACCTCGCGCACCAGGAAATCGTAGAAATAGATGATCGCCGGCGAGAGCTTGAGCTTGGTGATGACACGCGAGATCTCGAGGAAGGCTTGGTCGAGCCCGCGCTTGTGGCTGTCCTTCACCGCGTCGTGAAGTTGGCTGAGCTTGTCGGGAACGGACTTCAGGTACGGCGTCAGCGCGTCCTTCACCTGAACGGACTTGGAGCCGGGATCCTCATCCAGCGTCGCGAGGCGCTTCTGGTTGCCGGCGGTGTAGGGACCTTGAAAGGCCTTGGCCATGCGCTCGGCGTCATTTTCATAAAGGCAGGCGACCCAGAACTGCGAGGAGGCGTCGGCATTGCGGGAAACCTCGCCGCGGGGAAAAAACTCCGCCCAGGCCCCGCCCACCATATCGCTGAAGGCCTCGCTCAAGTTTTGCAACAGATCGACCGTTCCGTCCTCGGTCTTCTCATAAGACCGGTCCGGCGGCGCCAGGATCTCCAACAACTCACCCAGAAACTTGGCGGCGAACAACGCCCTCGCCAGCCGGTGCGCCGAACCCTGCTGACAGCCGCTGGCGCCGCAGATATCCGGCAGCTTGGAAATCACCCGCTGGTAAGCCTGCGCATAGGCCGCCTCGCTCCGCTGGATCGACTGGGCGACCCCGGCCTTGATCACGCCGTCATTGGTTTACACGCCGACCAGATCCGAAAATGCGTGGCGGTTGTAGCCCAGCAGCGTGCGCGTATCGAGCGGATGCTTCTTCTTCTGATCCTGCATCTCCAACAACGCCGCCAAGACCGCCCCCGGAATCAGCGGGTGAAGAGAAAAATCTTTGACGAGTTCCTGCATGAGCCTGGTTCACTGGTCATCCGGATGACAGACAAGATCGATCACCACGGCCGTCGCCAGGATGACGATGTCGTCCTCGCCGTCCACGATATCCACCCCGTAGGAATCCGTGAAATTGAAAAAGCGCTTCGATACCTGCGCGACAATGGCGCCTTGCCGCTCGAAGTTGAACTCGTGATCGAAGAAGCTCCCGGTCACGGTGTAATCGTTGGGGCCCGGGACATCCACGGTGAACTTGTCCTTGAAGAAGGTCCACTCCTTCTGCACCTCCGCAAAAAGCTGGCCGCTCCGGTAGATCTCATATCGTCTTTTCAGGCTGAGCAGCTTTTGGGAAATGTAGGCCAGCTCATTGCCCTGCATGTCCTGGAACGAAAGCTTGTCGCCCAAGCTGAAGGCCTTGCCGTCGACAAAGAATATGTCCCGGCCGTTCATGTCCTGGATCTTGAAGTCGTCGCCGAAGCCCCAAAGCCGTTCCTTCATCAAGTAGCGCATGGTGTTTCCTTTCGTGAATTGGCCATCGGTTCTAGCAGCGCCGCGTCGGCCTGTCGGTTGTAAAATGCCCGGTGGATTATCAGGAGGCGGAGGACGCTCAGGATCGAGAATCGGCGCCGGTCGGCGCCCGATGTCATATCGCCGCAGCCGCTCACCTCAACAACGGCCAGAGCGAGGTATAGTCATCCGTCCAGGTGCGAACGCGCCCTGGCATGACGGTGAACTCGACGGCGTTGGTCTTGATGGCTTCCCGTTCAAGGAACGTCGGGTTCCGGGTCATCAGCATCCACGTGGAAGGTCCCACCCGGGGTTGTGGAGAAGGCGCAACGGCAGGTTCATCCGAGGTTGGCGACGCCACATCCTCCGCATCGGGCCAGTCCTCGATCAGCGCCGTTCCGACGCCCAGCTCGTAGGCCGCAGCCCAAACCACGAGCGGAAGCTTAAGGTGGCGGTTGGACAAGTGCAGCGCAATGACGCCGTCAGGTTTCAGACGCGAGAGATAAAGTTCAAAGGCCTCCAGGGTGAGAAGATGCGTGGGGATGGCGTCGCTGCTGAACGCGTCCAGGATGAGGACATCGTAATCCTGGTCGGACTCGGCCTCCAATGAGAGACGGGCGTCGCCGGGCACGATTTCGATCTTGGCGGCCGAATCGCTGAGATAGGTGAAATGCTCCCTCGCGGCCGCAATCACCGCGGGGTCAATTTCAAAGAAGCGCATCGTGTCGCCCGAACGGCCGTAGGCCGCCAGTGTTCCGACGCCCAATCCGATCACCCCGATGCGCCGAACGGCCGGATTCTCCGTCTCGCGCAGGGCCAACCCGCCGCCGCTGGTTTCACCGAAATAGGCGGTGGGCATTCGACTCAACCGGGGATCCCGGTGCTGGATGCCGTGGACGATATTGCCGTGCTGCATGACAAGGGCGTGTTTCGCGGGATCCTTCCTCCATTTTTCCAACACCATCAACGAACCATAGAAGTTGCGGCTCACGTGGGTGGCATCGCGCCGAGTGTATGCCGCTTCCTGTTGATAGGCCAGAACCGACACGAGTAGAACCGCGACCAGCCAGGCCCAATTGACGCGGTAGTTTCCATGGTTCAATCGCGAATCCGGATCCGTTCGGATCAACCACATCAGAACGCCCGCGCCGAGCGCCAGGATGATCTGCAATTCGTAGAAATAGTCCAGGAACAGCGGTGCGACCAGCGACACCAGCGCGCCGCCCAAGGCGCCGCCGACGGAAATGGCCAGGTAAAACTCCGTGAGGCGCTCCGGTTGCGGACGGCGTCGAACCAGCTCGCCGTGGAAACTCATGCAGCCGAAGAACAAGGCAAAGCAGCAGATCCAGAGATGCAAGGAGAACACCAGGATATCCCGCAGGTACAACGCCGCCGCGATGCCCAACAAACTCAGGAAAAAACCGGTCACGAAAATCATCCGCTGATACGCGCGCGGATCCCGAAACAAGACCACAAAGGTTGCCAGGTACAACGCCAGCGGCAACAACCAGAGAAAAGGCATCGACGCGACATCCTGGCAGATCTTGTTGGTGATCGCGAGGAGCAGGGCCGACCCCAGGGTCGAGAGCGTCAACCAGATCGCCGGCCCGCCTTGCGGCGTGGATCCAGCATGAGTTGACGCCCGTGGTTCTTCGTCTGGTTCCGGGTCCGCCGGACGCGGCGTTTCACCCTTCAACAGCCGGAGCGCGATGACGAGGCAACCGACCACAAACAAGCCCAAGAGAACCGACCAGGCGACAGCCTGAGCGACCCGGGAAAGGTTCGGCTCCACCAGGAATGGATAACAGGCCAACGCCGCGATCGAACCCGCATTGGACCAGGCGTAGAGACGATAAACCGTCCGACCCCGACCGGCGGCGGCATACCAGGATTGCAGCAATGGCGCGGTGGCCGAGAGCAGGACAAATGGCAGCCCGACGGTGGCGACCAGGGTCAGCAGGATCCGGCCCACCGGTTCGCCCTCCGGCCCGGGCTTCCAGGCTTCGTCGGGCAGGATCGGGAGCAGGCACATCGAGACCCCCAACAAGGTGAGATGAACGGTCGCCTGAGTCTTCAAGGCCACTTTCCGCGCCAGAAGATGCGCGTAGGCGTAACCGGCCAACAGGGCGGTTTGAAAGAACAGCATGCAGGTTGTCCACACAGCGTTCCCGCCGCCGTGCCAAGGCAGGATGAACTTGCCCATGATCGGTTGAACAAGGAACACCAGAAAGGCGCCGAGAAACATCGCCGCACCATACAACAGCGTCATTCGCTCAGGTTTCGGATCGGATTTCGACAACGGGTTCATTTGATCACGGACATCAGCGAGTTGTAGTCGTCCGTCCAGACGCGAACCATCTCGTCGGAACCCACGCGTCGCGTCGAGGGATGGGACGTGGCGATGCGGTCCAACGCCACCGCATCTTCCGAGACCAACATCCATTGCGAATCATAGAGAAACCAGGCATCCGGACGCGGACGATCTTCCACGGCCAGATGAGCCAAGCCAAGCTCCGTGGCGGCGGATCGAACGACACGATCGAGGCGAAGGGTTTGGGAAGAGAGATGAAAGGCGAGGACCCCGCCGGGCGCCAGGTGACGAAGGTAGATCTCCATGGCCTCCAACGTGAGCAGATGGACGGGCACCGCGTCACTGGTGAACGCGTCCAGCACGAGAATATCAAAACCTCGCGGCGCCTCCCGCTCGAGCAACAGACGCGCGTCGCCCTCGACGATTTCAACCTTCGCCTTCGAATCGATCAGAAAGGTGAAATCGTTCTCCGCCGCTGCGATCACGGCAGGATCGATCTCGTAGACGCGTATCGAGTCTCCGATGTTTCCGTAAGTCGCCAGGGTTCCGACGCCGAGTCCGATGATACCGATCCGGCGCGGCCGATCATTGCGGAATGAGTTCATGACGATGCCGCCGCCGCCAGCGGGACCGTAGTAGCAGGTGGGCTGTTCGCGCTTGTCGGCGTCGAGCAACTGGAGCCCGTGAATGATGTTGTCGTGCTTCAGGTAGCGCGCATTCCGTTCCGCGAATTCATGGATCGAAACGGCTCCATAGAAATTCCGCGACGCGTGGATCGCCGATTTTCCGGAAACCCGGGCATCGCAGAGGAAGAAGACGCCGGCGAGCATGGCGACTCCGATCACGACTTTTCGCAGGAGGTTGTCCGGGGCCGGCGTTCCTTGCCGGCCCCGATCATGTCGCATCACCGCGGCCAGGAGGAAGGCAACCCCGACGTAGCCGATTTCGAACTCATGGTAGTCCGAGAACAGCAGTGGCGCCGCCACACCCACGAGCGCGCCGCCCAGCGCGCCGCCCAAGGAGATTGAAAGGTAGTAGCGCGTCAGTCGCGACGGCGGCGGCTTCATGTCCGCCAACTCCCCATGACAAACCATGCAGCCGAAAAACAACGAGGTCGCCAGCAGCAGGAACCGCAGGTGGAAGCCCAGTTCCTCACGCAGGAAGGTCCCCGCGCAAACCGCCGCCAGCGCAACAAGGTAACCCCCGCCGGCAACCCGACGCGAATACCAACCCGAATCGCTGAAGCAGACAATTAATGTAGCCAGGTAAATCGCCAAGGGGGCGACCCAGAGAAAGGGCGTCACCGCCACATCCTGGCTCAGTTCGTTGGTCGTTGCGAGAAGCAGGGTCGATCCCAAGGCGGGCAAGGCCAGCCACCAGATCACCGGACCCTTCTCCGGAGCGGGATTGGCCGCCACGGCCGGCGCCTTCGACGTCTCCGGGGCGGCCGCGGGGCGGCGGGGCCAAACCGACGCCGCGCAGGCCGCGCACAGGATGACGAACAACGTCATCCCGCAGCTCCAGAGCCATGACTGCGCCCGCTGCGTCATCAATGGCTCCATCACGAATGGGTAAACCGTCAACGCGAGAACGGAACCAATATTGGAGACCGCATACAAGTGGTAGGGCGAGCGATCAGGACACGTCGCCGCAAACCACGATTGGATCAGCGGAGCGGTCGCCGCGAGGACCAGGAACGGGAGCCCGATCGTCGAGCCGAGCATCGCAAGGATCCTCGGAACGGGAGCCATTCCGGGTTCCGGTTTCCAGGCCCCGGATGGTTCAATTGGAAGGAAGATCAGGGCGAGCCCCATCAACGCTGTGTGCGCGACCGTCTGTGCGCGCAATGAAGCGGTTCGGGTCAGCACATGCGCGTAGCCGTAACCGCCCAACAGCGCGGCCTGGAAGAACAACATGCAGGTCGTCCACACCGAGGCCCCTCCGCCGAACCAGGGCAGGATGAATCGCCCCATGATCGGCTGAACCAGGAACAGCAGAAAGGCGCCGAGAAACGCGGCAAGGGCATGGATGGGAAAGACTGACATCAGCGCCGGAAACGGCACAAAAGTTGCGGAGCGCCGCGGTCGTTTTCAAGACATTTGCGGACACGACGTTTCCGGAACTCGACATTCCCCGCCTTTCCCGCTAGATGGAACCCTACTCCTAGACCTTCCGCTTCCATGAAACCAATTGCCTCCAACGTCGTCGGCGCGCTGCTTGCCATCCTTTCCGGAATCTTCCCCTGCTCCTCGGCCGAGACCCCCGCGCCGGCAGCCTTCGCCGAGGTCCGAGAGCAGATTCAGGCGGGCGTGACCGAGGGGAAAGCCCCCTCGGTCGCCGTGGCGGTCGTGCGCAAGGGCGAGATCGTCTGGGCCGAGGGCTTCGGCATGGCGGATATCGAGGCCGGCCGCAAGGCGACCGCGGACAGCGTCTACCTGCTCGCGTCGGTCTCCAAGCCCATGACCGCAACCGGTTTGATGGTCCTGGTCGACCGCGGCGCAATCGACCTGGATCGGCCGGCGAATGACTACCTTTCCGGACCCAGGCTGCGCGCGTATCGGGGATCCGCCAAGGAGATGACCGTGCGTCGTCTCGCCAACCACACTTCCGGAATGCCCATCCATTACAGTTTTTTCTATAACGGCGTGAAGCCGCCGCCTCGCGACGAGACCATTCGGCGCTACGGCTTCGCTTACAATCCGCCCGGCAGCCGCTGGGAGTATTGCAACCTGGCGTTCGGCGTGTTGGACCACCTCATCGCCACGCACGGCGGACCCGACTATGGGGCTTTCATGGAAAGGGAGGTCTACGATCCGATCGGCATGACCCATACCTCGGATCGGGTAAGGAACGGCCTGGAGGAACACGCGACCGGACAGTACTCACGCGATGCCGGCGGCCGTTTCATCCGCGTGGCGCCGTATGGCTTCGATCACGACGGCGCCTCCGCAAACTGGAGCAGCGCCAACGACCTCGCGCGCTTTCTCCTCCTGCACCTCAACGACGGGGAATACAAGGGCCGGCGCGTGCTGACGCGGGAGTCGGCGAGGGCCATGCGCGAGCTCACCGCCGTTCGCAATCCGACGGATCCGGAGTCCGGCTACGGCGTCGCCTGGGCGGTCGGTCCCTACCTGGGCGTGCCGGCCTTCGCGCACAGCGGCGGCATGCCCGGCGTTTCAACCCGGATTCGGGGCTTTCCTGAACAGGACTGCGGCTATGTCGTGCTGCTCAACAGCAGCGCGTCTCCATTTCGCTCCGAGATTGAGAAAGCGCTGACCAGGGCGTTGATCCCCGAGACCCGGGCGCCGAATCGCGCCGCCGGCGCAGCGGCGCAACACGGGAACCCAACCAACGCCGCCGCCTGGACCGGAGTCTGGCGGGGCCGCCTCGCGCACTACGACGGCGACCTGAGCGCGCGACTCGACGTGGCCGACGACAAAGCCGCCAAGATCGCCTTCAACAATGAGCCGCCGATCGCCCTGTCGGACCTGGTGATTCAACCCGCTACGCTGACCGGAACCCTTGTGACACATCTCAAGACCCAGCCCGCGTTCCACGGTTTGGTCACGCTGAAGATCCGACTCACGCGGCGGAACGACAAGCTCACCGGCGTCGGCGTCGCCTATGCGCGGGATTATTTTTCGCTCTCGCACTTCATGGAATTCGAACGAGCGGAGGCGGCCGTGAAACCGACGCCCGTGTTTGATGTCGTCATCCGCAATGGCCGCATCATCGACGGCACGGGCGCTCCCTGGTTCAAAGGGGACGTCGCCTTGCGCGACGGAAGAATTGTCCGGGTCGGTTCACTGGGCGACGCCTTGGCCCGGCGGAACATCGATGCCGCGGGGCTCATCGTCAGCCCGGGCTTCATCGACATGATGGGCCAGACCGCCACGCCCTTCCTCAGCGATCCGGCCGCCGGCAACAATCTCCTGTCGCAGGGCGTCACCACCATCCTCGCCGGCGAGGGCGGATCCGCCGCGCCGGTTGGCGCCGCCGATGCGGCGAAGACCGGTTGGCGGACCATGGCTGAGTACTTCGAGCTGTTGAACGGGAAGGGCATGCCGGTCAATGTCGTGCAGAACATCGGCCACACGCAGGTGCGCCGATTGGTCATCGGACGGACCGATCGCAAACCCAGCGCCGCCGAACTTTCGGAGATGAAGGGGCTGGTCCGCGAGGCCATGCGGGCCGGCGCGATCGGCGTCTCAACCGCGTTGATCTATCCGCCGGCAATCTACGCCTCGACCGAGGAGATCGCCGCGCTGGCCGAGGTTGCCGGGGAACACGGCGGCCGCTACTACACCCACATGCGCAATGAGGGTGACCGTTTGCTCGAAGCCATCGATGAGGCCCTCGAGATCGGCCGCAAGGGCAACGCCCCCGTGCACATCTTTCATCTCAAGGCGGCCGGACAGGCAAACTGGGGCAAGATGCAGCTGGCCATCGCCCGCATCAAGGCGGCCCGCGCCGCCGGACAGGAGGTGGACGCCGACATCTATCCCTACATCAACAATGGCCTGAGTCTTTCGTCCTTCATCCATCCGAGTCACTCCGCCAAAGGCCCGCAGGAGTTCCTTCGTCGCATCCAGGATCCGGCCATGCAGCGCAAGATGCGCAAAGAGATGGAGGAAGGCGAAGGGTGGGAGAACTGGTTCCGCCACGCGGGCCATGATTGGAACAAGGTCGTGCTCGGCCGCATCAACACCAAGGCCTATCAGAAACACAATGGGCTCAGCCTTGCCGCCGCCGCCGCCGCCGAGAACCAGGATCCCTGGGACTTCTTTTGGGAACTCCTTCCCAACAACGCCTTCTGCCTCCCCCAAAGCATGTCCGAAGCGAACAAGATGATGGCCATGCGTGAGGAGTTCGTCTCGTTCTGCACGGACGTCGGACCCGCCGGCGGTTCGCGCATCGCGTCGCATCCCAGGGGCTTCGGCTCCTTTCCGCGGATCCTCTCCAAGTACGTCCGCGACCACGGCGTGATTTCCTTGGAGAAGGCCATTGCCAAGATGTCCGCCCTCGCGGCCAACCAGGTTCTCGTCCACGACCGCGGAAGAATCGCCGAAGGTCTCGCTGCGGATCTGGTGGTGTTCGACTTCGACGCCATTCAGGACAAGGCCACTTTCGCCCAGCCGGACGCGCATTCGGTTGGGGTGAAACACGTCTTCGTGAACGGCGAACTGGTCTTCACCGACGGCAAGCACACCGGCAAACGGCCGGGTCGTGTCTTGCGGGGCCCGGGCTACCGGCGCGCGGATTAATTCCTGGCGGGCGACAAGAATGTCGTTCCTTCGGGGCCTTTGAATGGGCTCCGCGGAGGCGCTCCCGCCGGCTTTGGATTCACTGACGCTGACCCCGGCAACGGGGACGGTTTCTCCTCCTGATCCGACCATGCGGCCATTGCGCAGGAACCGGCGCCGCGATAACCTGCGGCCATGTCTGAGTCGTCCAACGCCAAGGAACCTTCCGCGGATCCGGACCTCGTCCTGCGGGACCAATCGGCTTGGGAGACGGCGCGGGCTCAAGGCGTCGACATGTCGCTCATCGAACTCAATCTTGAGATGGCGCCTTGGGAGCGGCTTGAGAAACACGATCAGGCAATCCAGTTCGCCGATGAATTGCGCAACGCGCGGAGAGTCCCGGATGCTTGAGCTGATCCGGTTACTGCGGACCCTTGTAGAAGCCGATGTGGACTTCGTGCTCGTAGGCGGCTTGGCAGCGGTAGTCCATGGCGCGACGCTTCGCACTCGCGATAGTGATGTCTGTTGTCGCTTTTTTCCGACAATCTGCTTCGCCTTCAGGACGCCTTGCTTCCTTTGGATCCCAAACATCGAATGACACCTGGGAAACTTCCGCTCGAATAGAACGAAAGCAGCTGTCGAGGACTGAAGAATCCTTATCTTGTGACGGCGCTGGGCGTCATTGACTGCCTTGGTGAGGTCGCTGGCTTGTGGGATTTCGAGTCCGTCCAAGCCGGGTCGATGACGGTTGAGACCGCTGCGGGTCAATTTCGCGTTCTCTCCATCGACGCCCTGATTCGGGCGAAGGAAGCCATGGATCGACCCCACGATCGCCAGACGGTCGTGCAACTGCGTGCGATCAAGGAACGGCGCAATTCGTAAGAGCGGCTGCCCGGAAAGGAAGGCCGATTCTTCTTCCGTCTCGGGAGTTGCGCTATCAAGCCTTTCGCGCATTTTCTCCTGGGATTACTCTTCAAACACACCTTGGCTCTGGGCGCAGGCTACACCATCGGACGCTACACATTGGATCTTGCATGCCTGTGGGATCTGCCCTCGACCCGGAACGTCGACGCCAACTCCATCGCTTCCGGCGAATTCGCCAACAGCGAGACCAAAGTGCCGCTGCACACGCTCAGCCTGACCCTGAGCGTTTCGTTCTGACCCGGCATGGATGCACCGATCATTCTACCGGACGGGATTCGTCAAACTTCCCCCGTTGCCGCCGCTTCCTTCAGCTGGTCCTTGAACTGTTTGGCAGCCATGGCATAGCCGCCATCGCCGCCGTCGATGAAGTGGATGTGTTGCCCGTCCTTTACATACTGAACGTAGCAGGTCATCAGCGCGGTTCTTGATGTGTGCATGCCGTAGAAGACATCGCCCTGGAGGCGGCGGGCCTCCAAGTAGCGGTGAATGTTCCGGGCCTGGGCATGCGAGCAGTCGACAATCATCCGCAGCATGTCATCAAACTTGCGATGATCCGAGTGATCGCGCATCGAATCCCGGTATTTCTTCGCGTTGAAAATACCCGCGGGCCAACCATGCCTGAAGATCAGCACCGCGGCCACGATCTCACAGAAACGCTTGAAGAAAGCCCAGGTTTTCTTCTTGGTGATATATCGGGTTTCATCGTCCAGGCATTGCCGGATCGTTTTGTAGCCGATGCGATCCGTGTTGACGGGGTTGGATTCGTCAATGACCCCCTCAAAGACCGTCTTGAAGTGACGCAGAAACTGGTCATAGACCTTGCCCGGCGGTTCGCGGCGAGAAAGCACCAACAGTGAGACGATCAGCCCGCGCTTGTTCGGAAGTGGTTTCCAACGGCAGGACAGTCCTTTCAAGTCAAGGTCGCCGGCCTGCGCTGACACCACGCAGTAGTTTTCCTCATCGCCCTTGATCAACTTTTCAGCTTCGCCTAGTCCGCCGCCCCGGAAAACCGCCGCGCATTTCTTCGCCGTCAGTTCGTGCTTCGCCACCTCGATGCGGCCGCCTCGCTCAACAACCTCGCGCACGGATACCCGTCCGATGCGAAGTCCCAGGTCAAATTTCTCGCGGGACAGGCGCTCGAGCCGCATCAGGACCTCCAACACGGATTCAATCTTGTCGGGAGGGATGAGCAGCGTCGCCCCGTCACCGCCAAAAACATAGGGAAAATCCTCATCCAACAACTCCTGGACGACGGAGATCGAGGCGGCCCCCACGGTGTTCACATCCTTGTAGCGTCCTGCCTCGATGGCCTTGGTGGATCCCTTGACGTCCGTAATGACCACGATCCAATCTTCCGGAGCGAGGACGAAATGCTCGTCGCGGGTGATCTCGAGGAAGTCCGCGAAGCTCGGCAATTCCTGGTAGAAATGCCTGGATTGGTTCGTCTCGCCCATGCCTGACCGGAGATTCGCCGCGAGACCCCCGGTCCGCAATCACCAACATGGTGTTCTCCCGCCCTTCCGGAAGTGTCCGGATCAACGGCCCAGGAACGTGTCGCGACCCTTGACCAGCGCGGCCATCTTGCGGTCGGAGACGCTGCGGGAAAGCATCCAGAAACCGCAGTCGGGATGGATCCACTTGATGCGCTCCTCACCCAGCGTGTCGATCGAGGCTTCGATCCGGCTCGCAATCAGGTCCTCGGACTCGATCCCGTTGTCCTTGATGTCGATGACGCCGATGCCCAGGGCAATGCCGTCGCGGAGTTCCTTGAAGGCGCCCAGTTCCTCATAGCCCCGACGCGCGAATTCCAGGACGAGGTGGTCGACATTCAACTTGTTGAGGAAGGGGATGATGTTCTTCCAGAAGCCGCCCTGGATGCTTTGTCCGCCGTAGTTTCCGAAGCAGAGGTGCAGACCTTTCTCCCCCTTGATGGCGTCGAGGACAACATTGATGGGTTCGTGCGCCCATTCGACGTCCTCGGGATGTCCGGTCAGATTCGCCTCGTCCACCTGCACCACAGGCGCATCGATCTCGGCAACCTGCTTTGCCAGAACCTCCGCCAGGGCCATGCAAAGCGCCCGGTGATCCGGATAGTATGAGTTAGCCAGCGTCTTCGCCAGCATGTAGGGGGCGGTGACTGTAAACTTGAGAGGCCGGTCGGTCAGGTTCTTCACCGATTCCCAATCCTCCAACAGATTCATGGAACCCTCGCCGAGCGCCTCCCGCACGATGCCGGCCGGCTTGGCGCGAAAACCCATGCCTTCCTGCGCGCGGAAGGCGTCCAATTCCACGCGGGACAGGTCCGTCGAAACGCCGCTCATGGGCCGGATGAAATAGTCGATCATCCCATTGGTCTCGGGATGGTTGACGTCGAAGCGCGACAATTCCCCGTCAGCGATCACATCCAGCCCGCATAGTTCCTGCGTCTTGAGCACGACCATGATCGCGTCCCGCAAGGCGGGACCGGTACGCGCAACGTGAAGCCAGGAAGGGACGGGATAGCTGCCGACGACGGTAGTTTTGATGCTGGGTTCGGACATGGTTGTCTGCGGTTTGCGGATTGGCGAACTGGGCGGAGGAAGCTATCGACGGGAGATTGCCTGATCAAGGACGGATGCGGGAACCCCCAGCAGTTCTCAGTTTAGGTGAAGGAGCACTTTGATTTCCCCTGAGATCTGAAGTGTTCGAACCGATTTCTACAGTGTGGGAAAACTTTTTTTCATTTTGTTGCACTTTTTTGGCGCCAGACA
>Ga0181593_10002927_pt1 | contig 15747 bp, 10 predicted proteins | sample 071ome_19_FD_133756 | JGI IMG/M metagenome (GOLD analysis project Ga0181593, IMG submission 133756) | Coastal salt marsh microbial communities from the Groves Creek Marsh, Skidaway Island, Georgia - 071413AT metaG (megahit assembly) | ecosystem: Environmental > Aquatic > Marine > Intertidal...
ACGGGCCCTGCGGCTCAGGATATAGTCCTCGAATCGAAATACGGAATCCGGCACCTTCTGCTGACTTGGCGCTTCCGGGACCAGGATACCCGGCGCGTGCGCAATCGGGCGCTTCTCCCACTTGCCCGTGGCCGACCATGCCGCCGCCAGTACCAGGGCCAGGATAAGAAAACGATTCATGTGCTGTCGATATGGGCAACCACTGCTGAGACAGCTTAACAGTTACCCATCTAAGGTTTTCCGTCCTCGTATGTGTGGGCGTTATTTGATACCGTTCCGCAATCATCCAATCACGCACCGAGGGAGGCCGCATGGCCTGGCACAAGAAACTGCACTGGAGAATCATCATCGGCCTCGTCGCGGGCCTGATTTACGGCATCATTGCCGCGGCCGCGGGCTGGGGCGAGTTCACTGCGGATTGGATTGCTCCGTGGGGCACCATTTTTCTCAACCTGCTGAAACTGATCGCCATTCCCCTGGTGTTGGGCTCTTTGATCACCGGCGTGGCTTCGCTGAGCGATTTGAGCAGGCTCTCCCGTATCGGTGGCAAGACCATCGGCATCTATATCACGACGACCGCCATCGCCGTGACGATCGGCTTGATCATGGTCAACCTGGTAGAGCCCGGAGCCAGCGTACCGGAATCCACTCGGATGAGCTTGCAGCAGGAATACGGCGCGATGGCCGAGAGCAGTGACGAGGCGGCCACGGTGGTTCGCGAGCGCGGCCCACTACAGATGATCGTCGACATCGTGCCCACAAATTTCTTCGATTCCGCGGCCGACAACCGGAATATGCTGGAGGTGGTGTTCGTCGCCATCCTCTTCGGCATCGGCCTGATCCAGCTGCCCGCGGAGAAGTCCAAACCGATTCTGGATGTTTTTGACGGGCTGAGCCATGCCGTTATACGACTGGTCGACCTGATCATGCTGATGGCCCCGATCGGTGTTTTCTCGCTGCTCGCCAGCACCATTACATCAGTCACCGGCGATGACCCGAGCCAGGTGCTACAACTGCTGGGCGCCCTTGGTTTCTACATGGTGACCGTCATCGTGGGCCTGTTGCTGCACGTCGGCCTGACTTACGGCGCCATTCTTAAATTCTGGACACCCCTGTCATTCAAGCAGTTTTACGCCGGCATCTCCCCGGCGCAGCTGGTCGCTTTCTCCACCAGTTCAAGCGGCGCCACCCTGCCCGTCACCATGGAACGCTGCGAAGAAAAACTGGGCGCTTCCGAGGAAATTTCTTCCTTTGTGTTGCCGCTCGGCGCCACCATCAACATGGACGGCACCGCGCTGTACCAGGCGGTGGCCGCGGTGTTCATCGCCCAAACCCTGGGTATGGACCTTACCCTGGCCCAACAGCTGACCATTGTTCTTACGGCCGTGCTGGCGTCGATCGGCACCCCCGCGGTACCCGGTGCCGGCATTATCATGCTGGTGATTGTCCTCGAGGCCGTGAACGTCCCCGCGCAGGGTATCGCGCTGATTCTCGGGGTGGACCGGATACTGGATATGCTCCGAACAACCTGTAATGTGACCGGTGACGCCACGGTCTGCACCGCGGTGGCACAATCGGAAGGGCAACTGATGTCCATTGATCTGGATGAGGAGAAAGATCGCATCAAGACTCGATAACGGAAATCGAGCGTCCCTGAATCAGGGCGCGTACAGGGCGCACTCGGGCCCCGGTTCACGGGCGGCCCGGGCCCCGCGCAAGGCCTCGCTCGGGCTCCTTGATGCACGCAGCTGCCGATAGAACGAATCCAGAAATTCTACGTTGGCCTGAGCGTCATTCTGGCGGCAGGTCACAATCAGACCGGCGCCCGACATGGCAAGGTCACTGACAACACCGATGCGGCTCTGGTAAGCCCCGGAGGGCCGGTTGCGGTAGGTCACCTGGTTCAGCACCCACATTCCCTTGCTTAATGGCCATTGCCGGACCTCGGAGGGATAAACTTGGGTGCGACCTTGCCCCCTGCCCGGCTCGGACAAATCGAGCGAGGATCGCTCAGGCTGTGCCAGGTCCAGGGTCACCGGCAGTGCCAGGTGCGTCAGGTCGGACACCGCGAGCCGCGGGGTTTCAAATTCATCGGCCAGCAGCGCGTTGCCCTGGATCATGTGTAAACCCGGGCCAATAAACTGGTCTCTGACCACGACCATCTCCGCGCTGATCGACAGCCGCTCTGCTACCGTGGATGTCCAGTCCACGGGATCTCCAGCCGCAAATACATGTTCCGGCCACCCTGCCGGCCAGGCAGCCCGAACCGCTTTGCCGGACGGGAAGTCGAGCAAACCCACCACGCTGTGGTCGGCATCCAGCGCGCGACCGTTACGGCGCAGCGAACCGAAGTCGACACCCAGCATGGCCCCTATCGGCAGCCAGTAGACACGCCGGGGTAAAAGATCTCCCACCTGTCCGAGTAGGATTTCACCGGCCGTTTCTTTCAAGGCGCGGGTCTCATTGTCCCGCAATGCATCCAGCACGGATCCAAAATCCTCGGGCGCCCTTCGTTGGAAATAGCGCACGCCATCGGCGTCGGCAAGCCAGCCCCGGACACGCTCCCTTTCAGGCAAGCTCACCACGACCGCCTCATCCCCGCCCAGGTCGCCCAGCCAGCCTCGCACGGCATTCTTCTCCAGCCGTCTGGTGTCCTCGGCGAACTGATCGCTTAGAGCGCTGACCTGCACGCGCCAGTCCTCACCATTGGCAAGTGCGGCACGCAGGGCGTCATCGCCTCCGAATCGGCTCTCTGAGCGGCCAATCGCCAAAATACGCACCAGCGCGAGAAAAGATGATTCAGCGGCCTCGGGCGATTCACCGCTCATGGCTTCTACAGCATGCTCGAACAGCGTGTTGGCATGTTCCCAGTACCATCCGCCCAACAAGCCGGTGAGTTGGGAATGGTAGAAGTGCACCTCCCTCAGCAGATCGGCATAAAGCCGGGATGCCGCATCACGCCGGCCAGAGAGATACAGAAACCGGGCGCGCATCATGCCTGCCGAAACCGCCCACCGCGGTCGCGCGCTCAGCACAGCGCGCTCGTATGCGGCACTCACACCCGCGTCAGTACAGGGCGCCGGCCCCGGGCCGAAGGCCGAGCACACGGCCAGCCGCGCAATATGCTCCTGCGCGCCATCACTCAATGCCCGAAACTGCGCGGCGCCTTCAGCGAGTGCCCTGCGCGCGGCACGTTGATCCCTCTCGGCCACCTCGTCCAGCACCTTCTGCAGCGCCCAGTCCGCACCCTGTGAAGGCGTTTCCAGGTGCCGACTCTGTACCAGGCGGACTCTCTTTGCTTCATCGAAGCGGCCGGACTGCCGGTAGGTGTTGGCCAGCGTCTGGAGACCCCGGTTAAGGGGCAACAGGGGGTTGGGCCTCCGAAATACACCTGTCTGCGGATTGATGAGCGCCCGTTCCAGCACAGCAGCGGCTTGGCGGAACTCGCCCGAATGGTACAAAGACTCGCCCAGCATGATAGAGGCCTGGGCCCGTGTCAGGCTGCCTGTGTCGACCTCCAGTGACTGCTTGAGCGCCACGATCGCGTCCGGATATCTGAAAAGATCGATATACAGCTGTCCCTGGATCAGCAGGCCGCGAACCCATTCGTCCTGAGCGCCGGCATCCGCCAGTTGCGCCACCATGTGGCCCAGAACCTGCTCCGAAGCAACGACATCCCCCAAACGATCGTGCGCGGACACCAGTTTTTTTCTGATTTCGGCAGACAGTTCCATGGCATCACGACCAAGGGCAAGCGCCAGGGCCTGTTCGTATCGCTCGATGGCCAGTGGCAGTTCATCTCTGGCCGTGTACATCTCGCCGCTCATGAACAACGCCATGGCCTGCTCATACCCATAGCCTCGGCGGGCGGACATACCCGCTGTCTCTGAAAGAGCCGCCAGGGCGAGATCGCCATCATTCTGACCGGCACGGTCCAGGGCCAGGCTGAACAGGATCTCACCGCGCATCCCCGTGGCCGCCAACTCTGCCTCGACATGGCCGGACAGCCGTACAGCAAGCATTACCGCATTGACCCACTCCAGCGCGGTCTCCGCCTCCCCCAGTTCGCGGAAGGCGAGGTGCGCAGCGGCCAGCGCCGCCCAGTGCCGATGCTCCTCAATGCCGAAATCAGCGAATAAGCGCTCTGACTGCAGCAACATGTTGATGCGGACCGACCAGTTGGCCGCGGACACGGCCAGCAGGCGCTCCTGGCCTTGCGACAACAGTTGGTAGGCACGCGACAGGCGCGTGCTGAGCTCGTCACGCACATCCAGGCGGTAGAATTCGACGTTGAAACGGGTGCCGGATGTTCTCCACGGAGCCACCACCCCGACATCCAGCTGTCGCTCCTTGTCTGTGGCCGGGAGATAGAGATAAAGCGGCAGTGTTCTGTTGCCCGGTAGCGACGATTCCCTGAGTAATTCGCCTTCTGGACCGGTGATCCTGACGACAAATTCGGCCTCGAAGGGCTGTACGCGAATCACCAGGGGTTCATTCGCTTCCTGCCTGACGAAGTACTCCTGCAGATAGCCAGTTTCGGTATCCACCTGGGCCGCCAGCGGTGACCAGGCCAACAGCATCAGCCACGGCACCAGGCCCATGATCATCCGGATGCGGTCGTTCTTCATGAGAATGCTTCGCGTATGACGCCCGCGACAGCGCTCGCGCGGCCCGGCGAGCAGTGCGCTGAGACATGCTCTGGGGCGGGCGGAATGGAAACCCTGACCGCGCGGGCCAGCCGGTGATCCAGTAAACTTGTGCTTCCCGGCAAGGTCATAGTGTGATGCTGGGTCTTCGTAATGGGCGGCATGTTCCTGTCGACCCGAGGCATTGAACGCGCACAGCGGCCCGGCTGTCAACGCTAACACGGCAAAGAGGATGGAATAAGATTGAAGATACCGGAGCGTGACACGGCCGTCTTTTCCACGTCCGCGATCGATTTGTTCGCCTCTGCGCTCGGCGCATTCATCCTGCTGGTGATGCTGCTCTTTCCGTATTATCGCAATGCAGGCCGGGACGAGGCGTTTTCGCGTTCCGAAGCCATCATGCAGCTGCGCCGGCAGGCCGATGGCGCCACCGAGTCACTGCTGGCGGACAGTGACCGCATGCAAAGCGAGATCGAGCGCCTGGACCGTGCCAACGAAGGCATGCAGCAAGACATTGCTGTGCTCAAAGAGCGCCTGGCCGACCGGCTGACCCAACTGAGCGAACGGGAGGTGGTGATCCCCGAACCGGACTCGGATATCGAGGCGCAGCCCGAAGCGGTCACCGATGGCGTTGAATTCTCCATCCTCGGCCTGGCGACCGAGTCAAAGTCTTTCGTGATCGTCATCGACATGTCCGGCAGCATGATCAACTTCTCCGACCTCATGCTGCGCTCCATCATCGACATACTCGAGCCGCTGGACGACACCAACCAGTTCGCTTTTGTGGGGTACCAGGGCAACCCTATGCCCACACTGTGGCGCTTCCCTGGCGACGGATCCCTGATGCGCGCCACCCCGGAGAATCTGACCCAGGCCCGCGAATACGCGCGCTCCCTGACCCGCAAATTCGTCGGGTCAACACCCACGCATTTCGCGTTACAGTCCGCCCTTGAATATCCGGCCCGCTCGATCATCCTGATGAGCGATGGCGAACCCAACACACCGCCCGGCTTCATCATCGAAGACATCACCGGCCTCAACCAGTTCAGACAGACGGAAATTCACACGGTCGCCATTGGCGACTACACGCACAACCGTAACCTGGTGCTGTTCATGCAAACCCTGGCCCGGCTCAATGGCGGTGACTTTGTGGGCGTATCCCGATGAGATCGCGGCTGCGCCGCTCAGGCGTTTACTCCCTGTCCGCGGTCGACCTGTTTGCCTCCGCCATGGGCGCGTTTCTGGTCATCACCATCATCCTGATGCCGGATTACCAGAAAGAAGTCCGCCTCGAGGGTCATTTGGCGTACCTGGAATCCCTGGCCGCTGAATCCATGGCCTTGCTCAACGAACGCACCGAGGGCGCTGATGACACGCGCAGCGCGCTGCAGTCCGCCCAGACACTGGCCCTGCAGCTACAGGCAGAACGCGATATCGTGGCCGCCGAACTGGAAACCGTCAACGCGACGCTGCAGGCCAGCCGCGAGCGACCGCCTCCGCCGCCGCCAACGCTGGAGGACACGCCCGAGGACACCGGCAGCAACCGGGTAACCTTTCGCTTCCTGGGACTCAAGACGGACGCCACGCGTATTCTCATCATGGTCGATATGAACCGTTTCCTCGGTGAGCACGAGGCGCTGGTGCAGCGTACGATCCTGCGGGCGCTCGAATCACTGGGCCCCGGATACCAGTTCGGCATTCTCGGCTTTCAACAGCTGGATTCGGGTGCGCGCTACCTGCAATGGCCGGAGAGCGGCGATCTGGTGGTGATGAGTCCCGCAAGTTTCGCCGGGGCACGCCGCTTCATCAACGATCTGGAGGGAGAGTTTGCCGGGGGTTCGTCTCTGTTCTCGGCGTTTCAGCAAGCGTTTCAGACCACCGCCGACGCCGTCATTCTACTGAGTGACGGATTGCCCAACCCGGCCTTCAACCGCAACCTGCCGCCCGCCAGCCTGGTGCAGGAGATCACCCTGCTCAACGATCGTTCGACCGAGATCCACGCCGTGACCATCGGCGAGTACTTCAGGTATCGCGGCACGGTCGAATTCATGGAACGCCTGGCGGCTGCGAACAACGGCGATTTCCTGGCGTTGGCGCAATGAAAACAGCAAGCGCAACACAGCGGTTTCATTTGCTAAACTGCCCTGCCGCAAGGATGAGGCAGCCCGGTTGCCAGCCAAGGGAGCCATCATGAACAGGAAAACCATCGGACGGAGCGAGGACAATGACGGGGTGTTTGACCACCCCTCCGTTGCTGCCCGCCACGCTTACATCGACCTGGCCCCGGATGGCACGCTGTTCGTCTCCAGTCACGGCCACGCGCCGCTGTTCCTGATTCATGGCGGGCAGACCATACCGGCCAGGCGATTCTGCCTGTGCGTGGACGATCGGGTGCGCCTTGGGGAACTCGACGTCGGCTTGTCGGAGCTGACGGGGCTGTTCGAGCCTTCCGACGGCGCGCGACTCCATCACCGCAAGGCTTCACCGGGCATCGGAAGCTTCAGCCCCAGGACGCCCGAATCCCAATCCGGCACGGGCTCAACGCCGCGCAGAAACCCGGATACGGGCCACATTGAGAACTGATCAGCACCGCGGGAATCAGTGATATGAAAAGAATCATCGCACTTGCCATCAGCTTGACCGCCGCCGTCATCATGATGGCTTTCATGGCCACGGTCCTGCCGCCGGGCGCCGCCTCTATACTGCTCGACATCAACCGCGTGTCATGGCCGTTCACCGTACAGAACGTGCTGTGGCTGGCTTTTTTTGCCGGCCTGGGCGAACTCTCCATCCGCTGGCACGCAGGCCGGATCGAAGAATCGCAGCTCAAGCGCGAATACCTGCCCACGGACAGATCCACCGTGCTGCGACCCGGCGACGACATGACCCCGATCTTCAAAAAGGTAAGGAACAGCCGGTATCGGGAGGTGTGCTTTTTGCCAAGGCTGATCGAGCGCTGCGTACTGAATTTCAATCTCAGTCACTCCGTGGATCAAGCCAACGCGCTGTTGAACTCCAGCCTGGAGTTGTTCCTGCACGAGCTCGACCTGCGTTACAACATCATTCGCTACATCACCTGGCTGATCCCGTCTCTGGGTTTCATAGGCACCGTCGTGGGTATTATGCTCGCCCTGAATTTTGCGGGCGATCGCGCCAATGTGGAAAGCCCGGAAATGCTGTACGAGGTCACCCAGCGGCTGGGCGTGGCATTCAGCACCACGCTGCTGGCTCTGGTCATGGCCTCGATACTGGTATTTCTGCAAAACATTATCCAGGGCCGCGAGGAAAACACCCTGAACCGCGCCGGACAGTACTGCCTGGACAACCTCATCAACCGCCTTTACAGCCGTTGATGGCTCGCCGGTCATCCGCGGGGCACGCAGTGCGCCTGATCCTTACGCTGTTGCTGATGGTGGTCTCGGCGCCGGTCACGGCTCAGGAACCGCTGGCTGACCCCGTCGTGCTCGCATTGAACATCCTTTCCGACACCCACGCCCGGCCCGCCACCGGACTGGTGGTCTCACCATCCGGCCAGGTACTTCTGCCCGCGGGCTTTGTCGGCCGCGGTGACGAAATCGTCTTGCTCGATGGCGGCACCAGCCTAGATCGCAACGCGATTGCCACCCGGACGGAAGCCCGGTCCACGCAGGCCGGATGGGCGGTGGTCGCAGCCGATGGATTGCAACGCGCGCATTTTAGACTGTCCGCTACCGGGCCCGCGGAGGGAGAGCGCATGACCTTCATGGCGTTTCCCACCGCGGAAGAGCTGGCCGCCGGCTCACCCCCGCTTAGAGAAACCGTGAATATTGTCCTCCTGGAAAGCGGGCCTGCGATCTCAACGAACACACCGCTGCCCAACCTCAACGGCGCGCTGGTCAACCGCTGCGGACTGCTGACCGGAGCGGTCATCGCAGACGGGGAGACCTCCATGCAGCGTGACGGCGACCCTCGGGTGACCTGGTCACCGGCCCTGAAAGACGCGCTGAGCGCTTTGGGCGTCAACGCGGACACGGCAAGTTGCGAACGCGCTCCCGCGGTGGCGCAAACCTCACCTGTGCCAGAGCAGGACAACGGCGAAGGGCCGCAAATCCTGGATCCGGCCAACCTGAGGCCGGCTGAGCCGGATCTCGACATCGACGAACCGGAATCTGCCCACTTTCCCGCTCAGGCCGCGGATCACCGTTCGGCCAATCAGACAGCCCCAGAGGAAACACTCGACGGCGCAGACTCGCCCGTGGCCCGTCTGGCAGCAGAAGAGACAGCGCAGGACGATACGCGGGTTCCGGCCCACTCGCCTGCTCAGACGCGCCAGGACAGCGGCAACGATTGGCTGCTTGCAGTGATACTGGCTGCAGCCGCCGGCTGGTGGCTGGGCCGGGTATCGCGCAAACCCTCGGCGTATGCATCCTCGGTTGAGGCACCGGAGTCGGACGCCATGACGCCCTATCAGGCGCCTCGCGTTGCCGCAGCCGTGAACCTGATGGTCAGGATCAGGCCACCCAACGGCAGAGAAGACACGGTAGCGCTCACATTGCACGGGGAGCAGTCCACTGTCCTGGTGGGCAGTGGTCATGCGGACCTGGTGATCAGCGACGCGTCCGTCGATCGGATGCATGGGCGGTTGTGCCTCATCGACGAAGCACTGGTTTATTCTGATATGGGTTCGGTCAACGGCAGTTGGGTTAACGGGGTGTCATGCCTGGAGGGCGAGCATTTTATGCTTGGCCCCGATGACCAGTTGATGCTGGGACAGGTCGGATTGAAGCTCACGCCAGCTCAAAGCGATACCCAGCCATCATGAACTCACCCGCCCATGCACTGAACCCCGGCGACAGGATTGCCGAATTCCAGATTGAACGGGTCGAGTATGTCGACGAACTCATGGCCACCTACCGTGTAGTGGATCCGTCGCTGGGCCGGGCTTTCCTGCTCAGGGAGTGCCTGCCGGCAGCCAGCACCCATAGAGACCCACAGGGAGAACTCCGCGCGATCAGCGAGGCCCACGAGTCGCAATTCGAGCAGGCCCGGGCTGACTTTCGCTCCACCAGCCGCCTGCTATCCACACTGGATCATCCAAACCTGGAACGTGTACTGCGCCTGTTCGACGCCAATGGAACCACCTACTGCCTGCTGGATTGGCCAGCCGGCGAGACGCTGGCAACGCGCCTGGAGGCCCATGACTCGCTGGACCCGGATACGACCCGCGAACTGTTGAGCGCCCTGGCCGCAGCCTCTGAAGCCATCCACCACCAGGGCCTGCTGCACCTGTCCATTGCACCGGAGCAAATTTATCTGCCCACGGACGGCCCAGCGGTGTTGCTCGGTTTTCACCGGGCGACCAGGCCCGGAGAAGCCGGCCCGCTGAGTCTGCCCGCGCACCCCTTTCACGCCCCTGAGCGGTTACAGGCTGGACAAACAGAGACCCCGGCCAGCGACATCTATGGTTTTTGCGCCGTTGCCTATCGGTGCCTGACTGGGCAGCCGCCGGTCTCGGCCGGAGAGCGTTTGCGCGCCATTGATTCGGGCCTCCCCGACCCGCTGGAAACAGTGGCCTCACAACTGGACGCCTCCAGGCTGGGCGGTCTGGGAGATGCTATCGACATGGGACTCAGGCTGGAGGCGGAGGAAAGGCCGGCCCGGGTCGCACAATGGCGCCAGTCGCTGGAAAGCATCGACTGGCGGCGCCAGGTGGCGCTGGAGGACCAATCCGAGGACGTCAGCGAGCGGCCGGAATGGCTCTCCCCGATGCTTTTGGGCGCGTTCTTTTCCCTGTTGCTTGTGGTCGTGCTCTACCTGGTATTCGTGCGTGAGCCAACCACGCCCACCCAAAAGGCGGAAATCCCTGAAACCGAACTCGCCGGGCCAGCGGTGGCTGAAGAGGAAACCCAACAATGGCAGGCAGCGCTGCAGGCCGATACGGTACTGGGCTACCGCCGATTCCTGGAAACCTATCCCGACAGTTCCTATCGGGTCCAGGCCGAGGTTCAGCTGGATATTCTCGATGAGCGAAACTGGGCAGAACTCACCGCCGAGGACACGCTGCCGGCCTATAAGCACTACCTGGAGCTGTTTCCGGGCGGACTGCATGAAGCGGAAGCGTTACGGGAAATCGAGCAACGAGAGCAAGCCCTGGCCGCGGAGGAACGCGCCCAGGCAGAGCGGGCGCGACAGGATGGAGCGGCCTGGCGGGAGGCGCGCGAAAAACAGTCCATCGCCGCCCTGGATGCCTACCTGGAAGCCTGGCCCGCTGGGTTGCATGCCGAAGAAGCCCGCAATCTCCGCACATCGCTGCGCACTCGTGAGCTGGAATCGAGGGCATGGGATGCCGCCGTTGCCCTGAACACAGGTGACGCCTACCAGGCCTATCTCGATGCCTACCCACAGGGCGAATTCAGTGCCGAGGCACTGATCCGGCTGGAGTATATCGACCTCAGTCCCGGCAAGGTTTTTCGCGACTGCGCGCAATGCCCGCCCATGACCGTTATTCCGGCGGGCAACTTCCGGCAGGGCTCCCGTGACCGTGAACCGCTGGCGTCCAACAATGAAATGCCCTGGCATTTGGTCAATATCGAGCGCCCGTTCGCCATCGGTGTTACCGAGATCACGTTCGAAGAATGGGACGCCTGCGTTGCAGAGGGCGGCTGCAGCCACAGCCCCCCCGATAACGGCTGGGGCCGCGGCAAACAACCCGTCATCATGGTGTCGTGGAATGACGCTCAGGAATATGTCGACTGGCTAAGCGAGAAGACACGTCAGGTCTACAGGCTGCCCAGCGAAAGTGAGTGGGAATACGCTGCCCGCGCCGGCCAGACCACAGCCTGGCCCGGTGGCACGCCGGAAACCTTGTGCGAATTTGCCAACATCGCGGGTGCGGAAACCGACTTTCGCTGGCGCGTGGAAGACTGTAACGACGGCAAAGCACTGGGTACCCTGCCGGTCGGGACCCTGAGACCGAATGGCTTCAAGCTGTACGATGTGATTGGCAACGTGGCCGAGTGGACCGAGGATTGCATGAATCTGTCATACCTAGACGCGCCAACCGACGGCAGCGCCTGGAATCGGGGCATCTGCTCGTCCCACATGACACGAGGCGGCTCATGGGTCACCGGCATGCGTGAATCCCGGCTTCCGGCACGCTTCAACTCCGACAGCGGTGACCGGAACGATTTCACCGGTTTTCGGGTCGTAAGAGAAGTGCAAGAATAGTGCGAGCCCTATGAAACCGTTTTGCCCCATATTGCTGCTCCTCGTCTGCTCTCTCATGGCCGGCCCCGCCCGTGCGCAGGACGCCCCTCAGGATGACCAGGGAGAACCCAGTGCCAGCCAGGAAACCGACATCAACGAGGAAAATTACCGCCGATTCATGGAGCTGAGAGACCAAAGCCGACAGCGCGCCTCGGCCCCCTATGCTGTCCTGGCGCCACCCTCAAAGCTCGAAAAAATGGATAAACTCCCGGAGGAGTCCCAGAAGCATTTGCGCAATCAACTCCTGGGCATCATTCTCGAGGGCGAACGCTGGTCACCGGAAGAAGCTCAGAAGGCCTATCCATTCGTGCCCAGCGAGGCGGCAGCCTCCGATGCTCTGCTGCGCGGCATGGAAGCGGATGCATGGGCAGAGCTGGTCGATAATTACCACGCCCGTGAATCGGAAATATATCGGGCGGGTGAGCGTGCGCGCAGCGCCACCATGAGCGAGGGCGAAGGCTCATCACCCGATGGCGAGGGGTCCGGCGCGGCCGCCAACCTACAAGCGCCCCCGGCCGCCGCCGGCAGAGCGGGCGCAGGAATGCAAGGCAGCAGCGGCAGCCCGGCCCAGCAGGCATCATCACGTCAGGCCGGCGAAACCCTCAGCGCCTTGCACTTCCTTACCGGTGGCGCGCACTCGGGGCAAGGCCGCCCGGGAAGCGACCCCGGGGCCACAGGCACGGCGCAGACGGGTCATCCAACATCGGCCGATCAAATTGGCGGCGATCAGGGTTCGGGCGACCAGGATTCTGGCGACCTGGGTGCTGGCAACGAGGGCGCTTACAACGGGGGTGCTGGCAGCCAAAGCGCTGCCCATCAAAGTGCTGGCGACCAAAGCCCTTCTCAGGATTCCGGCGCAGCCGAGGCGGCCATGACGCAAGGGGCGCAGGAACAGACCCCGGGCGCGGACTCGGCGGAGCAAAATGCCGCAAGCAGCCCCGCAACGCCAAGTGCGATTCAAGACGCGCAGAACCCGGCGCAAGCATCGAACACGGCCGCGGCCAGCGCCCAGGAAAGCAGCGAGGCCAGCCAGTCGCCGGCCCAGGAAACCGAAACGTCCACACCTGAAGTCGATTATCGCTCCCGAGGCGTCATTGCCATCAGCGACCTGGACAAGGTCAGGGGCACGGCATCCGACGATGAAGGCAAGAAGGACGGGGCGGAAGACAAAGATCAGGGCAGCTGAATGCGCCTCCGGGCTCAGGGAACGGGCTGACTCTCGCTCAGGACCACACCATTCATGACTTCTTCGGCGACGCGGGCGGCGTCTTCATTGAGCGCTCCCCGCCCTTGATAAGGTCGCTCGGCCGACCGAATGTGCCGGTCAAACGTATCATCCTGCACCTCGTCATCGAACATCCTCTGGTAAGCATCCAGCTTGCTGCCCACAGAAGCAATAGCCTCCGCGGTCATCCTGCCCAGCTCCTGGTTGAACTGTTCATACTCCAGCAGGTTCCGCAACTCCAGCGTGCGGGCCCTGTACACCGCCAGCGCCTGGCTCACATCTTCGTCGGCATCCAGTCCGGACCAGCCAATGCTGTCCGCAATGGCCATTCGCACCAAAATAGCGTCTTCCTGCAACGCAGCCAGGCTGACACGCTGGATGTCCTCTGGATAGCCCTCGTCCAGCGCACGCAGCCGCCGGGCCACTTCAGGGCCATGCTCAACGGCAATGCGAAACAGGTGCGAGGTTCCCGTCAGCATGCTGTCCTGGTCCACGATCCTCAGCAGGGGCGAACGGAGCTCGTCCGGATTGACCGGCTCATCCTGCGGCTGTGGCGGACTGTATGCCGAGTGCAGGCTATGATAGAGCGTTTCATTGACCCCCTCTCCGATCAGCAACACCAGGCTAAGGCGACGATATTGCTCGCGTGGAGTCAGCGTGTCATTGACCGACAGGATATCCGCCGCGACGCCTGCCGCGAGCATGCACCCGGCCAGCCAGACCAATACCCTCACGGCAATGTCTGCCCGGCGCCTGCCGATGAGAAATCAAGGCCTGCCCAACGGCTTGAATCCGCCCTTCCCACGTCATCGCCGGCGCGGTACTCACGCCACCGCGCGGATTCGCCCGCCCGCTCAACGCGCAATACCCCATTTGGCAAACCGGCCCTGAACTCACCCTCGAGGTAAGTGGCTGTCCTGGCACCCTGGCGGCGAATCAGCATGCCCCCGGTGCCGTCAGCAAGGCCTCGCTCCGCCGCGCCAAGGTACTCCACGGAAGCCCCGCTCGCAGCCATGATGATCCCGTACCCCTGGCCAAAAGCCGCGCCATCCCGGCATTCGCCATACCAGCGCCCCACCGCGTCCAGCTCGGGGCTCCTGAAATCACATTCTGCGCGGGTGTCCATGCCCATCGAACGGATTCGCGACTGGTAAAGCGTGAGCGTCTTGTTCCGAAACTCGGCAAACCCTCGCGCAGTGATGATCTCGCGCGACTCGAGCCACTCCACCTGGACGGACATTTGTCGCTCGAACGCGGGCGCCATGCGAGCAACAAACGCTTCGCTGATTTCTTCCGACTCCGCCCTGGCGTCGAATGAACGGTTCATGGCCCAGACTGAACCCACCAGCGACAGGCCGGTCAGGCTGGCTACCATCGCGGTACTGGCAGTGGTGGTCACCGTCGCGCCATAGATGGTGCCCGCCATGGCCAGCGCCGCGACCGCAGCGGTCATATTCTGGACCCGCGCCAGCCGGCGGCGTTCCTCCAGCATGCGGTACTCCGCCTCGATGATCTTGCGCATCTTCATGCCAAAATCACCTTCGTAGGTGCCCTGGTACACCGTCTCTGACTGCGCCACGAGGAATTCCCGTTCCGCCCTGACCAGCGCCTCTGCCAGCCGCAGCCTGGCCAGCACCCGCTCGTCACTCGAGCGGATGAAGAACACATGCGCCAATTCTTCGTCGAATCGCGCCAGCGCAGCCTGGCGGGCGAAGAAAGTCGCCTGGGCATGATCCACCTGGTTCAGCGCCTGCCTGACGCGACGGGTGGCGCCAGCAACAAAATCACGGGTAAACGGGTCGGAGCGATAGGTCTCTTCCAGGTTGACCATGAGTTGGCCATCCATTTGTATTTTTTCTACCGGGTAGGCCTCCAGGGTGGCCTGGCGACCGGGCGTCGCGCCGGGCGATTGCAGCGGCAAAGGCAGTGCGGGCTGGCTGCGTTCGGCCAGAAACGCGATGAAATCCAGCGATGACTGCCCCATGGCCGGGAAACCCTCCAGCCGTGCACTTAACTGCTGTTCGGTCAATGCTTTCGCCTGGCGGAATGACGCGCTGGCCAGCGGCTGACTGGCAATGACCAGGCCCTCAAGCGGCGGTCTGCCCCAGGCGCTGGTCTTCACCGTGAACAAAGGCGTCACCAGATCGCCAAAGGTCAGCGGCGGCGCGTCCATCATTTCGTTGACGTCGGGGAAGGTATAGATATTGAAGTCGACCGTGAGCACGCTCGGCACCTGCTCAGTGGCGAGAATGGGCCGGCTGTGCAATTGCCTCTCCTCATTCCACTCAATGATGTGCGGCGACAGCAACACCGTGTGTTCAGGCAGGGAATCTCTAAGCTCCCGGTACAGCGACATCGCGTAATAGCTGGACTTGGCGACCAGAGACTGCGCCATCCGCGCGGTTTGCGGCTTTCCATACTGGGCGAATGGAACTTCACCGCCGATCGCATTCACCGCGAATGAGCTGACGTAGAGCGTTTCGGCATCCGCGTGAATCATCGCCGGATAGCGGATGATCACCAGGGCGTCTGAGCCCACCCGCGGATCAGCGTCAACCGGCGCGGCCGCGGCCTGCTGGTAAAGCGAGCGGTCGCGACCCTTGGCCGTGCCCGCGCAGCCACTGACCAGCA